>ERZ857629.731-NODE-731-length-42467-cov-12.822102_pt1 | contig 42467 bp, 42 predicted proteins | sample MGYA00519700_ERZ857629 | MGnify/ENA primary metagenome ERZ857629 (study PRJEB31778, sample SAMEA3449351) | human gut metagenome | biome: human gut; feature: human-associated habitat; material: faeces | place: United Kingdom | collected 2010/2012 ... | reverse complement strand
TAACCTACGCTCATTTCCAATAAATTACACTCTTTTCGTAACTTCGCTCTGCAAATATACTAAAAAACCGGATTAGTATCCGGCTTTTTTCACTCTTGAATGGAGGATATGTGCGAGAAAGACTCCGATGCAAATGAATCCGACTCCTATAAGGGCGCTGTACCTCACTCCGGCACCATGGTCGATAGGCAGTCCTCCGCAGTAGGCCCCGATGGCGTTACCGAGGTTGAATGCGAGCTGAATCATCGCTCCTCCCATCATTTCCCCGCCAGGGGAGAATTTGATGATAAGATGCTGCTGTGGAGAGGATACTGCAAACAGACCTCCGCAGCATAAGACGGTCATAAGCGGAGCGATAATCTTGTTGCTTGCTCCAAGGAACAGGACGGCAAGTGCAGCCACCATCAGAATCTGTATTACAAATATGACCTTTGTAGGGGAGTATTTGTCCGAAAGCCGTCCTCCGGCGAGGTTGCCGACGCACATTCCGACTCCTGCCAGAATCATTATCAGTGTCATGGCGGAAGATGGGAATCCGGCGACCTCTGTCATCATCGGACTGACATAGCTGTAGTAGCAGAATATGCCGCCGTTTCCGGCCATGGTGACCGCGAGGATGAGCCATGGTTCCGGCTTTCTCAGGAATGAGAATTGCGCTTTTATACCATGGTCCTCCAATGCCGGCAGCCTTGGTATCCATCTCAAAATGAGGAAAATGGTCAGGATGCTCCAGAATGAAGAAAACGCGAAGACAATGCGCCAGCTTACTTCTTCTCCCATGAGGGTCCCCAGCGGGACACCGATGAGATTGGCAATAGTCATGCCCATTACCATTATTGAAATGGCGGTGGTGCTTTTGCTCTTGTCCGCAAGCCTTTCGGCCACGATGCTTCCTACTCCGAAAAATGCTCCGTGGGGGAGTCCGGATATGAATCTGGAGAGCATGGCTACATAGTAGTTGGGTGCAAAGGTGGTGATAATGCCTCCGAGGAGCTGGATGCAGATAAGTCCGACGAGAATGCTTCTCAATCCCTTTCCTCGCGAAACGATTACTGCCAAAGGCGCGCCTACGCAGACGCCAAGAGCATAGACAGAAATCAGGTGTCCGGCCTGCGGTATGGAGATTGCCAGGTCCGCTGCAAGGTTGGGAAGAATTCCCATCATTACATATTCCGTGATGCCGAATCCAAGAGTTCCGGCTGCAAGGGCATACAGGCCCTTGGTAGAAGTCTTGTTCATTCTATTCCAATATCATGACAAATCCTCCACGCGGTATCAGTTCCATCGCGTATGAGTCCTTTATGTTCTCCTTGGAAACGATAAACCCTTTTCCGTCAGCAGTATCGGTGAAAACCTTGGCACTTGTGGCATGGAATCCATATTTCTCAAGTTTTTCAAAAGAGAATTCCACGCGCCTTGCAGAATCAGTACCGTTGATGCCGGAGATATACCATTTGTTCTCTTTTCTTCTTGCCAGGACCACATCCTTTCCCGGGTATCCGGTGAGGAGTCTGGTATCGTCCCATGCGGTAGGAAGGGTGGAAAGCAGGGCCTTTACATCTTCCGGAAGATGGAGATACACGGAAGGTCTGTCCGGCATGTGCTGCAGACCGGATTCAAATAGAATCGGCAATGCCAACTCGTGGCAGTCGCTGGTGATATGCGGATGCTGAGAATCACTGAAGGTCCCCGGGGTGTAGTCCATCGAGCCGACAACGTTCCTTGTGAAAGGGAGTGTGGCGTTGTGGCAGGCGGCTGCATTCGTGAGAACAGGCAGGTTGTTGTACCATTCTGCACCATATACGCCTTCGGTGGTCATAAGGTTCGGATAGGTTCTCTGCCAGCCGCGAGGGAGTGTGGCTCCATGGAAATTGATGAGAAGGCCGTATCGGGCTGCATCCTCCATGAGGTCGATGTAATAGTTCATGTCTTCGGCGTTGTCTCCGTGGAAGAAGTCCACTTTGATGCCGTAAACCCCCTGTTCTTTAAGCCAGGCGTATTCTTTCTGCCTGTCTTCTTTTTTGTTGAGCCTGTAGTACGGGGTAGGGGCTCCGTTAATCCAGTTGGTGCTTGAGTTGTACCAAATCATCGGCTTGACACCTTTGGATGCGGCATACCTGAGAGCGTCGGTAATGTCGCCGCCATTGCCCATGTTGTCCCATTCGGCGTCGATGAGGTCATACGGCCAGCCCATTGCTGCGGCAAGGTCAATGTACTCGCATACGATTCTGTAGTCTGAAGAGCCGTGATTGTGGGCCCAATATATCCATGCGGAAAGGCCCGGCTTTATCCAGGACGTGTCCTCTATGGCGCACGGTTCGCTTACATCGGATACAAGAGTGGACTCCACTACAGTATCCAGGCCTCCTGCTATAATCACTCGCCACGGAGACTCCCAGCCGTTGTCGTACTTAAGGATACTGTCCGCGAGGACTACATTGTAGCGGCATGAGTCTGCTTTGTTGTCGAGATATGAGCCGCAGTGGTCTCTCTGGATTCCTGCCTCGGTAATCAGGGCGAATGTCCCTTCGCATGATTCGATGAGCGCCGGATAACCCCATTTGTTGCCCGGTCTCCACCTTCCTTGTGCGTGCCCGTCTGTGACGTATGGATAGAAATCCTCGTATCCGTCCTGATGGTAGGTCTGTATCCATCGTCCGGTACCGTCCGGAATCGTGTAGGACGTGTGGTCTGATGTGACGGCACCGGAGCCATTCGGAATCAGGTATCTGAATGCCAGGCCATCATTGAAGAGTCTGAATTCCATGTTCATCACTTCTCCTGCAGCGTTGGTGACGGTGATCTTTCGTGTGTTGGCAGTGTTGCTGCACATCAGGCGTTTACCGGTAGTCATGGAATACTCCTCAGAGTGCCTGAGAACTTTTCCTGATCTGATGCTGAGACCTTCGAGCCATGCCGAGTTCTCTGTCTCAAGACCGAGGCTGTTGTCAGATAAGACTGCCATCCCGTCTTTGGAGAGGTCGAAGCGGAGGGAATTCTCGGATTCGTTCAAGTAAACTTTCAGTTCGAGAGCCCCGTCGGGAGACTCAAGAGTGATGTCATGGCTGCATGACAGCAGCGCAAGGGCGGACAGGGCCGCTGTGAATATAGTGCTTTTCATTTGTCTTTATGATTTATGGCAGCCTTGACGAAAGCCGTAAAAATGGGCTGAGGATGTTCCGGGGTGCTCTTATATTCCGGGTGGAACTGGACTCCGACGAAGAAAGGGTGTCCTGGAAGTTCCACCACCTCCACAAGTCCGGTCTGTGGATTGCGTCCGGTGGCCTTAAGCCCAGCTTTGTCGAAATCCTGGAGATACTCGGAGTTGAATTCGTAACGGTGACGGTGGCGCTCGGAAATCATATCCCTGCCATATATTGTCTGAATAAGCGAACCCTTTTCGAGCTGGCAGTCATAGGCTCCGAGCCTCATGGTCCCTCCCTTGATGCTTGTGGATTTCTGGTCTTCCATAAGGTTTATTACCGGGTGGGTGGTGGTAGGGGATACTTCAGTGGAGTCGGCATCTTTGTATCCGAGGACATCTCTTGCGAATTCCACTACGCACATCTGCATTCCGAGACAGATTCCGAAGAACGGAAGGCCTTTCTCGCGTGCGTACTTTATGGCGGAGATTTTCCCTTCAAGACCTCTGGAACCGAAGCCAGGGGCTACCAGCACTCCGTCCATGCGGCCCAGAATCTTGTCCGCATTGGTGTCGTTGATATGTTCGCTGTGTACGGTGTGTACGTGAACCTTGCATTCATTGGCTGCTCCGGCATGTACGAAAGATTCAAGTATGGACTTGTAGGCGTCCTGAAGTTCCACATATTTTCCTACAAGCGCTATGTCCACTTCAGTCTTAGGGTGCTTGAGTTTCTCAAGAAACTCGTTCCATGCGCCCATGTTCGGCTGCGTGAAGTTTTCTATTTCCAGGTGCCTTACCACGAGCTCGTCAAGATGCTCTTCGTGCATGTTCAGCGGTACCTGATATATGCTCCATGCGTCTATGGACTGGATTACGTGGCCGGGCTTGACATTGCAGAACAGCGCGACTTTCTTTCTGAGTTCCGGGCTGAGAGGATGCTCCGTGCGGCAGACTATCACGTCCGGCTGTACGCCTGCCTGCTGCAACATCTGTACTGAATGCTGGGTCGGTTTGGTCTTGAGCTCCTTGGCGGCACTCAGATATGGGACGAGGGTAAGGTGGATGGACATACAGTCTTCTTCCGGCAGTTCCCACTGGAGTTGTCTTACAGCCTCGACGAAAGGCTGGGACTCCATATCTCCCACGGTTCCTCCTATCTCTGTGATGATGATGTCGTAGTCTCCGCTTTTTCCGAGAAGGAGCATTCTCCGCTTGATCTCATCAGTAATATGGGGAACTATCTGCACTGTCTTGCCGAGATATGCGCCTTCGCGCTCCTTGGTGATGACCGTGTTGTATATCTTTCCTGTAGTGACGTTGTTGGCTTTGGAAGTGCGTACGCCCAGAAACCTTTCGTAATGTCCCAGATCGAGGTCTGTTTCCGCTCCGTCATCGGTGACATAGCATTCCCCGTGCTCGTAAGGGTTCAGTGTCCCCGGGTCAATGTTGATATATGGGTCGAACTTCTGGATTGTGACCCTTAATCCGCGTGCTTGAAGCAGTTTTGCAAGAGATGCGGCGATAATGCCTTTGCCGAGTGAAGATGCCACTCCGCCCGTGACGAATATATACTTTGTATCCATAACGGGCTGCAAATATAGTAATAGTTCAACAAAAAAATCAAATTTTTTCGTTTGATTTTGGAGTGACGGCTGCGGTGTCGGAAGGCTTGGAATTGAGTTGGGTCATGGCTTTGTCCGCGCCTACGAAGGCCCAGGTCTTGATGCCGCCGACTATGCGGTCTGCCATGTAGGGAATCTGCCTTGACTGTTCGGGGCTGAATGCACCGAGTACGAAATCCACCTGGCGTCCCTGCTCGAATTCATGGCCTACTCCAACCCTGATTCGGGTATATTCTCTGGTTTGGAGAAGTTCTTCAATGTTGCGAAGCCCGTTGTGTCCGCCGTTGCTTCCGGCTTTGCGCATTCTTATGGTGCCGAACGGGAGGTTGAGGTCGTCGCAGATGACGGCAAGATTGCTGATAGGAATATCCAGTCTCTGCAACCAATACCGCACGGCATTGCCGCTGAGATTCATGTATGTGGACGGTTTCAGAAGGTGAAACTCGCGTCCTTTGAGCTTTATGGTGGCGACATCACCATAACGGTCGGTAGTGAATACGACATTGGATGCCTGAGCCCAGGCATCCAATATCATAAAACCTATGTTGTGTCTTGTGGCGGCGTACTCGGCTCCGATGTTGCCGAGACCTGTCACCAAGTATGACTTTTCAGACACGACGATTCAGAATTAAGCGGCTGCTGAGTTACGTGTAGCCTTAACACCGCAGATGATGGTATCCTTGTCTGTAACGACAGTGGCGTTGTCCACCTTGATCTCGGCTGCTCTGATCTTCTTGTCGAGGTCAAGAGCGCTGATGTCTACGGTAACCTTGTCAGGAAGGTTGGCCATGAGGGCGCTGATGCGAATCTCACGGGCTGACTGATAGAACTTACCACCCTTCTGAACACCGACAGAGTGTCCGCTTACCTCGAGAGGAACATTGATGCAGATAGGCTTCTGCTCGTTGACAGCGAGGAAATCCACGTGGAGGCAGATGTCTGATACAGGATGCCACTGAAGTTCGTGGAGGATTGCTGTGAACTTCTTGTCTCCGTCGATAACGAGATCTACGATGTATGAAGCAGGAGTGTCGGTAAGATTCTTGAGCTCCTTGGCGTCAACAGTGAAAAGAAGGTTCTCTACTCCGCAACCGTAGAGATTGCAAGGAACGAGTCCTTTGCTGCGGAATTCTTTGATGACGGCCTTGTTGCCGACCTTGCGGCTGGTACCGTTAAGCGTAAAATGCTGCATTTTTCTAAAAATAAAATGTGTTACTCAATCTGAAAAACATCAGATCCCATTGCACCAAAACCAAGTGGTTTTTGAAATGCGCGCAAAGATAGTAAAATTTTGTTATTTTACCAAGCCTGTAGCGTCGTTCCAGGAAAGAGTCCTGTAGTAGGAATTGAGGTCCGTGCGTCCGTTTATCGGAATGTAGCAGCTCAGTCCGCAGCAGCGCTCCTGCTTGACGGAGAAAAACTTATCTGTCTCGCGGTGGAGTGTCACGCATTCTGCAAGGGCGGTATCGAGCGTTCTCAACTCTTCTTCGGTCGCCCCCATCACTCTGGCGTAGTCCCGAAGATCGTAGAAATATTTCTTGCCGTCGTAGAAATATGGCTGGACCATATATCTGTCCGCGGATGAAAGTACTGTTTCGTGCGTGTCGCAGATGGTTTTGAAACTCCGGGCGAGGCCGTCAAGCTTTCTGCAGTCCACTATGGTGACGGTGGCGGACTGCATATAGCCCGTCTGGGCGTTGATGGTATCGAAATAATCATTTGCCACTGCTTGCAGATCCGGTCTTGCACCGCTGAATAGATCCCAGGACAGTGTGGAATACTTGAACCCCTGTCTTAAGATTTCGGTTGGAGAGAACACTATCTGGTCGCACTTGTCTTTAAGCTGCCAGGCTACTTCCACTCCGCCCATCAGACAGGCGTCGAAAATGATATAGTCCATTTTCATCGGGATAGCTTCAGCGAAGTCCCTGATGTCGATTTCGTATGTAGTAAGTCTCCCTGCCGTGCCGGTCACTTGTACTCCTATGGATTTGGTGGCCGGGAAAACTTCTCCATGTGCGTCAGTGCCTGCCATCCAGATAGATTCCGATCCCTTGAGATATTTCTCCGGCAGCCATCCGGTGCCGTGGGAAGAAACCATCATTCCGTAGTGTTTTGAAGGGAACATCTTCTCTACGTCCAGAAGCACTTCTCTTATTGAGGATGCCTTTGCGCTGAGGTAGCGTTCGGGATAGGTGCCGGACCAGATGCCGTTTGCCGTGTATGCTTTCAGTGTGTCCAGTCTAGTGACTCCGGCTTTGCGGTAAACCTGTATGAGGTATGCCGGGGTGTCTGTCTCATAGTCCCCGTAAGTCTTTGTGGTGTGTACGTATGCCAGAAAGGCCTCGTCCCGTTCTTTGCCGGGCAGTATGCCTTCCTGTATCTCCATTAAGTATTCCAGAGTGTTGAGTGAAAGGTCGTTGTATCCGAGACCGAAATAGACGAATACGTCTTCGTATCCGCCTTTGTGGGTGGTCTGGGTCCTCTCGCAGGAGCACAATGTCAGAAAAACTGCGGCGCAAAGCGCTGCGTGCAAAAACTTTTTCATTCGGCAAATATAATTCATTCAGAGTATAAATCCAATTGCCGGGAATAGTTGTATATTTGCCTTTATGAACGATTTGAATACGCGGATTCAGAGGGATTACTCTTATTATCTTAAGGTGGAAAGGCGTCTTTCCGCCAATACTGTTTCGGCGTATTGCTCGGATGTGGAGTTCTTTATGGATTGTGTCCGTAAGGCTCCGGCGGAAATTGTTCCGGAGGACGTGTCGTCTTTTCTTGTGGAGAGGGCGAATGCCGTGTCCAAGCGTTCCCAGGCCAGGATTCTCAGTTCGCTGAGGTCGTTTTTTGACTGGTGTGTCGTGGAAGGGGAGAGAAAGGATAACCCCTGCGATGCCGTGGATGCTCCTAAGCTTGGAAAATATCTTCCGGAGGTCCTCTCGGTCGGGGAGGTTGAGTCTATAATAGAGTCGGTGGATCTGAAGAGCGCGTCCGGAATAAGGGACAGGGCGATTCTGGAGATGCTGTATGGATGCGGACTACGGGTGTCGGAGTTGTGCGGACTGCGTATCTCGCACGTGTATCTTGAGGAACTGTTTGTCCGTGTTGTGGGCAAAGGGGACAAGGAGCGTCTGGTCCCGATGGGGGAGAAGGCGGCACAGTCGTTTCGCAATTATCTGGAAGTAAGGCCCCAGCCCGCTTCTTGTGCGGCTGATGACATTGCGTTTCTCAATCTCAGGGGTAACCCTTTGAGCCGGGTTTCCGTGTTCAATATGATAAAGCGGCAAGCTCTGGCAGCGGGGGTGAACAAGGATATATCTCCGCATACGTTCAGGCATTCTTTTGCCACGCACCTTATTGAGAATGGTGCCGATCTGCGGGTTGTGCAGGAGATGCTCGGGCACGAATCCATCTTGACAACGGAGCTGTACACCCACATCGACACTCATACCTGGCAGGCATCGATCCTGGAGCATCATCCCGGTAAAACGAAGAGGTGATCTGGGGCGTACTGCCTTATGCGAGGGCCTCTTTCAGAAGTTTGCCGAGGTCGGCCCCTTGCGGACAGCATATTGACTGCATGCCGCTTCGGATGGCTGCGCTTACATTGGCCGGGGAGTCGTCAAGGAAAAGCATCTCACAGGCATCGACCGGACCGGACAAAGCCTGAATTTCCTTTATGGCAGTCTGGAATATCTCATCTCCGGGCTTGAGCATGTGCATCTCGTAAGAGAGGAATTGTTTTTTGAAGATGCTGTCCATGGGGATGCCCAGGTCTTCAAACATTTTCCAGCTTTGTACCATGGTGAGCGCATTGTTGTTGCTCAGCAGATACAAGTCATAGTGCCGGGACAGTTCCTTGAGCAGTCCGACTTTGTAGGGAGCCACTCCGGCAAGGAGTTTGCCGAAAGCCTTCGCCACTTCTTCTTCAGTGGTGCCGGGTCTGCACATCGCGAGAATCTCCCTTGCGAATTCGTCCCTTGTAATGTCTCCTTTTTCGAGTCTTTGGAAAATGCCTTTCTGGTGACACGGGTCAAGCAGACGGGCCGCTTCCTCGCAGCCTATATCGTATCTGCATGCGTCTATGCAGGACTTGATGTCCAGATCAATCAGAACTCCACCGAGGTCAAATACTATTATTTTAATCATGCGTCGCGCCTTGCTAATTTATGCTTGCAAAGGTAGGGATTTTAACGGATATTTTCATTATCTTTGTCCTCGCTCCGGGGAAATATTCCGGAGCACGGACTGTGTTTAACTTCACTAATATTTACTTTTTATGGCAAAAGAAACTGAAATTCAAGGACAGGAAGTCAACGCTGCGAAGCTTAAGGCTCTTCAGGCGACTATCGACAAGATCGAGAAGGACTTCGGAAAAGGCACTATAATGAAACTTGGTGAGCAGCCCGAGTGGGATGTTCAGGTGATTCCGAGCGGTTCGGTCGCACTTGACCATGCGCTTGGAGTCGGAGGTTATCCGCGTGGACGAATCATTGAGATTTACGGTCCTGAGTCGAGCGGTAAGACCACTCTTGCCATTCATGCGATAGCGGAAGCCCAGAAGGCCGGAGGCATCGCCGCCATGATTGATGCGGAACATGCTTTCGACCGTTCTTACGCACAGGCTCTCGGAGTCAATCTTGACACTCTTCTGATATCCCAGCCGGACAACGGGGAGCAGGCTCTTGAGATTGCGGACAACCTTATCCGCAGCGGTGCGATAGACATCGTGGTCATCGACTCCGTAGCCGCCCTTACCCCTAAAGCTGAGATTGAGGGAGAGATGGGAGACAATAAGGTCGGACTTCAGGCAAGGCTTATGAGCCAGGCTCTGCGTAAGTTGACGGCCAACATAGCCAAGACCAACACCTGCTGCATATTTATCAATCAGCTTCGAGAGAAGATAGGTGTTATGTTCGGCAATCCGGAGACCACTACGGGCGGCAACGCGCTCAAATTCTACGCGTCTGTAAGACTTGACGTACGTCGTACCACGCAGCTCAAGGACGGAGACGAGGCTCTTGGCAACAGGACCCGTGTGAAAGTGGTGAAGAACAAGATGGCTCCGCCTTTCAAGAAGGCTGAGTTTGACATAGTGTACGGCGAAGGAATTTCGCATACGGCCGAAATAGTGGATCTGGCTGTCAATTTCGACATTATCCACAAGAGCGGAAGCTGGTTCAGCTACAACGACCAGAAGCTCGCTCAGGGACAGGCTGCAGTGAAACAGCTCCTCAAAGACAATCCTGAGCTCTGTGATGAGATAGAGGCTAAAGTCAGGGAAGCACTGAAAGAAATCAAAGACTGATGGGGAAAATAATACTTACAGGCGACCGTCCTACCGGTCGCCTTCATATAGGACATTACGTGGGCTCTCTGCGTCGCAGGGTTGAGCTTCAGAATAGCGGCCTCTTCGACAAGATTTTCATCATGATTGCCGATGCCCAGGCGCTTACAGACAATGCTGACAATCCGGACAAGGTGCGTCAGAATATTTTGGAGGTGGCTCTTGACTACATGGCGGCGGGGCTTGACCCGTCCAAGTCTACACTGTTTATCCAGTCGCAGATCAGTGAGCTTACGGAGCTTACGTTCTTTTATATGAATCTTGTCACGGTGCAGAGGCTTCAGCGCAATCCTACCGTGAAGCAGGAGATGGCGATGCGCGGGTTCTCGGACAGTACCGAAGGGACGGACAACAAGGTCGGTATGCCGGTAGGCTTTTTCTGCTATCCTATAAGCCAGGCAGCCGATATTACAGCATTCAAAGCGACCACGGTGCCGGCCGGTGAGGACCAGGAGCCTATGATAGAGCAGACACGTGAGATAGTACGCAAGTTCAATTCCGTATATTCTCCGGTGCTTGTGGAGCCTGAAATACTCCTTCCCGACACCGATGCATGCAGACGTCTTCCGGGCACTGACGGAAGGGCCAAGATGAGCAAGTCTCTTGGCAACTGCATATATCTTTCGGATTCAGCGGATACCGTATGGACTAAAGTGAAGGGTATGTACACGGATCCTGGGCACCTTCAGGTAAGCGATCCCGGCAAGGTGGAGGGCAATACGGTATTTACCTATCTGGATGCGTTCTGCAGGCCTGAGCATTTCTCCATGTTCGGAGATTGCTTCCATGGGAAAAAGCAGAGTTTCGATTTCGCTTCTTTGGACGAAGTGAAGGCTCAGTACAGAGCCGGCGGACTCGGAGATATGATGATAAAGAACTTCCTCAACGCAGTGCTGAACGATACTCTTGAGCCTATCAGGACCAGACGTGCCGAGTTGGAAAAGGATATTCCTTATGTGTACGAGGTGCTGCGCAAGGGTTCCGAAGTTGCACGTGAAGTGGCGGCCCAGACTCTTGCAGACGTCAAGAAGGCGATGAGAATCAACTACTTCGACGCTGACGTTCTTGCAAGTCTTACACAGGAGCAGACTGAAAAATACAAATAGTCTGCCCCTGTAAAATTCTTTTATGCTATCTGAGGCTTTCCTGGGCGGTCACGTCGATCGCTCTCTTCAGCCTTGTACTTGGGCATTTTTCCTGCCTGAAGTTTTTCCCATTCCTGTCTGTTGCGGAAAATGTCTATGGCGGTGAATATGGCCGCCCGCATTGATCTTGGGTCGGCTTCGTCTCTTCCGGCCATTTCAAATGCTGTTCCGTGGTCAGGAGATGTGCGGATGACAGGAAGCCCCGCGGTGTAGTTTACTCCATCTTCGAAAGAAAGGGCCTTGAACGGGGACAATCCCTGATCGTGGTACATGGCCAGAGTGGCGTCGAAATTCTCGTAATGGCTCAGTCCGAAGTATCCGTCAGGGGAGAACGGACCGAATGCAAGAATGCCTTCTTCCGTAGCTCTTTTAATGGCAGGAATGATGATGTCCTGCTCTTCGTTGCCAAGCAGTCCGCCGTCTCCGCTGTGCGGATTGAGGCTGAGTACCGCTATGCGCGGCTGATCCACGACGAAATCCTGCTTGAGAGATTCGTTGAGCAGTCTGAGCTTGCTGAGAATCTTATCTTCTGTGATTTGTGCAGGTACGTCCTTGAGCGGAATATGTCCTGTGACTACGGCGAGTTTGAGCCTGTGGCTCACCATGACCATAGCCACGTCTTTGACTCCGAAGTAGTTTTGGATGAATTCTGTGTGGCCAGGGAAGCCAAACCCTTCATTGGACATGGCTTTCTTGTTGATAGGTCCGGTTACGAGCACGTCGATTTTGCCTTCCTTAAGCTCCTGCATTGCCACTTCGAGTGACTTGATGGCGCTTTTGGCCGACTCTGCCGTGGCCTGTCCCGGCTCGGCAAAGGTGTTTTCCGGCAGGCAGTTCACGATGTTGACTCTTTTGGCGTGGGCTTCGGATGCGCTGTTGATGGCGTTGGTGTCCATCTGCTCCACTTCAGGAATAGTCTTTCGGTAGAATCCGAAAAGTTTTGACGAGCCGTATATTACCGGAGTGAACTGATCGAGTATCCTCGGGTCTGCGAGAGCTTTGATTATGACTTCGTAACCTATGCCGTTGGAGTCGCCTTGTGTGATTCCGACTATGATTTTATTGTTCTGCATATAAATTTGATGTTTTTTCCTGTTCCAATGATTCCATATAACCCTTGTCCTGAAGTAGGACTCCTTCCGAGTATGCCTGTACCGCGAGCCTGTCGCAGCGTTCGTTCTCCGGATGTCCGGCGTGACCCTTTATCCAGACGAATGTCAGTCTGAATCCGGCGGCTATGCTGTCGAATCTTGTCCACAGGTCAAGGTTCTTTTTCCGCTTCCATCCCTTGTTGACGGTGTTGACGACATAGGTCGAGTCGCTGTACACAGTCACCTCCGCCCCTTTCCATTTTATTGCCTCGAGACCGGCTATCACGGCGAGAAGTTCCATACGGTTGTTGGTGGTAAGGGCAAATCCTCCGGATAGTTCTTTGGTGAGGTCGCCGCACTTCAGTACGACTCCGAACCCGCCGGGTCCCGGATTTCCGCTTGCCGCACCGTCTGTGTATAAGTATATGGTCTCTCTATTTGACATTTTCCGCAAATTTAACTATTTTTGTCTTCTTTCAAGCTATAAACGGTTATGCTATTCGAAAAATCTTTACTAATAACTGGTGGTGCCGGATTTATCGGCAGTCACGTGGTGCGCTTGTTCGTCAACAAGTACCCGCAATATAAGATAATCAACCTTGACAAACTCACATACGCCGGGAACCTTGAGAATCTCCGGGATATTGAGGGCAAATCTAACTACAAGTTTGTCAAGATGGACATTTGCGACTTCGAGTCTGTGTTGAAGTTGCTTCAGGAGGAAAAGGTAGACGGAATCATCCATCTTGCCGCCGAGTCCCATGTGGACCGCAGCATCAAGGACCCGTTTACATTTGCCAGGACCAATGTGCTCGGAACTCTGAGCCTTCTTCAGGCCGCTAAGATTTATTGGGAGAGTCTTCCCGGGAAATACGAAGGCAAACGTTTTTATCACATCTCTACAGATGAGGTGTACGGTGCGCTGAAAATGACTCATCCTGAAGGAATTGAGCCGCCGTTTACGACCAAGGCTTCGAGCAGCAGCCACCATGAGGCATACGGAGAGGACTTTTTCTACGAGACTACAAAATATCAGCCGCACAGCCCGTACAGTGCATCCAAGGCATCTTCGGACCATTTCGTACGTGCGTTCCATGATACTTACGGGATGCCTACCATCGTGACGAACTGTTCCAACAATTATGGTCCATACCAGTTCCCGGAGAAGCTTATTCCTCTGTTTATCAACAATATCCGTCATCGCAAGCCGCTTCCTGTATATGGAAAGGGAGAGAATGTCCGCGACTGGCTGTATGTGGAGGATCATGCAAGAGCGATAGACTTGATATTCCATAAGGGCACCATCGCCGAGACATACAACATCGGCGGGTTCAACGAGTGGAAAAACATAGACATCATAAAGGTCTTGATCAATACCGTGGACCGTCTTCTCGGACGTGCCGAAGGAGAAGACATGGACCTTATAACTTATGTTACGGACCGTCTTGGCCACGATGCCCGTTATGCCATAGATTCCACCAAACTTCAGAAAGAACTTGGCTGGGAGCCGAGTCTTCAGTTTGAGGAGGGTATAGAAAAGACAGTCAAATGGTACCTTGACAATCAGGAGTGGATGGACAGGGTGACCAGCGGAGAATACGAGAAGTATTACGAGAACATGTACTCCGGAAGATGAGACAAATCCTGACGGTGATAGTGACCGCTGTTCTGGTGATGGCCTTTCCGCGTTCCGTGTACGCTCAGCACATGGAGCCCGCGGATAGTGTAAGTGCAAGGGACTTTATCCTTCCTGCCACTCTCATCGGAACCGGAGCTTTCATCCACAGTATAGCTCATGAGAGTTTCGATGTTCCGGTACGGGATGCTTTCCTTGGGAAGGATGGAAAAGGAATAGTCACGACGGTTGATGATTATCTGATGTATGTCCCGGCAGTTATGGCCGCCGGGATGTCCTTGCTTAATGTCCCTACAGTACACAAGTATACTGATATCTGGCTGGAGACATCCATGTCTATGGCCATCGTGTTTGTACTCGGAAAGGGAATAAAGTTCTTGATCGATTCTCCCAGACCTGATGGCAGGGACAACAATTCTTTCCCGTCAGGGCATTGTTCCGTTGCCTTCGCCGGTGCGGAACTGGTCCGTTGCGAGTACGGGTGGAAGTGGGGCCTTGCCGCCTATGGTGTGGCGTCAAGCGTAGCCGTGTTGAGGCTTTGCAATAATGCACATTGGCTCAGTGACGTGGTTTTCGGGGCCGGTATGGGTATTTTGAGCGCTCAGATTTCGCGAGTGCTTCTGAATCCTGTCAAAAATGTTTTGGGGATAGGCGTTAATGTCAGTCCTGCAGTTGATCCTGTGAGCGGAACCCTATGCGCTTCGCTTGCTTTTGTGTTTTGAACCTAAAAAATGTATAATATGTTTAAACTAGATCATTTCTCGCATAAATTCCTGGACAGAAGACTCGTCTTTATGATGGATCTTTTGATTTCCTTGGCTTCGTCCATGGTCGTAGCCGTAGTGGCGTTCTTCTTCCATATTCCGGAAGTGGAGAGCCGACTGTTTACGATTGTATGGGGAGTGTCATCGGTATGCGCGTCGGCACTTATGTTTTATGTGTTCAAGACATATCTGGTGGTTATACGGCACTTTACATTCAAGGATACTGTACTGTATTTCATAGTTTGTCTTTTCAAGGTACTGATAATCGGAGTTGTTTTCCTTGTTCTGGGACTTTTGTCCAAAGCGGCGGTTATTATGCTTGCGGCCGACTTCTTCGTATCTATTGTCACGCTATGTACGGTCCGGCTGTTGATGATATTGGTTTTTGACGCCTATAAGTCCAAAGTGCGGGATGTCCAGAAGAGAGTCCGGGTACTTATCTTCGGAGTGGGGGACAAGTCCGTGTCCATAGTGACCAGACTTCGCGGCTCCAGACACTATGAAGTGAGGGGTCTTTTGTCCAAAGACAAGGATTTGAAGAATTCCCGCTTTATGGATATGCCGGTATTTGTGGCTAATAGTGCCGAGGAGCTGAAAGCCATCGCGGATTCGAACCTTATCGGAGGCATTATTTTCGCCACCAAGGAGAATCTTTTTTCCGAGCGGGACGAGATGGTTAACTATGCTACCGCAAATGGTCTTAAAGTGCTGGTTGTGCCGGTAATCGATGAGTTCTCCGGCCAGACGTCGGGCCTCAATGTGCGCGAGGTTAAAATTGAGGATCTTCTTGGCAGGGATGAAATCAAGATTTCCATGGATGCCATCACGGCAAACTTTAAGGATAAGGTTGTCATGGTGACCGGAGCCGCCGGTTCCATAGGTTCTGAGTTGTGTCGCCAGCTTGCCACATTCGGCATAAAGAAGCTTATCCTTTTCGACAATGCCGAAACTCCGATGCATAATCTTCGTCTCGAATTGGAATCAAGGTTCCCGAAGTTGGATTTCGTGCCGATTATCGGCGATGTGAGACTTGCAAGCAGGCTTGATTTTGCGTTCCGGATGTATAGGCCGCAGATAGTATTTCACGCAGCGGCGTACAAGCATGTTCCGCTTATGGAGGAGAATCCTTGCGAAGCTGTGATGGTCAATGTGGCCGGCACCAGAAATGTGGCGGACAAATGTATCGAGTACGATGTGGATAAGATGGTGATGATATCCACCGACAAGGCTGTCAACCCTACCAATATCATGGGATGCACCAAGCGTCTTGCGGAGATTTACGTCCAGAGCCTTGGGCTTGCGGTGGAGAGCGGGGAAGTCAAGGGACGCACCAAATTTGTCACCACCCGTTTCGGAAATGTGCTTGGATCCAACGGTTCCGTGATACCTCGATTCCGCGAGCAGATAGAGAAAGGCGGACCTGTGACGGTGACGGACAAGAATATCGTTCGCTTCTTCATGACCATACCGGAGGCCTGCCGTCTGGTGATGGAGGCCGCAACGCTTCCTACCGAGAATAGAATCTGTGTATTTGATATGGGCAGTCCGGTAAAAATCGATACGCTGGCAAGGAAGATGATTGAGCTTTCCGGTCTGGTTCCGGATGTGGACATAAAGATTGTCTATACCGGCTTGCGACCGGGGGAGAAACTCTACGAGGAGGTGCTCTCCAATGTGGAGAATACCGAGCCTACCGCACACTCTAAAATCCGCATTGCAAAGGTCAGGGCATACGATTACTCTGAAGCCAACAAGTATGTCGCTGAGCTTGAGTCGTTGAGCAGACAGGTGATAATCCCTGATATGGTGAAACTGATGAAGAAAATCGTTCCGGAGTACATTTCAAACAATTCAAGATTTCATGAATATGACAAGCCGGAAGAGAATCTGTCTAATGCTTGAGTTGAGGGGATTCTTCTTGTCCTTCGAAGAATTCCAGTATGCTCAGGAGCAGCGCTTCTCTGTCATTTGAAGATATGATGGTCTCTATAGGAATTCCTATGGAGACCGTTTTGTAGGTATCCATGTTGCTATAGATGGCGGCCCCAAGTCCTCTGCCGTTGTATCTCAGCCATATCCTTCCGTGGCTGTCTGATGGCTTGAGTCCGTCCGGGCGCTCGATGCAGTAGATGGCGGAGTTGATGGAGGACGAATACCTGAAAGGTCCTATAAGACCGCTGCCGCTGGCGTTTGGAGAACTCATGGCGTAGCCTAAAACCCGGCTGCAGAAGTCCTTGTCTTCGGCTTCTGAAGCTATGTTGCTGCCTGAAATAAGAATATTTGTGCCCCCGGATGTCAGTTGCGCGATTTTTTCGGTGAGCGCTGTAGTGAATATCGGGAACTTCTCTCCGCCTTGCTTGCCGCAGATGAGGTCCACTGCGAACAGATTGCCGGGTGCCTCTTTACCACCAAATGCTTCGGCGGATGAGGATTGGAAAGAATAGCCGTGCTTGAGATAAATTCTGCCCCGTTCCTGCGCGAAGTCAAACGTGTTGCCGGCTACTACGAGTCCGGCCTTATCATCGTAGGATGCTCCGAATCCCGGGTAGTTGTCATCGACATACTCCGATTCCGGGTTGAACTCATAATTCTCTCCGACATAAGAAATATCTTTTATGTAAGGCACTCCGGAATCAAATTTCGCATCGAACCCGGCATAAGTCGTACCCTCTATCCATGCCGGTGCCGAGACTTTGGTGAAGTTGTTCACTATCAGGATTTTGCCTTTCGCTGTGCCGTGAGGGATACCTACGCTGAGCACTTCTGAAGGGAAGCTTTTTCCTCCCTCGTTGAAAGCCTCTACCTTGAAGCTGTATATGTGTCCTTTACGGATAGGAATCTCCAGCCTTTCGTCAAGGGTTTCAATGCCGTCATCGAAGGCTTCGTCATCAATGCGGGTGCGTACTATGTAGCCGATGCTTCTGGCGGTAGGTTCGTCCATGTCCTGTGTCGGCTTCCACTCGAGAATGACCTTGCTGCCATCCTTGGAGAGTGTTGCGCTGAAAGCATGCACAGGAAGCGGCTGTACCGTATAAGGCTTGTTGTAATACTGGCTCAGGGTTTTGAGGATGCCTTTATATACGGCTCTGGATACGCTGAAGCGGAATGACGGGTCCAGTCCCAGTTTCATGTCATTGAAATTCTGGTGGCTGAGCAGTTCCAGAATCATTGCAGGAACTCCGGCTGTGCGGCATTCACTGTAACTCTTGTCCCAAAGCCCGCGACGGTTCCATGTGGGATTGTAGTGCTGCCGGATATCCCGTACCACCTGAGTCTGTACGTAATCGCACAGGAGTCTGCTGATGATCCTGTCTCGTCCGTCCTTGAATTTTCTTTCATTGTCGGCTCTGAGGGTGTAGATGGCAAGGGTACCTATTGTGCTGTCAGCCAAGGCTATGCCGGCATCTGAATGGAAAGCGAGCGCGAGGTCCACAGGAATACCTTTTTCCTCTTTCATCATCTCGGTCCAGAGTCCCCTGGTCGCGAAATCGTTGGTATAATCAGTAGGCCAGTTGCGGGTAATGGTGCTGTCCACGCCGGCCCATTGCATCCAATAATGTGCTCCTTCCATATAGCTCGGAGCGCCGGACAGTTTCCCGTCCCTTTCAAGTTTGCCCATGCCGCCTCCGAACTTGACGGCGTCCGCACTCACGCAGTCGGAGCCGTTGCCTCTGTTGTCCAGCAGGACATATCCTTTATCTCCTTTGTCGAATTCGAAAGTGCCGAGATAAATCCACGTACCGCCGCCGCATTTTTGATTTACGGTGAAATGGCTTTCTCCGCCCATGTGATATACGGTATAACGTGCCTCGGATGTGCTGTTCTCAAGAGATGCATAGGAGATATAGACTGCATATTCGCCCCTTTCCGGGAAATCCGGAGTCCATTTTGCAAAAGCATCCGGCTTTGAGCCCGAACAGCTGCTGCTTCTGGCTGTCCCGGCCTGGAACGGATTGTCGCTGAATGTGTAACTGCGCTTGAAATCAGCGAATCCTATGCCTTCTTCCTCCCATTTGCCACGCTCTTCGTATGAACCTTTGAGCCTTGTCCCTGCAGGACGCGGACCTCCGAAGGAATTGTCATTGTCGCAGATTACCTCAAGCGGCTGAATGTCCCTCTCTCTTGGGCAGATGATATAGGCCCCGGAATTTTCGAGCATGGGCATAAGAAACGGAAGGACATAGCTCTGAGTGTACATGTCTTCCACTGTTCTGTGCAGTGCGGCTCTCTGCCATATCCATTCTCCGGCTTCCTCGTTATAGTATTTTCCGTGGCTCTGCCACAATGCTATTATCCGGCCGTCAAGACCCCCGGGATATTTCCGTTCATCGTTTCTGGTGACAAAACGGGTCTTGCTTACCAGTAGCGGGTCAGAGCCTGTCCCGTAATATGGTGCAGGTTTCCCGTCGAAAGTCAATTCCGGAAGCGCGAGTTCCGAGAGTTCATATCTGTTGGTATATACCTTGCGGCTGCGATATGGAATGCCATTATAGCGCAGAAGGTCGTCAAGGCGCTGTCTGAACCAGCGTATCTCATCTTCGTGCCATGGGTAGAAAGAGAGTTCCGCATTGAAATAAAGGTCTATCCGGTCTTTCTGAATACTGGCCCTTGTGATGTTCAATTCCTGCTCTACGCCTGTTTTGTCGACAAGAAGCCGGCTCAGGCTGTCACATATCGGCTGATACTTGATAAGTCCCGGTGCCGCCCACATGGTGCCGCCCACGAGGATAAGGCTTGCGCATACGGCGATTCTATGCAGGAGATTGTTCATTTCCTATGGCGTTTTTTCTTCTTTATTATGATGCAATAGACCAGTATTGCGAGTCCAGCTATGATTATGGCAAGGCAGTCCGCCTTGAAATCATTGATATCTTCCGACCGATAGGGGAGAGACCCCTGGATTATTTCGGTGATTCCGGCGAGAATGCACGAGAAGGCTGTGATGGAGACAATGGATGCCACGACCGGGCCCATCTTCTTCTCATTTTTCTTGCCAAATGCAAAAAAAGCGATGACGGGCAGCGGGAAGAACATCATGAAATGTGCGATTTTGTCCGCAGGGATGCCGAGAAAACTTCTCTGCACCTCCGGAAGCTTCTCGGGCCTGGCAAAGCAAAGAAAAGCAATCACTCCGATGTACAGTACAAGCAGAATTCTGAAAACTATGTCAGAGAACTTGCATTTCATAAAGCTTCTTGTAATAGCCGTTCTTCAGAAGGAGTTCGTCGTGCGTGCCTCTTTCCACTATCCGGCCCTCGTTCATTACTATGATTTCGTCCGCTTTCTTCACGGTACTTAGCCTGTGGGCAATGGAGATTGTGGTTCTGCTGCTCATCAGGTAGTCGAGAGCTTCCTGCACCATGCGTTCCGATTCGGTGTCAAGCGATGCTGTGGCTTCGTCCAGAATAAGGATAGGAGGGTTCTGGAGAATCGCCCTGGCTATGCTTATACGCTGCCTTTGTCCTCCCGACAGGAGTTGTCCGCGATCACCGATATTGGTGTCGTACCCGTTTTCCTTTTCCATTATGAAGTCGTGGGCGTTGGCGATTTTGGCCGCTGCGATGACCTGCTCCATGGTAGCATTTTCCACACCGAATGCTATGTTGTTGAAAATCGTGTCATTGAAGAGAATAGGGTCTTGGTTGACATTGCCCATAAGACCGCGAAGGTCGCGGATGCACACATCCTTGATATTTATTCCGTCAATGGTGATACATCCAGATGTAGGATCGTAGAATCGTGGTATCAGGTCCACAAGTGTGGATTTTCCGGCACCGCTCGCACCCACTATCGCTATGTTGCGGCCTTTGGAAATCTTGAGATCGATGTTCTTGAGAACCTGTTTGCCGCCCTGCTCATAGCAGAAAGACACGTCTTCGAAGGAAATGGCCTCGTTGAAGGTTGAAATATGCTTTGAAAACGGTGTCTGGGTGATCGGGTTCTCCGCATTGAGGATGACGTTGATTCTTTCCATTGAAGCGAGTCCCTTGGGGATGCCGTATGCTGCTCTGGACAAATCCTTGATAGGCTGGATGATGCAGTACAGGATAGCCATGTAGGACATGAATGACGGAGCGTCTATAATGGATTTTGAGCTGAGTATCAGAGTTCCGCCGAACCATAGCACAATGGCGATCATGGTGGAGCCGAGAAATTCGCTTACCGGGTGGGCACTGGCCTGTCGGACGGCCACGCGGTTGTTCTTGCGTCTCATGGCGTCGGTAATGCCTTCAAATCTTGCGCTCATCTTGTTCTCTGCCAAAAAGGCCTTTATGATTCTCAGGCCTCCGAGCGTCTCTTCCACCTGACTCATGGTGTCGCTCCAATACTGCTGTGCCTCTGCGGACTGTGCGCGGAGTTTACGTCCGATTGCGCCCATCGTCCAGATCATCACCGGGGCGAACAATATTGTGAAGAGAGTCAGTTCCCATGACATTATCAGCAGTACGCTCATATAGATAATGATGAGAACAGGATTCTTTATAAGCATTTCGAGGGTGGAAGTTATGGAGTTCTCCACTTCCTGTACGTCTCCGCTTATTCTGGCTATGATGTCTCCTTTTCTTTCCTGGCTGAAGAACCCAAGAGGAAGAGAGAGGATTTTGTTGTAAATCTGCATCCTCAGGTCCTTTACGATGCCGGTGCGGATAGGTACCATCACGGCTGCTGCGCCGAAATAGCATGCGGTCTTGATGAGCACGATGGCGCAGAACGTGACGCAAAGGCCGAGAAGCACTCTGGCGGGGCCTGATGCTGCGACAAGAGTGTCAATATACCAGTAGACGTTGTTCGTGAGGTCTCCGAAATCCATTCCTCGATGCCACGGTATAAACTCGTATGTGGCATCCGATATGTTGAACAGAATCTGAAGGATAGGAATCAGAAGAGAAAAAGAAAAAACATTGAATACCGCCGAGAGTATGTTCATCACGACAGAACCTACGAGGTATTTCTTGTATGGAGGGACATATTCCCTCAGTATTGACCAAAATTCTTTCATTCGGGTAGATGTTTTCCGCTCGGGAGCGGCACAATTTCGCAAAAATACGAAGAAATGCCGAAAATATCAATTGAGCGGACTGCTCATTTGAGGTTGAACCATACGGACGGTGTCTGACGCGGAAGGGCGACGAGTCTTACGGCCGGGTTGAGGGCTGCGCGGGTACATTTGTGTGCCAGTTCGGGAGTGTTGTTGTGCTCGCTGAGGTGGCAGAGGAACACGTTGCATAGTCCTTCGTGGTCAAAAGCATGCACCGCCCGGGCGCATTCTTCGTTGGACAGGTGTCCGTATCCGCCTCTGATTCTGGCTTGAAGGTCTTCGGGATACGGGCCGTTCTTGAGCATGATGGGATCGTAGTTGGATTCCACGACCACCGTATCGGCCTGGGATGCAAGGCTGAGGGCTTCTTCTGTCATTCGGCCTACATCAGTCATTATCACGAATTTGTATCCGTCTATCATGATGGCGTAGCCGACGGTTTGTGTGGCGTCGTGAGGTACTACGAAATATCGTGCCAGTATGTCGTGTCCGCAGATTTCGTTCCACCCCTGCTTCAGGACCTTTCTTCGGAGCGGGTAGTGCTCTCCGATGGTGTGAACTCTGGCAAGTGCCGGGGAAAGTTGAGGAGTGACCCACACCGGAGTTTCAAGATGCTTGCAGTATGAGCCTAACGACCGGACATGATCGTAATGGTCGTGCGTGACCAATATGCCGGAAATACTCTCCAAGGGAATATTGTCCTTGGACAATTCTTTTTTGAGCCTGCGCGGACTTACGCCCGCATCTATGAGTATTGAACTTCTGCAAGTATTGTCTTCGTTGAAGATACCTATGAAATAGCAGTTGCCGCAGCTGCCTGAAGAAAGTGATTTGAATCCTATCCTACTCATCCTTGTCGCAGTATTTGGAGATTACGCTGTATGCATCTGCTATCCCAAGCTCTCCTGCCCGCGATAGATCAATGCATCCTTTTTCTCTGTCTTTCAAGTAGATAAGTACGAGTCCACGATTGAAATGGGCTTCTCCCATATCAGGATATAGTTTAAGAGCCATGTCGTAATTGTCGATTGCTTCCACCATGTTGGAGGACAGGCAATGCAGATTGCCGAGATCGAAATACAGGTATGGTATGTCCGGAAGTATTTCAAGGGCCGCTTTGATGTCGGCAATGGCTTCCGAGTAGTCATAAGTTCTCGCCACTCTGTCGCTTACCCTTGCTCTTGTGGCTCCGTCCGTATCCATGGAAAGGGTCTTGACATTACCTTCGAGAGAGGCGATGAAGTCAATCATTTCCGCTTTCAGAACGCCTCTGTTCATGAGGTAAAAGGCTTTGTAGTAGCGGGAATATTTGTCTTTCGAGTCTTGGGTGTCCGCGGCGCTGATAGCCTTGTTGAACCATTCAAGCGCGCTGTTGAACTGTCTGTTCTCCAACTCCTGAAGTCCTTTTACAAAATAGCTTTCGGCGCCCGTGGTGATGACCAGTTCGTCGCTGCCAGGCAGGATATGGTTGCTTACTACAGCGCTGAGAGGCAGCATCTGCTCGAATCTGTCTATCAAGGCATTTTCGTACTTGCTCTCTATTACGGATCTCTTCTCCTCTTTTGCTTTGGACAAAGTGAACCGGTAGAGAGGCTGAAGCTTGATGTCTATGTCCCTGTGCTGCAGCAGTTCGTTGTCGAAATTCTTTTTGGCGAAGTCTGCGTCAAGTGCGATGAGGGAATTGTATCTTCTGGTGGTGTCCGCAAACGAGGTTTCGGAACTTTTCTCCCTGTATTCCTTGACCTTCTGCTGTGCAATCAGGTAGTCGGCTCTGGACTCACGTTGTCGTCCGAGCATATTCTCTACATAAGAGCGGTTGAGGTAGGCTTTGGCAAAATCAGGATACAATTCAATGGCTTTGTTGTAATCTTCCAAAGCGTCGTCCAGACGGTTCATTTCTACGAATACGGCCGCTCTGTTGTAGTGGGCGAGGACGTTGTCTGGGTTGATGTTGATGACCCTGTCCATGTCTTCTATGGCCTTGTCATACTCTCCGACCTGGGCGTAGATGAGACTGCGGTTGTAAAGCGTGAGCGCGTTGCCGGGATCCTGCTGAAGCACTATGTCGAAGTCTGACATGGCAGAGATATAGTTTTTCAACTCGAAGTTGATGAGCGCCCTGTTGAAGAATGCGAATGTGCTGGTGGAGTCGAGCCCTATGGCCATATCCAGATCCTCCACGGCTTTGGAATATTCTTTCCGGTCGGAGTAGATGCGGGCTCTTCTGATATATCCTTCCGGCTCGTACCGGTCTATCCGGATGGCCTGGTTGTAGTCGGCGAGAGCTTTTGTCGTATCTTTGAGAAAAAGGTATGCCGCCCCGCGGTTGAGGTATGCGGACGGGTCTTTCGGCTCTTTCTTTATGTAATAGTCAAAATTTGACACTGCTGCTTTAAAGTCCTGGGCGAGGAAACATGTTACACCTCTTGAGAAATAAATGCCGTACAGACCCGGCCTTAGGCTCAATGCCTTGTCGAAATCCTGATAGGCTCCGTCGAAATCTCCGGACTGGCTCCGCGTGATGGCTCTGTAATGATACCCGTTGGTAAATACCGGGTTGAGCCTTATGGATGTATTGAAATCCTTGTCGGCGCCACGATAGTCACCAAGGTTGTATTTTGCGATGCCTCTGAAAAAGAAACTCCAATAGTCCGTGCTGTCAAGTCTGGTGAGCACGTTGAATTGTTCTATGGCATTGGCGTATTTGCCGTCCGACAAAGCCTTCCGGCCGCGCCACATGAACACGTCCTTGTCGTACTGTGCGAATGCGCCTACTGAGAACAGAAGCGATAAAACTATGGGGAGTATGTATTTTTTCATTACTTTTGCAGTAGTAATCTACAAAGATACGACAAATATCGCACCCAATTGATGCACAGACTGATTTTTCTTATATCTACATTGTTTATGCTTTTGACTCCGGGACTTGCCGCTGAGGCTGCTTCCGGGGAAGTGCTTGATTCTCAAGACCGGCTTGAAACGGATTTGCGCTTTCTGACTGATTCCCTGCAAGGCGGCAGGGCGACCGGGTCGTCTTCCTGTCAGAGCGTAACTTTCATGCTTTTAAGGGAGTTTAAGAATTTCGGGCTCGAAACTTCCGTCCAGTCTTTTGACTGTGGCGGGAAGATCGGGCATAATGTAATAGGGATTACTCCCGGGTGGTTCAGGAGATATATTGTAGTCAGTGCGTATTATGACGGGCTCGGGGTGCTGGACGGTTCTATTTATCCGGGTGCGGATGCCAATGCTTCCGGAGTTGGCGTGCTGCTTTCTTTAGTACGCTCCCTTCCGGAATTCTGCAAGGGGGATACCGGGATTGTCTTTGTGGCGTTTGATGCCCATAATGCAGGCCTTTTGGGGTCCAAAGCATTTATTGAGAGGGAGAAAGACAAATACGACATCAGTTTGCTGGTGAATCTGGATACTGTAGGCTCTTCGGAATCTCCGATTCACAAGTCCCGTCCCGACTATCTGATGGCTCTTGGAGGTGCAGGATATTTTTTCAGTATGGACAATGCCAATAGGGGAATCGGGCTGGATCTCGGATACGACTATTACGGCAGTGCCACATTTACGGATCTTTTCTACAATAAGGTGAGCGATCAGCGTTGGTTTCTTGAGCGCGGAATCCCTTCCGTGATGTTCACTTCGGGCATAACCATGGATACGAACAAGACTACTGATATCGTGGATAATCTTGATATTCAAGTTCTTAATAAGAGGGTATCGTTTATATTCAGGTGGTTGGCGGAACTATTGTAATTCGCGTCTCTGCCTTGGAACCCGTGGTGATGGGGTGTTTCGGGGTGGTGATTTTTTTTTGGCTGGTGACGGGGTGTTTTGAGCTGGTGACGGCCTCCCGCGGGGAGGGGCGTTTCTCGGAGTGTGGAAGTTCTCTAGGTACGTCGGGTTGTTGGTAATGACCGCAGCGAGGGGGCGTTTCTCGGGATCCGCCGCAGTGGCTATCGGAACTCACCGCAGCAGCGTTGTAGCCGCTGAGCCTTTCCCACGAAGCCGTCAAAACAGATTCCATCGGTAATAGCAGCAGCGTTGTGCCAGCTGCCGGAACCACTCCTACAGTAGTCGCATCCTCAAGCCAGAGCCCGCTACGCAATGGCCGCATCCGGTCGCTTCATTCCGTACCGTAGGAGGGTGTTTCCGGTACCGAATATCCCTTCCGTACCGTAGAAGCCTGTTTTGAGCACCGAGTGCCTCTGAAAATGCGTCGCGTACTGTAGGAGGCCTTTTTTGACACCGAGTGCCAATTCCGTACCGTAGGAGGGGTTTTTTGACACCGAATATCCCTGCCGTACTAGAGAAGCCTGTTTTTTACACAAAGTGCCTCCGAAAACGCATCGCGTACCCTAGGAGGCCTTTTTGAGCACCGAATGCATCATTCGTACCCTGTGTATTACGCATAGATTTTCTGTAGTCTAAAAAGAAAGTATTTCACCAACAGATCACCAGCAGATCACCAGCAGATCACCAACCGCTCACCAACCGAAAATGACCATTATATCATAAAAACTCGCCGCCCCCTTGCAGTCACTGCGAGGGGGCGGTTTCTTAACCTAAACTTAAACTATGAAAAACTTCAATGCAAAGATATATACTTTTTTTATGTTTCCAAAAAATAAATTAAAAATATCTTTATCTTAACAAAAAATAACAATTTCCGCTTTTTTGCTTTTAAAATAAAAGAACAGAAGTCTTTTCTCTTTCTTTTATTTACTTTTTTCGCAATGTATTATTTTTGTCGAAAACGCAGTGCTATGAAAAATGTCAGATTTTCTGTCGGGGACCTGCGAGGCTGGATTCCGACAATTTTGAAAAAGTTTGCCTATATTCCTCCGGTCATACTGAGTGTGGTGTGTTGTGTCTCGTGTGACGGACTTTTTATGACGGCGACAGGGGAGTTGAGTGTGTCTATAGCTCAGGAAATGGTGTTTTCCGAAAAAGATAATGCGTCCTTGTCCGATGGGTCGAAAAATCTTTTCCCGGATAAAGATGATTTTATCCTTGATATAAAGAATTCGGGTGGTAAATCCATTTACTACGGGCGGTTCGGGGATTCTCCCGAAAAATTCGACCTTAAACCGGGGAGTTATACCATAGGTGCAAAATCATGTGAATTCTCAAAGCCGGAATACGAGCGGCCTCAGTTCGGAGATACGCAGGTGGTGGTCGTCAAGGAGCATCAGGCTGCCAATGTCAGACTCTTGTGCCATCAGCTCAACAGCGGGCTCAGGCTGGTGGCGGATGAATCTCTTCAGGAGTCTTTTCCTGACGGGCAGTTTGTCCTTTCTTGTGAATCAGGGAGTCTGGAGTGTGGATATGGAGAGCCCCGGTATGCGTTCTTTAATCCCGGCAGGGTCGCTGCGAGTATCAGGTGCGGGTCTGATGTCAAGGGAATGTTCAGCCGTCAGTTGGCAGAAGGACAGATGCTTGAAGTGCGCATCTCGGCCGGAGAAGACGCTTCGCAGGGGAGTCGTGTGTCCATCCAGATAGACAGCAGCCGCGTGTGGAACAGGGAAGACTTGATATTCGGTGACAGGGATGCTTCGTATATTGAAAATGCCTATTCCATCGTGGAGGCCAGAGATTTTGTTCCGCAAAAGGCTGTCTGGGTCTATGGCTATATCGTAGGAGTTGCTACCGGGACGGGGAAGTTCTCTTTCGAGCCGCCTTTTTTGAAAAACACCAATATCATACTCGGCCCGAGATCCTTTACGGATGAGTCCAAATATTGCCTTAGTGTGGAACTTCGCTCCAAGGGTATAAGAGAGGAGCTGAATCTGGCGGACAATCCTTCCATGAAGGGCAGGCAACTGTATATAAAAGGAGACCTGGTAGAATCCTACTACGGAATACCAGGCCTCAAAAACATTACTGAATATCAGTTTGATAAATAGACCGCTCTGAAGGGTCAGAGCCTTTTTAGAATCTCCTCTGTCTGTGCTTCGTACCCAGGCTTGCGCAGGAGAGCGAACATGTTCTTCTTGTACGCTTCTACGCCAGGCTGGTTGAATGGATTGATACCGAGGGTATAGGCGCTGACTCCGCAAGCGAACTCGAAGAAGAAGAACAGTGCGCCGAGATTCTCTTCATCCACCTTGTCGATGCAGAACTCTATCTGAGGGACACCACCGTCGATATGGGCCAGTTTGGTGCCGAGTTGCGCCATGGCATTGCAGTGTTCTACCCTTTGACCTGCGAGGTAATTGAGCTGGTCAAGGTTCTGGGCGTCGCTTCCTATGACTACTTCACGGTTAGGCTGTTCTATTTTCAGAGTGGTCTCGAACATGATTCTGTCGCCTTCCTGGATGAACTGTCCCATGGAGTGAAGGTCGGTCGTGCATACTACCGAAGCAGGGAAGATGCCCTTGCCTTCTTTGCCTTCCGACTCTCCGTAAAGCTGTTTCCACCATTCTCCGAGATATTGGAACTTGGGGTTGAAGGTGACGAGGATTTCCACTTTCTTGCCGAGTTCGGAATAAAGAAGGTTGCGCATGGCGGCATATTTGACAGCTTCGTTGTCCTCGGAGCGCACCAGAAGGGCTTCTCTTTGTGCGGCGGCTCCATGAAGCATGGCTCTGATGTCGAAGCCGGCAAGCACTATCGGAAGGAGTCCTACTGGAGAAAGGACGGAATAGCGTCCTCCTACATTGTCCGGCACGACGAACGTTTTGTATCCTTCCATATTGGCGAGCGTTTTGAGCGCCCCCTTATGTGCGTCCGTTATGGCTACAATCCTTTCTCTGGCTTCCTGCTGCCCGTATGTCTTGTCGATGTGTTCTTTGATGATGCGGAAAGCTACTGCCGGCTCCGTCGTGGTACCTGACTTGGATATGACGACACATGCAGCGTTGCGCTGAGCGGTGAGGTCCATGAGTTCCGCGAGGTAGTCTTCTGAAAGATTGTTTCCGGCATATACGATTTGAGGAGTGTCTTCAGAGCGGACAAAACCGTGGGAGAGAGCCTCTATGGCGCAGCGTGCCCCGAGATAAGAGCCTCCGATACCGATGACTATCACGAGGTTGATGCCTTTGGCCTTCCACGAATCACGTATGGATTCGAAATCGCAAATCAGCGATTCGGGAATATCTACTGGAAGCGTCTTCCAACCAAGGAAATCGCTGCCGGCACCTTTCTCGCTTTGGAGAACGTCGAATGCGCCCAGCGCCTTTCCAAGATACCTTTTGTAATCCGCTGCATTGATAAATGAACTGCAGCCTTCGATATTGACCTTTACCATATTTTGATTGAATTGATTATTTTACAGATTAATCAAACAAAGATAAGAATAATATCAATACGCTTTCTTGCGATTGATGTCAAATTGATGTAACTTGTGCTTCTTGTTAAAATAGTGCGTTGTATGAATAAAGCATTTTTGTCTGTGGCTTTGTTGGCCCTTATGATGATTCCGTCACGGAATGCGGACGCTCAGATGATGTCCCCGAGAGTCAACAGGGACAGCTTGAACAATCTTACGGCGGCCGATTATTCCGACATGAAGGCCCAACTCGGTATTCGTGAACTGCGGCCCGGGAAGGACGGCTATTCCACGGACCCCGCTATCGGAGCCAATTATGATGAGTTTATAGCCAATCCTTATCTGAATTATCCTGATCCTCTTGTCACTTTTGGCGGCAGGACGGTTAAGAATAAGAAAATGTGGTACGGAGTGCGTCGTCCAGAACTTGTCCAAGTTTTTGAAGATGAGTTTTACGGGCATCTCCCGGAGAATCTTCCGGGTGTTACGTGGAAGGTTGTTGAGGAATCGCATGTGTTGATGGGGGATATCCCGTGCATATCACGCCAGCTTGCCGGTGTGGTGGACAATTCTTCGTGCCCGACGATAAACGTAACTATCCGGGCTGAAATCGTGTGGCCGGAGAATGCCCGTGAAAGCATTCCGGTGATTGTGGAATTCGGTTATATGATGGGCGGATTCGCTATGCCCGCCGGTCAGGGTCCGAAGCGGAAACCTTGGAAAGAGCAGGTGGTCGAGAGGGGATGGGCGGCTTGCACGATAGTCCCGACTTCTTATCAGGCGGATGGCGGACATGGATTGAGAAACGGCATCATAGGTCTGTGTAATAATGGTGATTTCCGTGATCCTGATGATTGGGGCGTGCTTCGGGCATGGGTCTGGGGAGCTTCCAAACTGGTCGATTATTTTGAGACCCAAGATCAGTTCGATGCCACCAAAGTGGCAGTGGAGGGCAATTCCAGATATGGTAAGACGGCTCTTGTCGCAACTGCTTTCGACACTCGTATTGCATCGGCCTTCGTGTCATCTTCCGGAAAGGGAGGTGCGGCTCCATGGAGACGTTACTGCGGCGAGACAGTGGAAAATATTGCTGCGAGCAGCGAGTATCATTGGATGGCCGGCAATTTCCTTAAGTATGCCGCAGAGCCGCTTAATGCGGGGGACATGCCTGTGGATCAGCATGAATTGCTTGCACTTTGCGCCCCGCGTCCGATATTGATTTCCGGAGGATTGCCGTCGGCTGACAAATGGCAGGATATAATGGGCATGTTCATGTGTGCGTCTCTTGCATCTCCGGTATATGAGTTGCTTGGAGCAGGCGGGCTAAAATATGGATACGGAGAGTCTTCCGAGGGCATGCGCGCTGATATTTTCCCTGGTGTCAATGTGGGGCTGATGGGAGGCCGGCTGGCTTTCAGGATGCACGACGGCGGACATGAACCGGGACCGAACTGGCCATATTTTCTTGACTTTTTCGACGGGTTTGTCGTCAAAAAATAAGAGACCGGCCAATATTTTTTGGCCAGTCTCTTACGTCGATGGTATTGTCAGGAGTCCTAAGGCTGCTTATTGCTTGCTTATAAGCTCCTGATAGTCTTCCATTGAGCGGCGGATGACGTCCTTGGCTACGTCCGCACCGTAAATGCTTATAAACTGCATCCGTCTCTTGGTCTCTCCGGGGATGTCCTTGTATGTGGTGAAATAGTGAATCAGCCTGCGGGTGATATTCAGCGGCAGTTCTTCAATGTCGTTATATAGGCCGTATACGGCATCGTTCTTGAGCACGGCGACTATTTTGTCATCAGCCTGATTGTGGTCCAGAAGTCTGAGTCCTCCTATCGGGCGGGCTCTTACGATAATGTCTCCGTGAGTCACGTCCTTTTCCGTAAGCACACAGATGTCAAGAGGGTCCCCATCGCCTTCAATATCGTATCTGGCAAGGGCGGTGTTGGTGAGTTCCGCCATCCTTACAGAGCAGTAAGTCCTTGGTAGAAAACCATATAATGAAGGTACTATGTTGGAGAATTTCTGCGGTCTGTCCAGTGACAGATAGCCTGATTCTTTGTCTACTTCATATTTGACGGTATCCGTAGGTACGATTTCGATGAAGGCCCTGACCTCGTCCGGAACATTGTCTCCGAGACTTATTCCGTGCCACGGGTGCGACTTGTGCGAATTGTTGTAATTCATATGCGGTTCTTTTAGTGCATCAAATATAGTAATTATTCACAAACTCTCATTGTGGGTCGACGTCCATATAGCAAAAAGGAGGCAGTGAAGCCTTGATGGATGCCTTGGCCTCAGATAGAGGCTGGTCCCTTCGGATGAAGTGTCTGGATGCCAGTTTGCCGTCCGCAGTCCTTATATCCACCATACGGGTGAACGGAGGGAATCCGAACTCCCGCCTTTCTTTCAGCATGGTTTCGTAGTTCCTGTCTTCGCTGAAAATGTCCATCAGAGCGGTCTGAATCACAAGATTACCCCCATTTCGGCAGCATGTGCTTTCAAGCATGGCCACGATTTGCTGCATACGCTCGTCATAGCGGAAATCATCCTTGTCGGCGAGTGCCTCAATCTGAATCGCAGCAGTCAGGCAGGCATCTCCATTCCCATTTCTCTTAAGTTCGGACAGGGTCAATACATTTACCTCTCTGTCCGGGAGGAACTGCCGGATCTGTGATGAGAGTTCTTCCTGCTTTTCCCATCCTCTCACCAGACAAATCCTTCCTTTGCTGTGGCTGATGCGTTCCAAAAGCTTGCGCGAGAGGTATCCAGGCATGCCGTTTTTCTTTTTTTCTGCCTGGATGTCTATAAATTCCGTGTGCGGGCTGAATCGCGAAGAAAGTTCTCCCTTGATATTGTATTTACCTGTCTTGCAATTATATATGCTTTCCAGTGATGGGCGGGATGAGCCTAAAATCACCCGACAGTGGTGAATCGTGCCCAGGAATACGGCACAATCTCTGGCATTGTATCTGGGTGATGGCTCGGTCTGCTTGAAGGACTGATCCTGCTCTTCATCCACTATGATGGCACCGAGACTGCTGAACGGCAGAAAAATGGACATCCTTGTGCCTGCAACGCTAATCGGCTCTCCTCTGCGAAGCGCTGCGCTTACACCGGTGATGAATGCGTCCGTTTTCCCGTGATGAACCACTGTCCGGATGCCGGCCATATTTGCAACCTGCTCGCATAGAGCTGTTTCCGGAGAGAGAAGCAGGGCCTGGTGTCCGCTGTCGCTGCACTCCTGCAGGACGGTGTGATAGTAATCGTATCGGTCCGGCCCTGTGACCAGAAGCGGCTTATATGTGAGTGTGTCGTTGTTCTTTGGCCCGGTATTACGTATAGGGTCGGATGCCGGCAGAGAGGCTGCGATTCTGTCCCTTTCCTGTCTTAGCCGCAGCATGACGCTTTCGCGGTGTCTTTTGGTAAGGTCGGCATCAATTGCATCAAGCCGCTTTCTGAGCCTTTCTTCCCTTGCGGCCGCGGCAATCTCTCCGTTGAGTTTTCCTGCGGGGTATGCTGCCTTGAACACTTCTCCTATTGTGCAGGCATAATAATCCGCGATGAACTCCCAGAGCCTGAGTTCCATGTCTCCTATTGTCGGGAGGTCTTTGCGGACGGAACTTATCTGCTTGACAGATGTCGGGTTAAGGTCGGGCGTGCAGGATGTGTTGTAAACTATGCCATTGTAGCGGCGTCCTGCGAAGACTACGCTTACGATCTGTCCACGATGCACCGGCTCCTCGCAGTAGTAGAATGGTATCCACTGCAATTTAAGGGGGAGTACTACCTGTATGAAGTGTCTGTCCATGAGGTATGGGCAGATTAGTCTGTCGTGCCTTCCGATGCGGACTTGGCGAATTCCATCAGGGATTCGGGGATATGGCAATAGCCGTCAGGATGCTTGTCCAAATAGTCCTGATGCTCGTCTTCCGCACGGTAAAAGTTCTTCAGCGGCTTTACTTCTACGGCCAGCGGTCCTTTTAGCTCGCCGGAAATCCTGTCATAAATCCTCTGTATGGAAGGAAGATCTTCGGGGTCTGAATAGTAGATGCCTGTGCGGTACCGGGTGCCTTCGTCGTTGCCCTGCCGGTTGACGCTCAGGGGATCTATCGCTCTAAAATAGAGTTGAAGTATCCTTTCGAGACCGATTACGTCAGTTTCGTAAGTGACATGTACTGTTTCAGCATATCCGGTGGAATCGGTATATACTTCTCTGTAGGTGGGGTGGAAAATGTTGCCGTTGGCATAACCTACCTCGGTGGAGACCACACCGTGGATAAGTTTCAAGTAACGCTCGGCTCCCCAGAAGCAGCCGGCTGCTAAGTAAATGTCTTTTCTCAACTGTAAAAACTATTTGGAATCGGCTTTCGCCTGGAACTTGGCTATGTCTATGATAAATCTTTCGTGGACGCCCTCACCGATGAGCCCGCGCTCGTCATAAGCGCTCACTTTGAATGTGAGTTTGCGGCGGTCAACCTCCACAAGCTCCGTCTCGGCATGGACCTTCATTCCTGCGGGAGTGGCTGCGCAATGCGTAACGTTGACAAGCGTCCCTACCGTACTCTGTCCGTCTTCCAGATACGGCTCGACGGAGAGGACTGCTGTCTTCTCTATCAATGCTATCATTTGTGGAGTTGCATATACCCTTACGAGACCGCTGCCGACATTCTTGGCGAGTTTGTCTTCGGTGACGAAGTCTTCCTGATATCCTTTAATTCCGTTCTGAACCATATCTTTTACCCTAAATTACCGTACAAATATAGACTTTTTCGGATTATCGGCAAAAGGTTTTTTCATGTATGACAGAAATAAAAGTGTCCGCTGCGGGGCGGACCTTGGAGATAGGCGGAAAGGATACTTTTAGTCTGACAGTGATTCTCTACCTGTTGGCAATGGCTTCCATCGCCATTAAGAAAGAATTGTTCTCAACCAGCATCTTCAGGAATTCCTTGGTGGCGTTTTTACAATAGGTGCCTTTGAGAAGATGGAATGATCCCTGCATTTCAGAGTGCGGATGGTCCAGACTTATGGCGACGAAATCCTTGTTACTGTGGATTGTGGCTCCTGAAAGTAGCGTTACGAGGTTGGTTCTGGAGACCATATCGAGAAGCATGCTGAGGTCGTTGATCTCCAGACGGACATCGAATTTAAAGTTCTGGCCGTAAAGAAGATTGTCGAAGGCATTTCTTGCCTGCAGCCCTTTTGCCGGCAATACGAGCGGAAGGTTTTCCAATTCCGCCAGACGTATTCTTTCCTTTTTTGCGACAGGGTTATCTTTTCCGGCGATGACACAAAGATTGCTGTTGAACAGAATGTGGGAATCAATGTCGTCGTAGCTCTGTAATGGCTTGTAGGACAAAGCCACATCCAACTGTCCGTGCTCAAGCATCTCCATAAGATTCTCCATTGAACGGCAGTATATCTTGAGCTTGATGCCGGGATATTTCTTCATGTAGTCTCTTACGGTGTCGGCCAGTAATGGACAGAATGTGTAAGTGGCACCTACGTTTAATGTGCCGATTTTGAGTTGGCGCACGTCATTCATCCGCTCGGTGCTTGTATCCACGTCTTTCAGGACTTGTTTGGCGTATGGCAGATACTGCTCCCCGTAGTCGCTCATGGACACATGCCTTGAGTCTCGGACAAGCAGTTCCACACCAAGTTCCTCTTCCAACTGTTTGATCTGTTGCGAAAGAGTGCTTTGGGAAATGAACAAGGCCTTGGATGCTTCGGAGAAACTGCGAAGCTCGGCAACTTTGACGAAATAGCGTAGTTGTCTGAATTCCATTACTTCGTTACCTTAAAAGAAAAATTCTGAAACAGCAGTATTGGCAGCATCACACCGACCACCATTGCGATGATGGTTACCATACAGGTCATCCAATTGAACCTCAGCAGGTACAGGTAGTGCATGAATGTCGGCTCTGAGAATGATCCCAGACAATGCAGTAAGGATTGTATCGTACGGTAGGCGTACATTCCTGGAACCATTGGAAGGAGGGCAGGAAAAGAGATACACTCTGCCGGCGTCTTGATTATCTTAGCTGCCGGCAATGCCAGAAAACCAATGACAAGAGCGCCCAACATACTGCCGACGGTCAATTGAAAGCCATAAATATTCATCAATACATAGCGAGTCATATGTCCTGCAGCGGCAATTGAAGCGCACAAAGGAAACACCCTCGGTGACGGATTGCTGATGCTTGAGAAGCCTATCGCCGCTATAGCGGCAAATATACCGTCTTTTATGATAAGAAAGAAAAGTTCCATTATAAAAATTGAATATTCATCAACCCGAAAGCAATGCAGAGTCCGAGAGACAGGCAGACCGTAATCATCACAGCGTGCAGGAACCGGCTGATGCAGCAGATGTAATGGCCGTAGAGAAGATCGCATACAGCATTGCAGAACGGTATTCCCGGTACGAAGTAGAGGACACTGGTAGCGAGGGCGATCTCTGGAGTTTCCCCCCAACCGAACACGAAGCCCAGACAGGCTACCACAGCGGAAAGACATGAGGACAGAATGATGACTATCCTGTAGTCAAGCCCTTTGGCGGGAAGTTTTTGCTTGAGGAAAAACCCATCGATAGTGGCGATGAAAACTATGAGCATCGAGATCAAATCTCCTCCGAAAAGCTCGCAAAATGAGGCGTTTGCCAACCCCACAAGTATTAATACCAGCCATGGGTTCAACCTTTTCTTCTCAATAATGCTCTTGAAAAGTTCTGTCGCCTGAGCCTCGTCAAGTCCTTCTTCCACAATCTTCCAACTAAGCCCGCTGAGATCGGATACGGTGTTGAAATTGATTCTGTCCGCAGGAATCTTGCCGGTAATGGTATATGATTTTTCTTCCTTTTTGTCCCATAGGTTCAGAACTATGCAGGTCGGGAGTACGGAGAAGTCTGCCTTGGTGTCCCATTGTTCAGCGATTCTGCCGAGGTTTTTCTCAATCCGAATCGTTGTCGCTCCGCTGGCGTAGAGTTCAGTTGTGTAGTCCCTCAGAAAAATGCTTTTGCGCTTCAGTTCGTTATGCAGTGTGATTTCCTGAGTCTCCATATTTCCTTATCTCTCTGTTTCTTTTGTGTGAGTGTCAGCGCTGTCTGTCTGCGCGTCCTGACTCTTGTCCTCGAATGAGCCGTAGAAAGGAACGCCGTCGCGATCAATACCGTCCTTGCCGCCGTTCCATGAAATCGGCTTTACGATAGTGTTGGAGCAGGTAAAGAACTTATGTTTCGTGTTGAATATCTTCAATTTCTCATGGAAAAAAGAAAAAGTAAGGATAACCGCGCTTGCAATCGCGCAAACGATAACAAGAGATCCTGAATAGGCGCTCATAGCAGCCGTAGAAATTTCAAGTAGTGTCATAATCTTATATTTATTTTCTATTTTCGCTGCAAATTTATGGCTCCGTTTCTGAACGGGAATGGGTTTTTATCTCTTTGTTTCGATAGCAGCTATCTATAATTCAAAATCTGCTACTTTTATTGCAACTGCCGGATTTTAGCAATTTTTGTGTATATATTTGCCGCACTAAAGGATTCGATATGGCAAAGAATTATTTTGACCGGTACGTCTGGCTTATTGAGCTTATCAATCGCCACGGGTACATCAAATATGAAGATATCAGCAGAGCGTGGGCGTTCAGCCCATTGAATAGTGCGGGCAGTGCCAGCATTCAGCAGAGCGAATTGCCTCCAAGGACCTTTTATAATCATATAGAAGCCATCTTTGACACCTTTCATATTGAAATCAAATGCAATAGGGATAAGGGGTATTATATCGCCAACAGCGAGGACCTGGATGCTGACGGTGTACGGAGCTGGCTGCTTCAGTCACTGTCTGTGAATAATATGCTCAATGAGACAAAGGACATGCGTGACCGTATTCTTTTTGAGAAGATTCCGTCTTCGCAGAAATGGCTTCCGGTCATCGTGAATGCCATGCGTGACGGTAAGGTCATTGAGATGACTTATCAGAGTTTCTGGCGGGATGAGCCCAATACTTACACGGCGAAACCGTACTGTCTGAAGTTATTTAAGCAGCGCTGGTATGTGCTGGCCCAAAGCGAAGGGAAGAAAGAGCCTCGTGTATATTCTCTGGATGAGAGAATGCTCAATGTGGTCCAGACCGATAAAAGCTACAAGTTGCCGGCGGATTTCAATGCCGAAAAGTTCTTTTCCGATTATTTCGGCATTATCGCTGACCCGGACTATGAGACGGAAGAGGTGAAAATCAGGGTACGAAAAGATCAGGAAAAGTATTTTGATACGCTGCCATTGCATGCTTCCCAAAGAAAAATCGAGGCGGAGTCTGACGATGATTATACGGTATATCAATACTGTCTGGCGACCACTTTTGACTTCAAGCAGGAAATTCTCAGTCACGGTCCGTCAGTCACAGTTCTTTCTCCTGAGCACTTCCGCCAGGAAGTGATGACAGATATTGAGAATATGATTTCTAACTATTGATTATGAAAGACTTTGCGGCAATTGATTTCGAGACCGCCAACGAATGCCGCTCCAGCGTGTGCAGCGTTGGAGTGGTAATCGTTCGTGGGGGTCGGATTGTGGATACTTTCTATAGCCTGATTCACCCGGAGCCGGAATACTATCAGTGGTTCTGTCAGCGGGTGCACGGGCTCTCAGAGGAAGATACGGATGATGCTCACGTGTTTCCGGACGTGTGGGAGAAGATAGCTCCGATGATAGAGGGCCTTCCGCTTGTGGCGCATAACAGCCCTTTCGATGAAGGCTGCCTGAAAGAGGTATTCAAAGTGTATCAGATGGATTATCCTGATTATGAGTTCTATGACACTCTTTCTACCTCCCGGAGGCACTTCGGCTGCAGTTTGCCGAACCACCAACTCCAGACTGTGGCGGCGGTGTGCGGCTATGACCTGACCAATCACCATCATGCCCTGGCAGATGCCGAGGCCTGCGCTGCCATTGCGCTGAAGATATTGTAGGATAGGGGAGATGTTACCATGAACGGCTCTTCTTCAGAGGCGCTGGACTTCATGGAATGGTTCTGCGGCCTTCCCTATGCACATAAGATTTTCGTGGCTGGAAATCATGATGAGGTCGGTCAAAAAGTCTTGATAGACTTAGAGGTCGCCCTCTTTTTATATTTGCTCACCTTCGAGCGGAGGCTGTTTTTTGCGCTTTCGAAGATGCGTCCGGTACACCAGGAGCCCTTTCACAGTCTGTGGAGTCGGCTGTTCCGCGGGCCTTTGAAAATGCGTTCGGTGTAGCAGGAGGATGTTTCGTGCTTTCGAAGATGCATTCGGTACACCAGAAGCCCGTTTTTTGCACCGAATTTCCCTTCCGTACCGGAGAAGCCTGTTTTTTGCACCGAGTGTATTTGAAAACGCGTCGCGTACACCAGGAGCCCTTTTTTCGCACCGAATGTGTTTTCCGTACACCAGAGGCCCCTCTCCTGTACCGAATTTCGCAAAAATGACAGAAAAGAGGAGAGCATTGACTGCACATGTTCCCGGCACACATAACCTGTACACCAGAAGGCCCTCTCTCAGGAGCAGGCATCCGCTGCGGAACTTCTAACTTCACAAAAGAAAGAGGCCGACTTTTTCGTCGACCTCATTGACAGACTTGACGTTAATTGCAATTATCTGTGCAGGCGAAAACTGTTCCGTGGGGATCAACGGCCAAAAATCTTTGTTGTCGGAGCTGTTTGGGGTTAGCGTTTGTCTTGAAGACCGAAGCCCAGCCACTGGTCCGGCAAATAATTCGACTTGATTATTTCGCGATACACGGCGGCGCGATCTCTTAAAGAGTCGAACTGCTCGTTCGCAGCACGTAGTTTTCGTGAGACTTCTTCTCTGAGGCTGTCCACTTCCCGAATCATCTCGATAGCCTTGTCCGCATCCCTTTCCATAGCGGTCAAGTCCACTTCTTTTACGCCGTATTTTCCGAGTTCGGCGATCCTCTTTTTCATGCCTGCTGCAAGTGATTTTCCTTTGAGGGCATTGGTTTCGAATGTCTTTGACATTGTGTTAGTTATAAAATCAGACATGAATCTTCGTATGTTCTTTACATAGCGGATTCCATAGCAAAATTAAGAAAAAAACTTTTGTCTGTGACCCTCCGAATTCAAAAAAAATATTACCTTTGCACCCGCGAAAAATGTCTTTTTCGCAGCTTGGTAGAGCTGCAATCTCCACTGACTATTTTAGAATATTTATCATGAAAAAGAGATTGCTGTACACTATTCTCTCCATCAGCCTTCTTACAGTTATGGCGGGTGCCGCCATCGCCCCTGCGCTGGGCGTTATCAGTGCTCATTTCTCGGGTCGGAATCCGCTGCTTATCCAGTTTATCGTTAGCCTTCCGGCACTGTTTATTATCCTTACGAATCTGGTGTTCCCCTGGCTCTGCCGCCTTATGAAAACCCGCACTTTGGCAGTGACAGGACTGGTCTTGTACGTCCTTTCCGGTGCGGGAGCCTTCTTCGTTGAAGATATATGGATGCTGCTGGTCTTTCGTGCTCTGATGGGTGTGAGCGTCGGGATGATTATGCCGCTGTCCACAGGCCTTTTGGCCTACTATTTCCCGCCGGAGGAGCAGGCTGCGTTGATGGGCCTGTCGGCTGCAATGAACCAGATGGGCGGTGTGGTGGCCACCTTCCTTGCGGGCGTACTTGCCGGAATCAGTTGGAATTGTGCCTTTCTGGTCTATTTGCTTGGGCTGATTGCTGTTGTATTGGTTGCCCTGTTTCTGCCTAATGAACGCCTGCAAGGCCGTGGCGGTGTATCACTTTCGCTGCTCAAGCGCTTCCATCCATCCGTGGTGGGCATGTTCCTGGTGATGGTGCTGTTCTTTATCTATCCCACCAATTTTGCGCTCACGGCCTCCGGAACGCTGTCTGAGATGGGTGTGACGCTCACGATGGTGGGCCTGGATGTAGTGGCCTTTCTTGTGGGGCTTTGTTTCGGTGGCTTGATGAAACGGTTTGCTTCACCGATGAAGTATGTCGCCCCTCTGGGCTTTGCCGCCGGTTATGTTTGCCTGGCTGTCGGCGGCGGTATCCTCTGGATGCTTGCCGGTTCCGCTCTTATCGGCATTGCTAACGGCATAGGCGTGCCTTACCTGAACACCATCGGCTCCGTGAAAGCCGGCAGGGAAGCGGCGACAACGGTAATGCCGCTCCTGTCAGCCGCACTTTATCTGGGCCAGTTCCTGTCTCCGCTAATTGTATCGTCCGTAGCTGCGGCCGCAAGGATGTCGCCTTATTGGGTAGGTGCAGTCATTGCACTAATCTATTTCCTCCAGGTCTTCTTCACACGTAAGAAGCAGATGCTGCCGAAGTAATTGGATTTTGGGGGCGGATGTGAAGATCTTGGATGGGGAGAGGTGGTTAGAGAGAGCATAGCCACAGCGTGCAGCAATGACATCCAGGTTATGCTTTTCGCCTTTCCATACTTTGCGGGATTGTACAAGGGTGCAGTAGAAATCATAATCGGGGTAGTCCATCTGACATACCTTGAATACGTCATATAAACTGAAGATGCAGTTTTACTTTGCTAGGCCGTATCACTCCTGGGAAAGATGTGCTAATGAAAACGCCAATGGCCACATAAGGCAATATATTCCTAAGGGTACGGATTTCAACGAGTCGGTAGACCTACAAATAAAAGAGGTTGAATGCTGAATGGAAACTGAATAATCGACCGAGAAATGCGCTGGGATATAAGACACCGTTGGATATTTTGAAGAAAACTTTATATTTGTAAACGATAGTGGCGTTGCGCTATCAATTTGAAACATTATGATTATATCTAAAATCGGTATTTTGCGCAATTTATTAATGGCGCTTCTTGCAATTGCATGCTTGTCTTATGAAAGGGTAACATTCAATTATCCGGAAGTTGTACGGACAGTGTAATAAGTACCCCTCTAAGAAGACAGCTATCCAAACGGAAATGAAGAACAAAGGACTATGAAAATAATCCAAATCATCTTAGTTTTATGCATTCTTGTGGGGTGCGCTCCTTCTCCACAAGAATGTGGGCAATTAATTATTATGAATTGCACAGGAACTACACTTTCTGTGCAATTAAATCTGGTAAGTCCAACAAACTGGAATTGTGCTTCTTATTTTTCGATTGCCCCCGATGTGTTTTCCAAGATAGCGGAAACCGAGAATTATCCTGCGGAATCCGGCTCAATCATTATTGAGAACTTCTTTACCAACTACAATGACGCATCCATCACAGTTAGCGCAACTCTTGACGGAATAGAGAGAATAAGAACATGGAAATATTCAGATCGCAGCAACGACCAAAAGACTCCTTTTAATCTGTCTGACTGCCACTTTGAAAGTGGAGAAGATCCTCGAAAGAATTATACCACCATGGATTATTGCTTCATGATCAGAGAAGAAGATTTGATGCAATAATAGCATCCAGAGAATAGTACGATATCTCGTATGTCTTGTCGTCAGTGGCAGTTATTTCCATTTTGGAAACAACCACTTTCTTCTCAAGCACCCCCTCTTCAAAAAGGTCCTCGCGCCCAAGGAACTGGTTGACTCCATCGGCAAAAGAATCAAGGCCGATGCCATGAAACTCTTTGAGCAAGAGATGGAGAAGTAACGTTTAAGAGAATGAAGGGAACGCCTTGAACATGGTCAGCAAAGAGATGAGTTCGTCCTTTAGTCCATGACGCACGAAATTCTTCATCTCGCCCTCAGTCAGTTCTCCCAGACCGCTGATCAAACTCTTCTCAGAAATACCATGGACACTTTCTATACATTTGTCCAGGTATTGCTGGGTGGGCATCCCCATGCGGGATTCCACGATGGCTTTGTTGATTGAAGTCCTTTCCTTCAGGAAAAACCAGCAGTCAAAGACGTCCCTGCTTGTGATTTCAGTCCTGTCAAGAAGGGCGCACAGTTTGTGGGCGAACATATCTTCCTTCACCATCACGCGCATCAGGAGGCCCAGATAGTTCTTGATCTCATAGTGATTGTCGTACAGTCGGTTGGATATCTCAATCTTAAGTTTTCTTTCACCGATTCCATAGTCAAGCACGATGATGATTCCGTAGTGCTTGATGGCCTCATCGTGAATCTTCCCGTATTTCAAGACAACTGCCAATCCAGATTTGTGGTATCACCAAGCCGCTGTCCTGGCACATGAGCCGTCATTCGTTCGCAACCTCGGTTTGCCTCTCCAACGGAGTCCCAATAGAAACCGTGAGTTCAATGCTTGGTCACAAGGACATAAAGACAACCCAGGTGTATGCCAAAATTACCAAGGAGAAATTGAGCAAAGACGTGGAAAAGTTGTCTCAGCAAATTAATAACATTGAGGAATTCACGTTTGGTAATGTTGCTTTTGCTTAGTTGTACAGACTTACAGCACCAGACTTTTG
>ERZ857629.729-NODE-729-length-42556-cov-5.123032_pt1 | contig 42556 bp, 43 predicted proteins | sample MGYA00519700_ERZ857629 | MGnify/ENA primary metagenome ERZ857629 (study PRJEB31778, sample SAMEA3449351) | human gut metagenome | biome: human gut; feature: human-associated habitat; material: faeces | place: United Kingdom | collected 2010/2012 ... | reverse complement strand
GGCAACTGCCATAGTATTTGTTTCTCAAAACCTGTTTTATGGACAGCTACCCCAGCCCGGGAATTTTTCATTGCAAATGGCCTCCGTTTCTGATAGGATAAAGAAAACATTTTCAGAAAATCGGATACGAGAGGAAAACGTAATGATCGATGTATGTGACATTCATGTGATGAAGCCCTTGCTGGAAAGCTACGGCTTTCATTTTTCAAAGGCCAAGGGGCAGAACTTTCTCGTTGCCTCCTGGGTCCCTGCCTCCATTGCGGAGGAAGCCGGGGTAGATGGGGACTGCGGTGTTCTGGAAATCGGGCCGGGCATCGGGTCCCTGACCCAGCAGCTGTGTCTGCGCGCCGGGAAGGTCTGCGCGGCAGAGCTGGACCGGCGTCTGGAGCCTATTCTTCGCCAGACCTGCGGCGAATTTTCCAACCTGGGATTTCTCTGGGGCGATGCCATGAAGCTGGACCTTGCGGCGCTGGTCCGGGAAAAATTTGCCGGACTGAAGCCCATGGCCTGCGCAAACCTGCCGTATTACATTACGACCCCCGTCCTTACGGCACTGCTGGAAGCGAACTGCTTTGACCGGGTCACGGTCATGGTGCAGAAGGAAGTCGCCCAGCGGATCGCCGCCCGCCCCGGCACGGCGGACTACGGTGCCTTCTCCGTATTCTGTCAGTACCATGCCGTCCCCGAGCTGCTCTTTGATGTGGGTCCCCAGTGCTTCCTGCCCCAGCCAAAGGTAACCTCCGCCGTTGTTTCTCTGACGGTTCGGAAGGAGAAGCCCTGGGTTATTTCGGACGAAACCGTTTTCTTCCGGACAGTCCGGGCAAGCTTTGCCATGCGGCGCAAAAAACTCGCCAACGGACTTGCCGCCGGTTTCCCGGAGCTGGGGAAAGCAGGGGTGGAGGAAGTGATTGCCCAGTGCGGCTTTGCCCCCTCCGTCCGGGGCGAGACTCTGGGCATCGGGGAATTTGCCGCCATTGCGGGCGCCATCACCGCCCGGAGGGAAGCCCATGCTTGAGTACCTGTTTCTGGATCTGGACGACACCATTCTGGACTTTCACAAGGCAGAGCAGCTTGCCATCGCCAAAACCTTCCGTACTTTCGGTCTGGAGCCCACAGACGCGGTGCTGGACCGGTACCACATCATCAACCGGCAGCACTGGGAGAAGCTGGAACGCGGAGAGCTGACCCGGGAGCAGGTGCTTGTGGGCCGTTTCGCCGTACTGTTCTCCGAGCAGGGAATTTCCGCCGATCCGGAAGCCGTTGCCCGGAATTACGAACACAATCTGTCCGTCGGGCACTACTTTCTCCCGGGCGCTGAGGAAGCGGTTCGGTCCCTCAGCCGAAAGTACCGGCTGTACCTTGCCAGCAACGGCACCGCCTCCGTGCAGGAGGGACGGCTGACCAGTGCCGGACTCTATCCCTACTTTGCGCAGGTATTCATCTCTCAGGAGCTGGGCTATAACAAGCCCGCAAAGCCATTCTTTGACGCCTGCTTTGCCCGGATTCCGGGCTTTGACCCCCGGAAGGCCATCATGGTCGGCGACAGCCTGACCTCGGACATTCTCGGCGGCAAAAACGCCGGACTCCGCACCTGCTGGGTCAATCCCACCCATGCCCCCGGCAGAGCCGATATTGTCCCCGATTATGAGATTGAGGGTCTGTCCATGCTTCCGGAATTGCTTTCTTCCATAAAATGGCCATAAACCGCCGACGCCCCCGGCTGTCTCTTCAGGCAGCCGGGGGGCGCGTATTACCGCTCGATCGGGTATCCCAGAAATTCTTCCAGCCTTGCATCATTGTAGACAAGATCCACATGTCCATACCGGTGACGCCAGCTTGGGCCGCAGAACGGAGCAAAAGTCGTATAAAATGGTGTGTCGTTCCGGTAATTCCGGGCCAGTTCCCCGGAGAAGCATTCCACGAACTCGTCGAGGATCTTCGTATCCGTTGGTGTCACGTCATGGGCGGAATAGATCTCCGTCACTTCGCCGCGCTGTGCCATCTGCTGCATCCGGCGGTAGGAATGCAGGGCTATGATGAAGGGGGCCTGCTCGTCCGGACTGAGCTGATACCACACGTTGTGCCATGAGACCGTGTCGCCGGTAAACAGTCGCTTCCGGGCCTTGTCCCACAGGGCAATGTGGCCGTAGGAATGGCCGGGAGTATGCAGCACCTGCAGCACGGTCCCGCCCAAATCGAATACTTCTCCTTCCCGCAGCAGCCGAGGGCGGCGGGTCATCCGGCAGGAAAGATAGCGTTCCGTATCGATCGTGCCTTCCAAATCCGGCATTTTCCCCAGTCTGTAGGTAAGCGCCGCCTGCCGCATTTCGGTGGTGTCGTTGTGCAGAAGCTTTCCATAGTCCAGCTCATGAATGCATGCATCCTCCCATCGGCACAATCCCAGTGCGTGATCCGGGTCTCCGTGGGTGGCAACCGCCGTCACGGGCAGGTCCGTAATGGAGCGCACAATGGGGAGAATATCCTCATACCCGTAGCCCTGATCGATCAGCAGTGCCGATGTCTGCCCCACCACCAGATATTGATTGACGGACTCTGTTTCTACGATCACATACAGATCGTCAGCCAGCTTTCTCGTTTTATTTACCGCAGTGCTCAGCATGGCGCGCCCCTTTCAGCCCAGCTCCCGACCGTTGGTTTCGATAACGTGCCGGTACCAGTAAAAGCTGTCCTTCTTATACCGCTTTTTGCTGCCGTTTCCGTTGTCATCCTGATCCACATAAATGAAACCGTAACGCTTGCTCATTTCACTGGTCATGGAGGACACGATGTCGATGGGCCCCCAAGTTGTGTAACCGCGCAGGTCGCAGCCGTCGTCAATGGCGTTGCCCAGCTGCCGGATATGCTCCCGGAGATAGTCGATCCGCGCCTGATCGTGAACGGTATGGTCCGGGCCGAGGGTCTCCACAATGCCGATCCCGTTTTCCACCACATACATGGGCTTCCGGTACCGGCTGTACAGGCAGTTGCAGACATAGCGCAGGCCCAGCGGATCGATCTGCCAGCCCCAGTCGTTGGCCTTCAGGTAGTGATTTTTTACGGAACTGCTCATATTGGCATTTGTCATTTCCAGCCCGCTCTCATCTGCCGCGTGAACATTGGACATATAGTAGGAAAACGCCACAAAGTCGTGGGTATTTTCCGCAATTGTCTCCAAATCTCCCGGCTCAATGCGCAGCCGGATTCCGTTCTTTTCAAAGTAGGCCTTTGCAAAATAAGGGTAGTATCCCGCTGCCTGCACGTCAAGGGGATAGTAGTTCATCATGGATTCATACTGCAAATTGGAGAATACGTCCTCCGGTGCGCAGGTGTGGGGGTAGCTGCCCATGGCAGCGATCATACAACCGATCTGAAAATCGGGATCGATGCTGTGCCCCAGCTTTACGGCACAGGCGGCTGCCACGAACTGATTATGCAGACCGTTGAAGATCCGTGTAGGAAACTCCGGATCATCGGAAGAGGCCATGCCCAGCGTCTTGAACGGTGCCTTCATGGCCACGTTGATCTCGTTGAAGGTGATCCAGTATTTGACTTTCCCTTTGTAGCGCTGGAACAGCACCCGGCAGTATTTTTCATAGATGCCGATCATGCGGCGGTCATGCCAGCCGCCGAACTGGTCGTAGATTGCCAGTGGTGCGTCAAAATGGCTGATGGTTACAAGCGGCTCAATGTGGTGCTCCAGACATGCCGCAATCACATCGTCGTAGTAGCGCAGTGCCCTTTCGTTCGGCTGCTTCTCCGTAAGATTGGGAAACACCCGGGCCAGTGCGATGGAAAAACGAAACACCGAAAATCCCATTTCCGCCAGCAGTGCGATGTCCTGCCGGTAGGTATGGTAAAAATCAATGCCCCATCGCTTTGGGAAGTTCTCCGTAGGCTCCTTCCGAAGTTCGGCGATCTGCGCATCCGTAATGATTCGCTGACTCATGACCTTCCGGTCCTTCTTGTCGATTTTCTTGATAATATCGGGAAATGTCAGGGATTTTCCGTCTGTGTCGTAGGCACCCTCCGCCTGACAGGCGGCAATTGCCCCGCCCCAGAGGAAATTTTCGGGAAATGACATGATAAGACTCCTTTCTTTTGCTGTTTACAGCTTTGATGCGGCCTCCCGGTCAAGAATCCATGTAATGTCGGGATGAAGCTGCAGAATCGAAGACGGCACCAGCGGACCGATCCTTCCGGAAATGGCGCGGGCCGCAATTTCCGCCTTGTGCGCACCGTTTACGATCATGATAATCTGACGGCAGTTCATAACGGTGCGGGGGGCCGAAGGTCACATAGCCGTCAGCCATATTCTGAGCGCCTCCGCTCAGAGAAGCCATACGCGCTTCAATGTTCGGGCTGCACCGGTTGGAAACGAAACGGGTTCCGTCTCCGAAATCATCGACCGTAGTGCTCAGGTTTCCGCAAAAGTGTCTGCCGGTACCCAGCCCCATCATAACGAGATCCAGTCCGCCTGCCTGTTTCAGATACGCGTCGTACCCGATGTAGTTGGTTTTGTCCAGAAGATGGATCCGGTCTTCCGGAATATTTGCGGGGTTAAAGAACATCCGGTGCAGGGCCGATGCCGTCAGCGGAAAGCGTCCGTTTACAGGTATTTCGTCAAAATTATAGAAATATGCGCCGCCCATACCGAGAGAACGGACGATAACACGCTCACAGGCGTCTTTCCCGCAGTATCAGACAGATTTATTCAGTCTGAAGCCCCGACGCCGCATATGGTGGCAATCAGCACACGGGCCGCCGCACAGCTCATTTCTTCATAGGATCCGGCAACGATCAGTTTCATAATTCAGCCACCTTTTCCGCAATGCCCAGAGAAATCAGTTCCCGCAGAAACCGGTCTGCAATCTGAAAGCAGCCGACGGACGTCGGATGCATCAGATCCACCGAAAAATTTCGCGACCCCAGCAGCTCCCTGGTCTGCACAAGGTACACAGGCGCGTGTCGGTAGGATGAAACGGCAGCAGCCAGCTTTTCCCGGAAGCACTGACAGCTCTCCTCCGGTAAAGCCGCAATCAAACAGGGAAGGAAACAGATTCAGACACTGGATCGGCACACCCGGGTGACATGCCGTCATTGTGTCCAGAAACCTGCGGCATCGGCGCTCAAATTCGGCGGTGGAAAAGCCCCGGGCAAACAGATTGGTACTCGGCTCAACCAGAATCAGGTCAAACTTTTCCGGAAACCCTGTCAAAAAGTCCACGGTTTCCTGCTCGATCGGGCAGCAACCTGCCAGTGCATAGTTGTATACATCGTAGCCAAGTCTCCGCCCCGGAAGCCATGGATATGCGCCTATGGCAAGATGCGAGGACATACCCTGTGACAGGCTGTTTCCGTACACCAGCATTTTCTTTTTCAGAAGCTGCTGTGGAAGCATCTCCGCGCCGCGGCCGTACATGGAAAATGGTTCCACCGTAAATGTGACACGGTCCCGGAACGCGATCTCATGGGCCGGAACGAAGTCACCGTCTTGTTTTCCGGAAACGGAGTTCGGCAGGTCAGCGTGATTGTGACAGGTTCTTCCGGAATCAGGCGGATCTCCTGCACATAAAAGTCCCGGGAAACGGCATGTCCCAGAATCGCGTCCAGCTTTTCCGAGACACGGGAAAGAACCGGTTTCCTGCCATGCAAAACAATACCGTTTGCGCAGGGAATGCCCAGGCCATGCAGAATCATGCTTTCCGCTCTTCCTGCAGCCCCAGCACTCTGGCAATATTGCCGCCCGTCAAGGCGCTGAGGTATTCCGGCCGCCCGGCAAGCTCACAGGCGGTGCGGCATTTGAGGATCTCCTGCTCGAAACTGTAGCTGGGCCAGTCACAGCCCATAATAACCTGCTCTGGAACCGCCAGAACCGCCCGGCGGATGCAGTTGGTGGATGCAATGCCGGTATCGAGATACAGATTCGGCGTCCGGGCAGCCACGGCAATGGCGGGATTTCCGGCGTATACAGCGCCGGTATGAGCCAGCTGAAAGGTGGCCTGCGGATACCGCTTTGCAAGGAGTTCCAGCTTCTCCGGTGTGCAGCCAGGCACGCCGGAGGTGCAGTGGATGATCGTGTGCAGACGGCGTTCACTACACACCTCCATCAGCGGATCCAACAGTCCCGGAGCATCGATGGCATAATGCTGCTCCAGCGGGTGGAGCTTCAATCCGGTGAAGCCCAGTTCATCCAGACAATACCGCAGCACCTGCGGCGCTTCCGGCCTGCGGGGATCCAGCCACGCAAACAGAAGCAGCCGATCCCGAAACGGTTTCAGTTCCCGCAGCTTTTCCCGGGTGAACCGATCCTCCCGGAAAGCCACCAGAGCGCAGATTTTGTCCACACCCGCCCGGTCCATCCATTCAATGGTTGGCTCGACGCGGGAAAACTCTGCCAATGGAAGATCGTCGCCTACCCGAAGGTGCGTATGTCCGTCAATGATCATGAATTTGTTCCTTTCTGATTAAGTGCGGGGCGCTTTCCGCCACAGGGCGGCAAATGTGTCGGAAAGCGCCTCGCGGAGTCTCCGGAGCATCATTCACAGACCAGCATCAGCCGGTCTCCCCGTTCCACATGCCGTACTTCGGTCTTTTCGGGAAAAGCAGGCTCCGGAAGCTCCGGAAAAACCACAAGCACCGCCGGGTCGAAGTCCTCCGCCGTCAGTCCGGCCAGATCCATGGTGATGAGGGGGTCACCGATCTTTACAAAGTCGCCGCGGCGAACATGACTTTCAAAATATCTGCCGCGAAGTGCCACCGTATTGACACCAAGATGCAGCAGAACGTTTATGCCGCTTTCGTCCGTAATCATAATGGCGTGCATGGTTCCGAACAGAACGGAGACCGTACCGGAGACCGGGGCCGAGACAAGGCCGCTTTCCGGCGCAATAGCCAGTCCGTCACCGATGATGCCGGAAGCGAATCCCCGGTCCCCGACTTTTTCAAGCGGGATCACCCTGCCGGGAACCGGGGATGCAACGTCACAGATTATACGGTTTCTTTTTTTTTAGCGGTTCCGCGGATGTCGTCGCCAGCGAGGAACCATGCCAGCAGGAACCCGGCGGCAAAGGAAGCGACAAAGGTAACGATACAGGCCACAACATTTCCGGTACCGGAACCTACTGCCAGCGGAATGGAGAAGATGGACTGCGCCACGGGGGCCATCACCTTATAGCCCATAAAATAGGAGACAAGGCCGCCGATGGCAGCGCCGCCCATCAATGCGGGCAGCATTTTCTTGTACCGGAAGCAACAGCCAAACAGGGAAGGCTCCGTTACGCCGCAGGCGGAAGATATGGCGCTGGAAATGCCGAGGGAGCGGACCTCAGTATCGCGGCTGCGCAGGCCAACAGCCAGTGCCACGCCTGCCGTCGCCAGATTGTAAGCCATAAACGCCGGGAAGAAGACGATGTCGGCACCGAAAGCTTCCGTGCAGGCAAAGTACAGGGGAAGCAGACCCATGTGCAGACCGGACAGTACAATAAAGGGGAGCAGGGCCGCAAGGATCGCAATGGCAAGGAAACCGGCGTGGGTCATGAGACCCGTCAGCAGCCAACTCAGCGCGTTGGTGATCACGCCGCCGAGGGGGCCGACTACAAGGAACGTAATGGGCAGGACAATAGCCAGCGTCAGTGCGGGTACCATGAAGATGGCAATGACCTTCGGACAGAACTTCCGGATCAGCTGTTCCACATACTTCAGCAGAATGCAGGCGAGGATCACAGGAATAACAGTATTAGCGTAGCTGAAGGTCGAAACGGTGATGCCCAGCATCTTGAAGCCGCCCTCAGTACCGATCAGCGCCGTCAGGGAGGGATACACCATGGCAAGTCCGACGAACATACCGTAGAACGGTGTTGCGCCCAGCTGTTTTGCGCAGGAGTAGCCAACAAAGGCGGGCATAAAGTAGCTGCCCACGGCAGCAATCTGCGTAAAGAAGGCCCACAGTCCGACGCTGATATCTGCACCGCACAGTCCGGCAATGGAGGTGAAAATGTTGATCATGGCACCGCCGACCATGATTCCGATCAGCGGGTAGAGCGAGCCGCTCAGCGTTCCGAGAATCACGTCGCCGACATTGACCTTTTTCTTCAGCTTCGCAGACATGGGGGTAAAGGTTCCCAGTGCGTTCACGGCACTGCACAGGTCTGTAGCCTCACCGCCGACGATCATCTGGTACTGACCGGCGGACCGGGAAACGCCCTTAACGGCTTTGATTTTGTGGACAGCCTCGGCGTCCACCTTGCTTTCGTCCTTCAGTACGAAACGCAGGCGGGTCATGCAGTTGCCCAAGGAGGACACGTTTTCCTCGCCGCCAACGGCTTCCAGAATCTGTTTCGCGGTTTCTTCGTAGTTCATACTGGATGTTTCTCCTCTCGTTGTGTTGGGCGCACGGTCCGCGGAGCTCACGCGTTCCGTACAGTATACCAAACTTCGAAGTTTCGGACAGAAATTATGCTTCCGGACAGCCGTCAATGGCGGAATCCATCAGCCGATTGATGTGCAGCAGGAGGAAAATAACCTCGTCATGGCACATGGCATAGCGGTATTTTTCTTCAAAATAGGCGGCGACCTTTTGGGCGCAGCGATATTCCCGGGGGTACTTTTCCAGAAGATCCCCGTAAAGATCCGGGCCGAGCCGCGGGGACATCTGAACATTGTTCTTGACCCGCTCGATCAGCAGTTTCAGGTGGATCATGAACCGGTAGTAGGACAGGGATTCAATGTCAAAGTCCGTCATCATAGTGAAACGGATGATCCGCAGAACTGCCTGCACTTCAATGATCGTATCCGCAGCATTTTTGTTCCGCTGACTTTCGGCGTTGACGATGTGCATGGCGATGGTAGCCGCTTCGTCCGTCGGATAACCCGGATACAGCTTCTGGCGAACCTCGGAGCAGACCCATTCAGCCTGTCGGTATTCCGCTGGGTAAAGCAGCCGGACATCCCAAGCCATCAGATTCTGTAAATGAATGCCCCGGTGCAGCCGGTCAATACTGCTTGCCACATGATCGGTCAAGGTGATAAACAGACTCTTTGCCAGTGTACCGCCGGACTCTGTGCTGAGCTTCTGGAAAATATCCTGACACAGTTCAAACACCTCGGACGGAACCTCCACCGCCAGCTCTTTGAAGTGCCGGGACGCCTCGTCGTTTTTCAGTGCGAATACCTTCTGCGCATCATTCGGAGGGAGGCTGTCTCCGATACGGTGGGAAAAGCCTACGCCCTTCTGCATGATAATGGCTTCTTTGCCGTCACTGAGCCGCACGACCACGGCATTGTTATTGAGGATACTTCGAATTTTCAACGGGGTGCGCCTCCTTTCGGGCAAAAAATATGGGCAAAACAACTGCGCATTTACTGCACAATGGTTTTGCCCGAAAATCCGGTAACAAGCCAAATAATTTACTTGTACCTTTATTATATCCGGCTTGACGGAGAAAATCAACTGGCATTTTCTGCAAAGATTCTGCCTGTTTTTCTCCCTTTTGCACAGAACTCTGCCGCGCTCTTCGCCCTAAAGGCGAATCGGGACCGGACGGCAGATGGTCATTTCGTCCGGGGTCACGGTGCAGTCCATGGCGAGGATATGGACGCCGCCCTGCTTTGCGCTCCGGAGCGCTTCGGCAAAAGCCGGATCGGTGCCTGCATTGGGGATCAGGTACCGGACGTCTGCCATCTGAATGACAAACAGAACATACGCCCCGTAACCATCCTGCACCGCCTTCCACAGCTCCCGCAGATGTCGGGTTCCCCGCTCTGTCGGCGCATCCGGAAAGGCGCAGATCCCGTTTTCTTCCAGCGTAACCCCCTTGACCTCCAGAAAGCAGGGCTTTTCCTCCCGGGTGAATGAGAAGTCAAACCGGGAGCTGCCGTGAACCGTCTCCGCCCGGAGATTCCGGAGCGGCCCCAGTCCGCCTGCCCGCAGCCACTCCATTGCGGCCCGGTTCGGTGCCTGAGAGTCCATGTTGATCAGCCGCTCACCCTTTTGTACCGTGATCAGATCAAAGGCGGTTTTCCGCGCCGGATTTCCGGAACGCTGGCACCAGACCCTGGCTCCCTGCGGCAGCAGCTCCCGGCACCTGCCCGTGTTCTTCACATGCACCGTTTCCACGTTTCCGCCGATCTCCACCCGGGCAATAAACCGGTTTGGACGCTCCAGAAATACGCCCGGCACCATATTCTCATAACGCACCCGGATCCCTCCCTTTTTCTGACAGCATACCCTCCTTTGAAAGAAAAAGCAAGCCCTGTTTTTGGCGGTCCTCCAAAGTGCCGTGCAGAATTCCGCACGGCTTTGGAACGCTCCCGTGTATTCGGCATTTGTGCCAAACCGGCAAGGACAAATTTAGGAAATGCTACAAAGTTGCTGTTTTCGTGAAAAATAGCTTGCAAAGGCTGATTTTTTGTGCTACATTTAATTTACAATAATTTGTAGATTATTGGTGAGGGGGGCGCGTCTGTGGAACGGATCAAGAAAACTTCCCAGGTTCTCAGTGCCATTGCCTGCGAACTGATCGACAAGGATCCGGATGACCGCATGGAGCCCTTTCTCAGTCTGGCGCAGCGGCTGGGCGTCTCCAACGGAACCGTGCAGAACGCGGTGCATCAGATGCAGCGGGAAGGAGCCCTGCTTCTGACCTCCCGGGGGCATCTGGGATCCTTTATTACCGCCCTGGACCGGCAGAAGCTGCTGGAATACATCGGCATCAGCAGCGTCTACTGGGCCATGCCCATTCCCTACTCCAAACGCTACGAGGGCTTCGCCTCCGGTCTGCGGGTGGCGCTGGACGCGCTGGGGCTCCAACGGAGCGGGACTATGTTCCTGTCCGGCGCCCAGTGCCGTGTCAACGCCTTGCTGGAGCACCGGGTGGACGGTGTGCTTATGAGCAGTCTGGCGCTGCGGCACTTTCAGGAGGCAGGCGCCCCCATCGAAATGCTCCATAAATTTCCCGGCGGGACCTACGTAAACAACCACTTTCTCATTACCCGCCGGAATTATGATCTTCCGAACGCAAAAACCGTCCGGGTCGGTGTTGACCCCATGTCCTATGATCAGTCCGCATGGAACGAGATCTGCTTTGCCGGGAAAACAGTCATTCCCATTCCTGTCGGCTATCTGCACGTTCTGGATCACATCCGTTCCGGTGTCATTGACGCCGCCGTCTGGAGCTTTGAGGATCAGTACTTCGATCAGACTCTGTCCGCTGTAGCGCTGCACAACCGGACAATGGACGAGAACACTGCCGCCGTGCTGGCAATCCGCCGCGACGACCCGGGCATGCTCCGGTATCTGCGGCGCTATATGAACTTTGACCGCATTCTGCAAATTCAGCGTGCCGTTATGGACGGCAGTCTCCTGCCCGATTATTAATGCTTCCGCTGCCCGCAGGGGCAGCGTGCGGCATACCTTATCCATCTATAAAAATGCCGGAAATGGTCCGGCGGTTGTTTTTACGGTAAATATACAAATTTTTGTAAATTGAAGAGGCAGGTTTCCAGTCTGCCGGATTGTGAGGTAGCTTATGTTTTTGCGGCGACTACAGGAAACGGCGCCGGAGCTGATTGATTTCACGCTCTACGCCCACCGGAAAGGGCTACTGCTCCCGGATACGTATGTGATCGACATGGAGATCATCCGGGAAAACGCCCGGAAAATTCTTTCCGCCTCCCGGGAACAGGGGGTAAAACTATACTATATGCTCAAGCAGCTGGGACGCAATCCCGTTCTTGCCCGGATGCTGGACGAGCTGGGCTATGAAGGCGCGGTGGCCGTGGATTTCCGGGAAGCCCTTACCTTCGCCCGGAACGGCACCCGTCTGGGACATGTAGGGAACCTTGGACAGATCCCGGAGGGCGCGCTGGACGCGGTCCTCGCGGCAAGGCCCCACATTGTCACGGTTTTCTCGCTGGAAAAGGCAAAAAGCCTCCAGCGCGCAGCGGAAAAAGCAGGGATCGTGCAGCCCATTCAGCTGCGCCTGTCGGACGAGACCGGGCCCTGCTACCCCGGTCAAAGCGGCGGATTTGCCCCCCGGGAGCTGCCGGAACTGCTGCCGGAGCTTCGGAAGCTTCCCAACCTCCGCCTTGCGGGTCTGTGCGCGTTTCCCAGCTTTCTGTGCGACCCGGAGGGACGCACCGTCTCCCCCACCGGGAACGCCGCGCTGGTATGGCAGGCGCGGGAATTTCTGAAAGCGGAGGGTTACACCGACCTGGAAATCAATCTGGCAAGCGTCACCTGCTGCCAGACCATGCCCGCCATTGCGGCGCTGGGCGGCAACCGGGGCGAACCGGGTCACGGGCTGAGCGGAACCACGCCCCTGCACCGCCACCCGGGACAGCCGGAACGGATCGGCTACCTGTACCTGAGCGAGATCTCCCACAATACCGGCGGACACGCCTGCTGCTACGGCGGCGGCTTCTATCCCCGGGGACACCTGGAAAACGCAATCTGCGGAATCCGTCGGAACCCCGTAAGGGTGCTGCCCCCAAGTGCCGAAAACATTGATTACTACTTTGAACTCAGTCAGCTGCGAACCGTTGGAGAGCCGGTCATCATGTGCTTCCGCACCCAGATGTTCACCTGCCGCAGTCAGGTGGTGCTGGTAGACTCCGCCGCCGGAAAGCTTCTGGGACGGTTCAACGGTCTGGGAATGGCCACGGGAGGCGAAACAGCATGGGAAGATTTGTAATTATCGTACTGGACGGCTTCGGGATCGGCGCCATGGACGACGTTCCGCAGGTTCGCCCGGCGGATGTGGGAGCCAATACCTGCCGCAGCATTTTTCGGACGGTACCGGAGCTGTACCTTCCCAATCTGGAAAAGCTGGGACTTATGAACGCCGCGGGCTTCGAGACGGAACGGATGAAGGCCTGTCCCACGGCGCTTTACGGAAAAAGCCTGCTGACCCACTTCTGGGCGGATACCTTCTGGGGACATCAGGAGATCATGGGCACCAAACCCGTTATGCCGAAGGGGCACACCTTCCGCTCCGTGGAGCCTCAGGTTCGCGCCGCGCTGGAAAACGCCGGTTATTCGGTACGTCCCTATCCCACGGAGAACGGGAATCTCCTCATCGTCAACGAGGCGGTAACCGTGGGGGACAACATTGAGTGTGACCCACTGCAGGCCATCAATGTCACCTCCGCCATTGATCACATTCCTTTTGAAGAGGTGGTACGGATCGGGCACATCGTCCGAAACTGCTGCACCACCCCCCGGGTGATCGTCTTTGGCGGGCGGGGCGTAGGACTTTCCAGTCTGCTGAATGCCGTGGAAACGCCCAACGGTCTTGCCGGGGTGGACGCACCCAAATCCGGGGTTTACGTCCGGGACTATCACTGCATCCATCTGGGCTACGGCGTAGACCCCAGCACCCAGCTTCCAGAGCTGCTGGCGGAGAAGGGCATTCCCGTAACCCTCATCGGCAAGGTTGCGGACATTGTCGCCAATCCCCGGGGAGAGAGCTACTCCATTGTGGACACCCCCTCCGTGATGGCGCAGACTCTGAAAAGCGTTCTCACCCACCCGAACGGCTTTGTGTGCACCAATGTGCAGGAAACCGACCTTTGCGGCCACCGGCAGGATGCGAAAGCCTACGCCGAAATTCTCCGGCAGGCAGACGCCGGGCTGGGGCCCATATTGGAAGCGCTGGCCCCCGGGGACAGACTGGTGATTATGGCGGACCACGGCAACGACCCGCTGATCGGCCATCCCCACCACACCCGGGAACGGGTGCCCCTGCTGATTGCAGGGGGCACGGTGTCGGGCTTTTTGGGACAGCGGAGCACCCTGTCCGATGTGGCAGCGACAGCGGCAGAATACTTCGGCGCAAACCGTCCCCAGAACGGCACCAGCTTTCTGGCGCTGACGGGGAAAGGAGGCGGCGTATGAACGAACGGCTGCAAATTCTGCTGGACGCCGGGGTCATCGACCCGGAAGCGGTGGCCATCGCCGCCGATACCCAGCGGGAACTGGAAGCCCGGGGCTACAGCCCGGAGACGCTGGAAACCTTTCTGACCCATCTGGTGATGGCAGCGACCCGGGTAAACCGGGGTGAGGCGCTGACGGAGGACGGGGCGGAGATCATCCGGAGTCTGCTGGACGACCCGGGTGAGGAAATATACCGTCGTGCCTGTTCTCTGTGGGAGACACTGCCGGTACACCGGATCAGCTATCCCCCGGAAGAACTGTGTTATTTAATGATTCATCTCTGCGCGCTGCTCAGCGGGCAGGAAAAGGAGGCTTCATCATGCTGAAAATTGTGGTAGGCGGACAGCTGTCCAAGGAAGAGGTCGTCGCTGCCGTAAAGGCTGCCGGAGGCGACCGGGTAACCGTTGAGAAAAAGACCGATATGGCTGCCGCCATGGACCGGAAGTCCGGTGCGGCGGACTACTATCTGGGCTGCTGCCAGACGGGCGGCGGCGGATCGCTGGCAATGGCCATTGCCCTGTGCGGATACGGACAGTGCGTGACGCTGGCATCTCCCGGAAAGGCCATGACCCCTGCGGAAATTGCCGCTCAGGTGCAGTCCGGGAAAACCTGCTTCGGCTTTGTCCCGGAGAGCATCAGTACGGTAGTTCCACCCCTGGTGGCCGCCCTGCTGGAGAAGAAAGGATGAGACTTTCTTGAAAACATATCCTCTGGAAAGCCTGACTCTGGAGCAGGCGCTCAAAAAGCAGTTCCGTCTGGTGGACACGGCCTGCCGGAACTTCACCGGTACGGAAGCGCTGAATCTGGGCGACCTGGGCGTAGTCCCCGGAGTGGGCAAGCCCATTACCACCGGGAAGGTGGAGCAGACCCTTTCGGACTTCTTCGGCACCGAGAGAACCGTTCTGGTCCGGGGTGCCGGGACCGGTGCCATCCGGTTCGCCATCGGAGCCGCCTGCCGTCCCGGCGAGCCGGTGCTGGTGCATGACGCCCCTCTGTACCCCACCACGGAAACCACCTTTCAGATGATGGGGCTGGAAGCAAAGAGGGCAGACTATCATGATTTCGCTGCCATGGACCGGTGCCTTGCGGAAAATCCCGGAATCCACACCGCTCTGGTGCAGCTGACCCGGCAGAAAATTGAGGACCGATACGATTACAGAGCCGTGATTGCCCACCTGAAGGAAAAAGGTCTTACCGTCATCACGGACGATAACTATGCCGTCATGAAGGTGGACAGGATCGGCTGCGAAGCCGGGGCGGACGTCTCCTGCTTCTCCGCCTTCAAGCTGCTGGGGCCCGAGGGTATCGGCGTCGTGACCGGCAGAGCCGCCCTTGTAGACAGGATCATCGCCGTGCACTACTCCGGCGGCATGCAGGTGCAGGGACACGAAGCACTGGAGGTTCTGCGTGGCATGGTCTATGCCCCCGCCGCGCTGGCGGTACAGGCCATGCAGGTGGAAGAGGTCGTCCGGCGGCTGAATGCCGGGGAGGTTCCCGGGGTCAAGGGTGCCTTTGCCGCCAACGCCCAGTCCAAGGTCATTATCGTGGAGCTGGAAAAAGCCAACGCGCCGGAGGTGCTGGTGCAGGCGGAAAAGCTGGGCGCGCCGCCCAATCCCGTAGGATGCGAGTCAAAATACGAGCTGCTGCCCATGTTCTACCGGGTCAGCGGCACCTTCCTGAAAGCAGATCCCAGTCTCCGGACCCGGATGCTGCGCATCAATCCCATGCGAGCGGGGGCAGACACGATTCTGCGGATTCTGTCCCGGGCTATGGAACTGGCATAAACCGCGCCTTCTGACACGGGGCAGGCAGAAGCGTACACGGGAAGCTTCCGGCACCTTGGGAGCTTCCAAAGAGGATTTACCATCACAGGCACCGCGCCCCCAGTGGGTCTTCCGGTGCCCCATAGAGAGGAGCTAAACAAAAATATGCTGCGATACATCGTTATTTTCATTGCCGGCGCGCTGGGCGCACTGCTTGCCAACCGGGGCATCGCCGTATTCAACGACGCCATCCGTCCCATCGTCCCGGAGTATCGGGAAGGACGTATGACCCGTGCGGAATTTGCTTCCACCACCTTCGGTCTGAGCTTTGGTCTCGTGATCGGCTTTGGTCTGCCCTACTCCCTGATGTCCTCCATCATCCTCGTACACTCCCTGTGGCTGGGTACGGATATCATCGGCACCCTGTTTCCCGCCAAGAACATTGACAAGTGGTACAAGGATAAGGAAAGCCTGATCGGCGCTCTGTGCGCCGCCGGTGTGGGTGGCCTTTACGGCATCGGCCTGCTGGCCGGACTGAACGGACTGGTCGCTTTCTTCAGCGCTCTGCCCGTCAACGTATTCGACGCCTGGATGGGCATTTCCGATCCCATCACCTATGCCTTCATTGCCTTCCCCTGTGTTGCCATCGTCATGGACTATGGCTGGAAGAAGGGCCTGATCTCCGGCGCCGCGGTCATTCTGATCCGGCAGCTGTTCTCTTCCATGGGCTGGGGCTATGAGGACGCCGTGACCATGTTCGCCGGTATCGTTCTGCTGGTCATCTTCGCCATGACCGACAAGTCCGGTGACCAGACCTGCCTGGCCTCCCTGTTCTCCGACCGGATTGCCAATATCCGTAAGAACATTGTGTGGATCGCCATTATGGGCGCCGTGTACGCCGTGGCCTGCAACATCGGTCTGTTGATGGAGGGTCCCACCTCCCTGACCCAGTTGGCCGACGGCGATAAGACCAACGCCATTGCCACCACCATCGCCCGGGCTCTGAGCTTCATCCCCCTGAAGGGTCTGACCAGCCTGACCACCGGTACCTTCGTCACGGACGGCTTTGGCTTCACCGCCACCGTGGGTCTGGTTGCCGGAAATCCCTTCGTTGCCGCCATTCTGGGTGCCATTGTCATGAGTCTGGAAGCCCTGAGCCTGATTCTCATTGCCAAGCTCTTTGACCGTTTCCCCGGCGTCAAGAAGTCCGCCGACAGCATGCGGGTCTCCATGACCAAGCTGCTGGAAATCGCCCTGCTGGCAGGCTCCATGGTCGCCGCCGGCAACATGGCAGGTGGGCTGGGCTATTTCATGGTCGCGGGTCTGTTCGGCATGAACGAATACTTCAAGAAGCCCATTACCCGTCTGGCTGTAGGCCCCATCGCCACCATCATTGTCGCCATCGTGGTAAACCTGCTGAGCTTCGTTGGTCTGTACCACTAAGCACAGACAATAACATCCGGCTGCACTGTCCGCAGCAGTGCAGCCGGATGCCGGATCTTCAATTCTCTGCCCCCCACAAAAAGCAGGGCTGCCCTCACAGTAGGGGCAGCCCTGTTTTTGTTCTATATCTGCGTTTAATGCCGCAGCCAGCGGGCGACTTCTTCATCGGTGCCCCGGACCTCATGGGTTCCGGCTACCAGATGCATGGTGCCCTTGTTGTAATCCAGACCGGAGGTCGCGTAGTCGTAGGTTTCCGCGATTCTGGTACGCTCTACCCGGGGGTTGGGGCTGGGGATTGCGGACAGGAGACTGCGGGTATAAGGATGCAGAGGATTTGTGAAAATTTCCTCCGTAGTACCGGTTTCCAGCAGATGTCCCAGATGGAGCACACCGATCCGGTCGCTGATATACTTGACCATGGACAGATCGTGGGCTATAAAAAGATAGGCCGTGCCCGTTTCCTGCTGAATGTCCTTCATCAGGTTCACGACCTGTGCCTGAATGGACACATCCAGAGCAGAAATACACTCGTCGGCAATGATCAGCCTGGGGTTCATAATAAGGGCTCGGGCAATACCCACCCGCTGGCGCTGACCGCCGGAAAACTGGTGGGGATACCGGTCCGCGTGTTCCGGCGCCAGGCCTACCCGCGCCAGAATCGCGTCCACCTTTTCCTTCCGCTCTGCGGGAGAATGGTACAGGTGGTGAATATCCAGCCCCTCCGCAATGATCTGACCCACCTTCTTCCGGGGATTCAGGCAGGCCATGGGGTCCTGAAAAATCATCTGCATCTGGGTCCGGAGAATGCCCATGGTTCTGTGATCCAGTCTGCCGCTGATATCCATGCCGTCAAACAGGATCTTCCCCTCCGTGGGGTCATAGAGGCGGATAACGCTTCTGCCGATGGTGGACTTTCCGGAACCGGATTCGCCCACAAGCCCGTAGGTCTCGCCGGGGTAGATGCAGAAGCTCACATCGTCTACCGCCCGGACGGTATAACCGGAATTGACCTTAAAATACTGCTTCAGGTGCTCCACCTGAAGGAGGGGTCCTCTTTCAGTCATGCTTTTCCGCCTCCTCCTTCATTCTGGCGATCCGGGCCTTCAGCTCCGGGGGCATTTCCACATGGGGTGCCCGGGGATCCAGCAGCCAGGTCGCGGCATAGTGGCTCTCCGACAGCTTGAACATGGGTGGCTCTGCCCGCTCGTCAATTTTCAGGGCAAACTTGTTCCGGGGCGCAAAGGCGTCGCCCGTTACCGGGTGCAGCAGATTGGGAGGCGAACCGGGGATGGTATACAGCCGGTCATCCTCCGTATCCAGATCGGGCATGGCGCTGAGCAGGCCCCAGGTATAGGGGTGCGCAGGCGTATAATAAATTTCCTCCACCGTTCCGGTCTCCACGATCCGCCCGGCGTACATCACGTTCACGAAATCCGCCACCTTGGCCACCACGCCCAGATCATGGGTAATGTAGATGACCGAAATATTCCGCTCTCGCTGGATCTTCTGGATCAGCTCCAGAATTTTTGCCTGAATGGTCACATCCAGCGCCGTTGTCGGCTCGTCGCAAATCAGCAGCTCCGGATCACAGGCCAACACGATGGCGATAACCACCCGCTGCCGCATGCCGCCGGAAAGCTGGTGGGGGTAATTTTTCATCCGCTGCTCGGCATCGGTAATGCCCACCTCCCGAAGCAGGGAAACCGCCTTCCGGTAGGCCTCGGCCTTCGGCAGCTTGTAGTGCCAGATCATACCCTCCATAATCTGTTTTCCGATGGTCATGGTGGGATCCAGACTGGTCATGGGATCCTGAAAAATCATGGCGATCCGTTTGCCGTTGATATGACGACGCAGTTCCCGTTTCTTCATTTTCAGGATATCCACCGTCTCCGTTGTGCCATCGTCATGGTGGTAGGTAAATTCGATGGTTCCGCTGTCCACCACGCCGTTCTTGGCAAGGATCCCCATGGCCGCTTTCACGGTCACGGACTTTCCGGAGCCGGACTCGCCGACGATTGCCAGCGTTTCGCCCTGGTACAGGTCCAGATTCACGCCCCGAATGGCGTGAACCGGGCCTGCCGTGGTGGTAAAGGTGATGCTGAGGTTCCGGACCGTCAATACTTTTTCCCGTTCCATTTCCGCACACCTCACATATCTTTCATTTTGGGATCAAAGGCTTCCCGCAGACCGTCCGCCAGCATATTGAAGCTGAGCATCAGAAGCGCCAGCACCGCAATGGGCGGAATGATCTGGTAAGGATGGGTCGTAAAGCTGTTGAACGCGTCGCTGATCAGACTGCCCAGACTGCACTGGGGCACCGGAATTCCCAGTCCAACAAAACTCAGAAAGGCCTCCGTGAAAATGGCAGTGGGAATGCTGAACATCAGCTGGGTAATGATCTGCCCCACAATGTTCGGCAGGACCGCGCCGAAGATAATCCGGAAGCTGCCCGCGCCCAGTGTCCGGCTGGCAAGGACATATTCCTGCTCCTTGAGCTTCAGCATTTCCGCCCGGGCGATCCGGCTCATGCCGATCCACTCCGTAATGACGAGGGTCAGCACAATGGTGCCAAAGCCAGGCTTCAGGACCATGAGCAGCAGCGTACAGATCACAAGCCGGGGAATGCCGTTGTTGATCTCCACAAACCGCTGCATGATGCTGTCGGTCACGCCGCCGAAATAACCGGAAATCAGGCCGTAGCTCATACCGAGGGTCATGTTAATGACGGCAGATACCAACGCAATGCCCAGACTGACCCGGGTTCCCTGCCACACCCGGGTCCAGATGTCCCGTCCCAGCGTGTCGGAGCCGAACCAGTAATACACGTCGTCCGCGCCCTTCTTTTCGTAGCCATTGACGATCTTGTAGCCGGTGGAGGTGGTCATTTTCTCACTGCCATCCAGAATCCCCAGCTTCTCAAGGCCCGGCACCCGGGGCGCGAAGTTTTTCCGGGAAAGATCCTGCTCCGCATAGGTATAGCTGTTCATGCCGGGGCCAAAGACAGCAAGCAGTGTGATGATCACGATGAGCACCAGCGCAACCACAGCGCCCTTATTGCTTACAAAGCGCTTGCGGACATCCTTCCAGTAGCTCTGAGAAGCAAAGTTGGAATCCGCAGTCTGCCCCACATTTTTGCCCAGCAGTTCAAAATCGTCGTTCTGAAAGACATAGGCCTCCGGCTGGGGCTGGAAAACCGGTTTCTTTTTTTCGATGGTCATTTTCCGGACCCTCCTTCCTTCGCCACCCGGATCCGGGGATCAATGATACCGTAAAGAATATCCACCACCAGCATGATGCCGATATACATGGCAGAGTAAATAAAGCTCAGGGCAATGACCACATTGTAGTCGTTGGACTGAATCGCCGTTACCAGCAGACTGCCCACGCCGGGGATGGAGAAGATCTTCTCCACCACCAGACTGCCGGTCATGAGGTCCACGATCAGCGGTGCCAGAACGGTGATGATGGGGATCAGGGCGTTCCGCAGGGCATGCCGGACAATGAGCTGCCAGCCGGTAATCCCCTTGCTTTCTGCCAGAAGCATGAAATCACTGTCCAGAATTTCCATCATTTCCGTCCGTGTGAAGCGGGCAATACTTGCCATCGTAAACACAGACAGGGCAATGCTGGGCAGGACCGAGGATTCAAAGGGGGTTTTATCGGCATAAAGCATGGGAAAAATTTTCAGCTTGAAGCCAAAGTAGTAGCTCAGTGCCAGAGCAAAAACATAGCTGGGCACGGAAACGCCCACCACGCTGATCAGCGTACTGAGACTATCCCAAACGGTATTACGCTTGAGGGCGGCGATAATGCCGAGGATCAGCCCCACAAGCGCGCCCAGTGCCACTGCCTGTCCGCCCACCCGGATGGAAACCGGGAGCCGGGACCGGATCAGCTGACTGATGGGAGTATTCTTGCTGATGGTATAGCTGACGCCAAAGTCGCCCCTGAACAGATTGTCCACATATTTCCCGAACTGCACGATCACAGGCTTGTCCAGTCCGTATTTTTCGTAAAGCACCGCCCGCTGGTCATCGGACAGCTTTTCGTCATTGAACGGTGAGCCGGGCATGTGCTGCAGCAGGATAAACAGCACCAGCGTTATGGCAAGGAGGGTAAAAACGGAGATCAGAACCCGTTTCAGAATGTACTTTTTCAATTTCTCTTTCTCCTTTCTGCTTTGCGAATGGCGATGGCGGCACTCTGCTTTGCGTACAGTGCCGTCATCGCCCCCCGTAATACGGAGATTTTTTTCCATTTTCGGAACGTATGAAAGATTCCCAGTCTGCGTGCGTCCCGGATTGCCAAAAAATGCAGCGACCTTGGTTGCCAAAGCCGCTGCGGCAATTTGGGAGGGGGAGGCCCTTTCGCCGTCAGAGGGTGTGCGGCGAAAGGGTCAGCCCCGGCTGATCAGCCCTTTACGGTGTCCTTGTAAACCCGGTTCAGTGCCACAGGGTGGAATTCGATGCCTTCCACGCCGGTCTTAATCATGTTGGCATTGGCCTTGGTATACAGAGGAATGATGACTGCCTGATCCATAATGATCTTCTCGGCATCATACATAGCGTTCCAACGGGCTTCCGCATCGGTGACATAGGCGCCGGTGGTGCAGTCGGCAATGATGGTGTCATAGCTTGCATCGCTCCACAGGCCGTAGTTGTTGGAGCAGCCGGTGGTCCACATGTTCAGGTAGGTCATGGGATCGGCGTAGTCAGGGCCCCAACGGGTCAGGCAGACTTCATAATTGCCGTCCTGAATGTCCGCAACACGCTGCTTCTTGGGCTCGACCTTAATATTCAGGGTCACGCCGGGCAGTGCCTTTTCCACCTGATCCTTGATAACGGCGGCTACATTCTGGGTCTCAGTCTGGTCCTCCACCAGCAGTTCAAGCTCGAAGGTGTCAGTACCCAGTTCAGCCTTGGCAGCCTCATAATAAGCAGCAGCCTTTTCGGTGTCATCGGAGCAGACGTCCTTGAACTTCTCCTGGTCAGCGGAGAAGTCGGAGCCGTCGGGGCCTGCGGCAAACTGAGGAGGAACGGCGGTGTAGGTAGCCACAGAGCCGTCTTTTACCACATCCTGCACAATGGAAACACGGTCAACCGCATTGCTGAGGGCCAGACGCATGTTCTGGTTGGCAAGAGCAGGAACGTCGTGCTGGTTCAGGGTCAGATACCACAGATAACCGGCGCCGGTCACGTTCAGTTCCGGATCACCCTCGACCTGCTCTACCTGATCGCCGGAGAGCATGACGATGTCCAGATCACCGTTCTGATAGCTCATGTACGCCTGCTGGCTGTCCTTGATGACCTGATAGTTCAGACCGTCCAGCTTAACCCGATCTGCATCATAGTAGTCCGGGTTCTTTACCAGGCTGAAGCTCAGGGCCGCAGGCTCATAGCTGCTGAGGATAAACGCGCCGTTGCTCAGGGTCGTCTCCGGGCTGGTGCCGAAGGTGCCGGTGGGCAGGCTCTCAAAGAACGCCTGATTCACAGGATAGAAGGTGGGGAAATACATCAGGCTCAGGAAGTAGCTCACGGGAACCTCCAAAGTTACCTCCAGAGTCTTGTCGTCCAGCGCCTTCACGCCCAGTTCGCTTTTATCCATTTCACCGGCGATGATCGCGGCGGCGTTCTTGACCTGACCGATGTCGCTGAGCATATAGCTGTACTCGGAAGCCATGGCAGGATCCACAGCCCGCTGCCATGCAAACACGAAATCATTTGCAGTCACAGGCGTTCCGTTGGACCACTTTGCATCCTCACGCAGATGGAAGGTATAGACCGTGCCATCGTCGCTGATGTCCCACTTCTCGGCAATGGCTGGAACCGCCGCGCCATCCGCGTCCATCTGTGTCAGACCATCGGTGTAGTTTGCCATCACCTCAAAGCTGGTTCCATCGGTGGCTTCCTGAGGGTCCAGACTTTCAACCTCAATTTCCACCATGATGTTCAGGATCTTGGGGTCTCCGTCAGAGGCGGAGGATCCTGCTGTCGTTTCGTCACCGGAACCGGCAGTGGCGGCCGAGGTCGCAGTGGAACCGGAGTCCGTGCCGCAGGCAGCCAGTCCCAGCACCATGACCAGAGCCAAAAGCAGCGCTACAATTTTCTTTACGTTCATGTTTCATTTTCCTTTCCGTAGTAATACCCTTTTCCGCGAGGGGTCAGCAGGTTGTACGAAAACAGGTCATTTCTTTCGTACATCTTGCTATGCGCCACATTATACGCACGGCCAGTTCTCTTGTCAAATACAAATGTCCTCGTGCAGACCTATTCCGCGCATTTTCTGCTATTTGAATAAAAACGGTTTTTCCTCGGAAATAATTTGTATATATTCTCACAACATTTTCTGTTTTATCCGTCGCTTTTGCATGAAAGAAATATTTCACTTTCATTTTACATTTGCATATCGTCTTTCAGTTCTGAATTTTTCCTGTTATTTTAGTTTTTTCATCAATGTTCGGCAGATCTTATTGCACGCACCAATATTTTTCTTTCATCGATAAAATTCGGGGCATATTTTATTTGCGAATATTTTCACGTCGTTATTCACCACCACTCAGGAATCACTTATTTTCTGTGCAGAACTTGCCGTACTCTGCGACCATCTCCCGTTCAAACGCACAGGACGCAAAAAAGCTCCGGCCTCGACGAGGCCGGAGCTTTTTGGGGATCGTTTTATTCCTCCGTCCGCTCAAATCTGCCTCGGGGCAGACGGCGGTAGACGGCATTCACAATGGCATTGCCCAGGAAGGCAAAGCCGATACCGGCAAAGAGGGAGAAAATCACGTCAGTCGGATAGTGGACATACAGGTACAGCCGGGAGAAAGCAATCAGGCAGGCAAGAATTGTTGCCGGGATGCCCATCCGCTTGTCGTGGATCAGCAGCACGACACAGGCCTCGAAGGAGGCGATGGTATGTCCGGAGGGGAAGGAATAGTCGTGCTGGGCGCTGATAAGCAGTGGAATGGTTTTCCCCAGTGTTTCCTGCAGATCATAGGGGCGGATCCGGGCAATCAGGGGTTTCAGGGTCACGTTGCACACCAGAACCCCCAGAATCAGGGCCGCCAGCATGGAGAAGCCCGTTTTCCGGTATTGCCGGAAGAACAGCAGTACCACCGCGACGGCGATCCAGAAAACGCCGCCGTCACCGAACAGGGTCACAATGGGCATCGCCTTATCCAGAAACGCGCACTGCAGATGCGCCTGAATCCAGTCCAGAATGGGCAGGTCAAAGGAAATCGCCCAAGCTGCAAGGAGCTGTCGGACAGCTTCCAGCATCAGCCTTCTCCTCCTTCCGTCGTTGCCGCGGCCGCAGCCGCGTCCTCCAGATAAGCGTACAGTGTCATGGGCTCCAGAATGGTACCGGAGGCAAGCTTCACGGTGCCGTCAGCTTCCGGCGTGAAGACCACGGTCAGCTGCTCACGGCCGGAAGCATCCCGATCCTTCCGCACCCAGCTCAGGGTCTTTCCCTCGGGGACGGAGATCACCGGGGTTTCCAGCTCTTCCGTATCCGTGTTATAGAAGCCGGTGCTGAGTTCCGTATCGCCGTCCATGAAGGTCAGGCGCACCTGCCCCACGGGGGTCTGAATGGTGCCCGCGATCATGTCATAGATCATCCATTTTTCGTTCTTCGTTTTGAAGAACAGGGTATAGTCAATGGGGTATTCCTTGATGGATCCGTCGGTACGGGTGGTGGTCATGGTCATGGACACCCGGCAGGTGAAGAGGTCGGTATTGTACCGGACATACTCGGTGACTTCCTCGTTCAGGAACTTCTGGCCGGAGCCGGACTTGGTCCAGCCCAGGACCGCACTCATAATGCCCTTGTAAGCTTCCTCGGATGGATCAAAGTAGGATGCAACGGTTCCCCGGTTGCCGATGCCCAGCAGGAACTTGCCGTAGGCCTCCATGGCCTCAATGGCCCGCTGCTTCAGGTCGTCCGGAATGGTATTGGTCTCGGTCTGCTCCACGAACATGCCGGTTTCCTCGTCATAGCTGACAGGCATGGCGTTGCCGTTCTGGTCGTTCACCGTAACGGTAGGCCGGGTGATCAGGCCGTCGATTTCCTGAATGCAGGTCTTGACGCTGTTGGTGCCGATGGGCAGATACTCGTCCGCCTTGGTGGTAGCGATCTGAATGGTAAAGCTGTCATCCAGCGGTGCGCCGTTTACATAGGCAGTGTGTCCGTACATCTTTTCGATCCGGTACCCTTCCGCCCGGTCGAAAATCAGCTCCACGGACTTCAGCTGCCAGTCGGGAATGTCCGTGATCTTGTCCGTTCCGCCAGACAGGGTAAAGGTGGCGATCTTGTCATCCCCTGCCTTCACAAGATACTTCATGAGATCCGTAGAAGCACCGGCAGAGGTCTGGGTATAGGTCAGTTCTTTTCCGGCAGTCTTTTCCTGCATATAGCTCACGTAGGCATCCGCGCCCTCATAAGGGGTATCCTGAATGCCCGCCTGCCGGTAGAGAGCCGCCCAGTCCGGATTCGCGAAAAGCTGATCAAAGACCTCCTGACTTTTAACCGTCGGCTGAGAAGCCTCATAGTCCACGAGCCATCCCTGCAGCCAGCGGGTCGCAAGGAACATGCCGCCCGCAAAGACAACGATCAGCAGAAAGTAAACGGTGTAGAAAATGGTGGTTCCCACCCGGGAGCCTTTCTTCTTCGGCGCGGGCTGGGGTACGGAACGGGCCGGGGCAGTCTGTCGGGACGCCGTCTGCGAAACAGGGCGGGAAGCCCCTGCGCCGGTGCTCTGTGCCGGACGGGTCGTCCTCGGAGGCGTAGGATCCCGGCGAACGGGATTTCCTGCCCGGTTATCGGATTGAAATTTACCGCGGTACATGGTCTTCACCTCACTGTTCCGGCCGAACCATCCAGAAGTCCGGCATCTTTCTGGGCTCTGCCTGCAGCAGAGAGTAGCTGTTGATCATCTGAACCTTGCCCGCCTCCCCATAGCGGCCGTAGGTGTCCCGGTAGAGCATGACCGAAGAGGAGCCGCCGTCCATATTGCAGGCGTTCACCGCACCGTACTCCACCATGATGTCGATCACATCGTGATAGGTGCCGCCTACGGAACCGGGCTGCCGTCCGTCCACGCAGACGAAAATCACAGTGCCGTCGGCGCGCTGGCCGATGGCGGTGCGGGGGTTATAGCCGGAGTTGCTGTTATACGCCACGTCGTTGATCTCGCCGTTCATGATGAGCACGGGGCCGAACTCGCAGCCGTCCCGAATGCCCAACGCATTGGCCTGATCCACCGTCATGCTCTTGGCGACCACCAGCACGTCGTTCTGGTCAAAGCCCGCGAAGCCGGACTCCTGCAGATACTCCCGATAGTTGTTGGAGCGGAACTGCCCCTGGGCATACACAATGCCGCTGGGCACGCTGCCGACCTCAGGGCCCGCCGTACCGTTATCCAGGAACGCACCGGCGTTGATGGCTGCGATGGCGCCCTCGGTCTCGATCTGGGCGTTGATCCGGGTGCCGGGGATGCTGGTGTTCCAGTTTGCGGAGGACATGGCCATGTAGACCCGGGAGGGATCCCGGATCAGCATGATATGGGCATTGAAGGTTTTGCCGCCGTAGGACTCGATCCGAATGCCGTCCGGGCAATTGGCCCACTCGTCGCCGCCGGTGGACAGTGCCTGTCCCCGGTTAATGACCACCTGAGAGCTGTCGGACACATTGTCGGTAAGCTCGGTACCCCGATCCGCCCGGATCTGCTCCACAGCTTCGTCTCCCATAAACAGTCCCGGGATCCACTTGGTGGCGCTGGGCTCCAGCAGAGTCATGGTCAGCACGTTCCGTGCGGCAGGCGACGGACCGTTGAACACGGTGTAGCACAGGATGGCAACTGCGCCTACCAGCATGAAAATGAGGGTAAACAGCATCAGGAAAAAGCGGCGGATGATTCTGCCCGCCAGACCGCTTTTCTTTTTCTTCTGCGGCTTCACTGCGGCATTGTTCTGTGTCTCCCGCGAAGTGCGGGAGGACTGATTCTGAGTTTTTTCACGCATACATGTTACCTCGCGGATTCAGATTTTTGCGGAGCAAAGACCCAGCGCTGCTGGATCGTATAGCTTACGAAGTAAAGCACCACCATCACGACCACATGCAGCACCGTCCGCAGGCCGCTGGCTCTGTCGCCGACCCGGAGCACGGCGTATACGCCCTGATCCAGCAGGATCTGAACCACCAGCTGTGCCGCGACCAGCAGATAGTAGCGCAGCAGAGCTTTGCCGGTGCTGACTTTGGTCCGGAACACCACATACCGGTTCAGAAGGAAGTTTACAAGAGATGAGATCACCCGCGCGATTCCTCCGGAGGCGGCAGTCAGTGCCAGTCCGCTCAGGGTCGCCGCAAAGGCCCCCGACAGCAGCCGGTAGCTCACGGTGTCCACCACCGCACAGGTCAGAGAACTGAGGGTGTAGCGGAAGAAGTGAGCAAGGATCAGCTTGTAAATCCGCCAGGAATCCTTGATGACGTGGAAGTGAGAGCTTTTGTTTTCCTCTATGTAGACGGTGCGGATCTTCACCTCGTCAAAGGGAATGCCATTCGTCTTCATAGCAAGGAGCATATTGGTCTCGTACTCAAATCGGTCGCCGGAGACGGTATTGAAAACCTCCACGGCGTCCCGGGGGATGGCGCGCAGTCCCGTCTGGGTATCCGAAATGACCATGCCGCAGAACAGCTTGAACACGAGGGAGGTCGTATGATTGCCGAACCGGCTTCTGGGCGGCACATCCGGCAATGTAAAGTCCCGGCAGCCCAGGGTTACATGCCCGGTTTCCAGCATGTATTCCGTGCAGGCGCGGGTATCCGCCGGGTGGTGCTGATTGTCCCCGTCCACGGTGACAATGCCCTTTCCCTCCGGGCGGTTTGCCAGGAACCAGGTAAAGGCGGTTTTGAGGGCCGCGCCCTTGCCCCGGTTGACCTCGTGGGTCAGCAGGGTAATTTCCGGATGGGCCGCAGCCGCATCCGTAAAGTAGTGGAGATTTTCCGGTTTACTGCCGTCATTGACAAGGATAATGTCCCGGAATCCGTACTCCAGCAGTCCGTCAATGACCGCCGTCAGCTTTTCATCCGGATCCAGCGAGGGCAGCACAACGGAAACGTTCATCAGATCTTCCATTTTTCGACCTCTTCTATTTGAAATAGCCTGAAATCACAGTTTAGTCACATTAGTATATCACATTCCGCCCGCTTTGCAAAGCCTTTTTGCAAATTATTAAGATAAAACTAAGGGTTCTCTGTTCCTCCTGTCAAAAGCTTCTTTTCTATCCAGTATTCCACCGGTTTCCCACAAAAATCAGGATATTTTTTCCAGATAATTTCTGAAGGTTTTCTTACAATCTCCCACGGCCCGGGGAAAGCGGTTGTTTTTGCGAAAAAAATGTGGTAACATGGGGATGCCATCCGGATACGGAACAGCGCCCTTTCCGAGGGGCCGGCATTCACTTTGATTTCAACTGGAGGAACATATCATGGGCACTCCGTCTCTCGGCAGGCGGCTTCTTCGCCTGCTTCCCTGGCTGTGCTGCGCCATACTTGCCGCGGCTGCCTTTGTACTGAAATTTCTGCTGCCGGGCTACAGCTTTTCCGCACTGGTTTGCTGCTGCCTGATCGGGCTGATTCTGTTCTATACCCTCTTTCCCCGTCTGGGGACCCGGTTCCCCCGGTTTACCCGAATCACGCTCCGGGTCTTCACCGTGCTTCTGGTGCTGGGGCTTGCCGTCTGCGCCGTTACGGAAGGCTTCATCATAAAAGCCAGCTTCGGCTCCAAAGATACGGACGCGGATTACCTCGTGGTGCTGGGCGCCAAGGTGCGGGAGGACGGCCCTTCCGTATCGCTGTGGGACCGGATCTACGGTGCCTACGATTTTCTGGCCGCTCATCCGGACACCGTTGCGGTGGTCTCCGGCGGGCAGGGCCCGGACGAACCCACGTCGGAGGCTCAGTGCATGTTTGACCATCTGACTGCGCTGGGCATTGACCCCGGCCGGATTTATCTGGAGGACAAGTCCACCTCCACAAAGGAGAACATTCTCTTTACCCTGAACCTGCTGGAGGAAAAAACGGGCTCCCGTCCCAAAAAGCTCTGGGTCGTATCCAGTGAATACCACCTGTGCCGGGCGGGCATGATGACCCGGGACTGCGGCGTGGAATTTGCGGGCATCCCCGCCAGAACCAGCCGTCCCTCCCAGCTTGTAAACCATTTCCTGCGGGAAATTGCCGGCGTCTGGCACTATATTCTGCTGGGATACTGAAAGCGTGAAAATCGGAATTCAGCGGCATGCATTCCGAACAGCATTGCCACTGTGAACCAGTCCCCGATTACCGGTCATTCCGAGCCAGTCCTCAGGCTGGCTCGGAACCGAAGGGAATGCCTCTGGCAGAATCTCCCCGTTGAATGGGACGGGGGAACGATGACCGCCCATGCTTTGCTTGTAAAACGGTGAGATTTCGGGCGCGGGTCGGTACGCAGTACCTTTCATCCGGGAGATTCTCACGCCAGTGACATCGGTCACTGGCTCAGAATAACACCTTGCCGGGGCAGCCTCTCAGTCACGGCTTTGCGCCGCGCACGAAATTCCATTTATCGAAGCAAAATTTTATCCTTGGAGGTAATGTTTATGTTGGATCGAAGCTATGCGGACTTTGCCTGGGAGCAGGCGGCGGCTTTGCTGGGGGTGGATTCTCCCACGGGTTACACGGAAAACGCCGCCGCATGGGTCATGGATGCCTTTGGGGCTCTGGGCTTTGCCGCACGGAAAACCGGGAAGGGCGGCGTGCTCATTGACCTTGGCGGTGCGGACAACGGCGACGGACTGCTTCTGGAGGCTCACACGGATACACTGGGCGCCATGGTTTCCCAGGTCAAGGGAACCGGACGGCTGGCGCTGACGCCTCTGGGCGGCATGAATCCCAACAACGGGGAAGCGGAAAATGTCCGGGTGTACACCCGGGACGGGAAGGTCGTGGAAGGCACGCTCCAGCTGTGCAACGCCTCCATCCACGTAAACGGCAGCTACAGCGACACCAAACGCAGCTACGACACGGTAGAGGTGGTGCTGGACGAGGATGTGAACTCCGCCGAAGACACAAAGAAGCTGGGTATTCAGGTGGGCGATATCGTCTGCTTCGAGCCTCGCACCCGGCGCACCGCATCCGGCTACCTCAAAAGCCGATTTCTGGATGACAAGCTGTCTGTGGGCATTCTGCTGGGGTTTGCCAAATATCTGCATGACAACGCCGTCTCCCTGCCCCGCCGAACCTGTGTCCATGTGACGGTTTACGAAGAAGTCGGACACGGCGGCTGCGCCTCGGTGCCCGCCGGAGTGACGGAAGCAATTTCCGTTGACATGGGCTGTGTGGGCAACGGCCTGACCTGCACGGAACGGCAGGTCTCCATCTGCGCCAAGGATTCCGGCGGCCCCTACAGCTATGAAGTTGTGGGCAAGCTCATTCAGGCGGCAAAGGACATGGGGGCCGACTATGCCGTGGATGTATATCCCCACTACGGCTCCGATGTAGAAGCCACCCTCCGGGCCGGCTTTGATGTTCGCCACGGACTGATCGGCGCCGGTGTCTACGCCAGCCACGGCTACGAGCGCAGCCACATTGACGGCGTGTACAACACCCTGCTGGTCCTGTGCGGATACCTGAAGGTGTAACCGCTTTTCCACATGCATAAACCCTCCTTCCGGGGCATAGACTTGCCCATCGGGAGGAGGGATTTTTTCATGCGGAAACGGGATTGGTGGATCCTTCTGGGCGCGCTTGGTCTGGCGGTGGGTGCCATGCTCTTTCTCTATTTCGGCAGCAGCCTGCAAACCGGCTCCTGGGGGCTGAGCTTCCGACAGGAGGGAGCGCCGCCCATCGGCAACGCCGGACAGGATCAGCTGCGGCGCTATGACGCCGCCTATCTGGGCGATACTACCCAAAAGGTTCTGTATCTGACCTTTGACGCCGGATATGAAAACGGCTGCACGGAGCAGATTCTGGATACGCTGAAAGCCCATCGGGTAAGCGCTGCATTTTTTCTCGTGGGAAATTATATTGAGCGGAACGCCGATCTGGTCCGGCGGATGGTGGAGGAAGGGCATCTTGTGGGCAATCATACCCTGCACCACTACGACATGAGCCGCATTGGAAACACCGAGACCTTTCGGAAGGAGCTGCAGGGGCTGGAGGATCTGTTCCGGGAAACCACCGGGCAGGAGCTTCCGAAATATTACCGCCCGCCTCAGGGAATTTACAGTGAGGAAAACCTGACCATGGCAAAGGAACTGGGCTACCGGACGGTTTTCTGGAGTCTTGCCTACGTAGACTGGAAAAATGACGATCAGCCGGACCCGGACGCGTCCCTGAGCAAGCTTCTCCGCCGCACCCACAACGGCGCCGTGGTGCTGCTCCACTCCACATCCCGGACCAACGCAAAAATTCTGGACGCCCTGCTGACCGGATGGGAAAAAGCCGGATACCGCTTCGGCACCCTGCCGGAGTTGTTCCCGGGAACGTAGAAAATTGAAATTCAGTGCGCTTCGCGCTGTGCAATAAATTCCGGTTTACCGCTTCATTCCGTCCTCGCCCAGGGCCTTTCGGTAGCCGGTTCCGTACTGTACGCAGCGGGAAACCCGGCTCAGGGTAGCAGAAGAAATGTCCGCTTCTCCAATCACCTGCGCATAGGTTTTTCCCTGCAAAAGAAGCCGGGCGGCATAGATCCGCTCGGCCATTTTTTCCACTTCTTTTCGGGTGCACAGATCCTCCAGCAGCGCTTCGCAGTCCTCCGGAGAGGAAACGCCTGCAAGGACCTCATACAGGTCCCGGATTTTCTCCTGATTCATCATGGCAAGCCTCCTGCAACTGCCCCGCCGCGTGCAGAAACGCACGGGTGCGGGGAGATTGGGGATGGTCAAAGACCTCCTCCGGGGTGCCGATCTCGACAATTGCCCCGTCTGCCATATATATTACCACATCCGCCACCTGTTTTGCAAATGCCATTTCGTGGGTCACCACCACCATGGTCCGCTGCCCGTCCTTCAGGCCCCGGATGACCCGCAGCACCTCTCCCGTCAGCTCCGGATCCAGCGCGCTGGTCGGCTCATCGAAGCACAGCACCTCCGGCCGCAGTGCCAGCGCCCGGGCTATGGCCGTGCGCTGCTGCTGTCCGCCGGACAGCTGAAAGGGGTAAGCGCCGCACTTGTCCCCCAGTCCCACCTGACGGAGCAGCTCCCGGCCCCGGGTCTCAATTTCCGCTCTGGTTCCCAGCTTCCGCAGCTCCGGCGCCAGCGTTACATTTTGCAGCGCCGTATATTGGGGAAACAGGTGGAAGCTCTGGAACACAAGTCCGAATTTTTCTCCGCCCCGGCAGGGCACGCCATCCAGCAGGATCTCCCCGCTGTCCGGCGTTTCCAGTCCGTTCATGCACCGCAGCAGGGTAGTCTTTCCGCTTCCGGAGGAGCCGATGACGGCCGCCACCTGTCCGCTTTCCACCGTGAAGCTGACAGCGTGAAGAATCTCCGCGCCGCCGAAGCTTTTTTTCAGATTTTTGATCTCCAGTTTCGGCATAATTTATCCCCTGAAATAGTCCAGTTTCTTTTCCAGCTTTCCGAACAGCAGCGTCAGTCCGCCGCTGAACAGCAGGTAGAACGCGCCCGTGTAGAACATGGGCCAGATCAGCCCGTCGCTCTTGATGAACGCCTGCCCCCGCCACATGATCTCATACACGGAAATGGTCCGGGCAAGGGCCGTATCCTTTACCAGTGTAATGACCTCTCCCGCCATGGGCGGCAGGATCCGCTTCACCATCTGCAGCAGCACCACCCGGAAGAAAATCTGGCTTCGGGTCAGCCCCAGCACCTGCCCGGCTTCGTACTGTCCCCGTGGGATGCTCTCCAGTCCGCCCCGGTAAATTTCCGAAAAGTAGCAGGCATAATTCACGGAGAATGCCAGCAGCGCCGCGTCAAACCGATCCATGGAGGGCAGGCCGAACAGAAGTCCCGGACCAAAAAACACCAGAATCAGCTGAAGCATCAGGGGTGTGCCCCGGATGACCCAGACGAACAGCTTCACCGGGATCCGAAGAATCCGGAACCGGCTCATGGAGCCAAGGCACACCACCATTCCCAGAGGGACGGAAATCAGCAGCGTCAGGGCAAACAGCCGAAGGGTCTGCCAGAAACCCCCAAGCAATTCCAGTGTGACCCGAAGAAACAGCTCCATCTTACTTCACCAGTGTCAGGGAGTACTTTTCCGCCAGCGCGTCCAGCGTGCCGTCGGCCAGCATTTCCGTCAGCAGCTCATTGAACTTCGCGCAAAGATCCGAGTTTTTCCGGAAGCCGACGCCGTACTCCTCGCCCGTCAGCTCCATTGCGGTACCGAGGGAGGCATAGCTGGTGCCCTCTCCCGTCATGGCGTTTGCCATGGTAATGTCAATGACGCAGGCATCGGCAGTTCCCGCCTTCACTTCCATCAGAGCGCCCGCCTGATCACCGGTCTGCACATAGTCCGTAATGCCGATGTCCTCCAGCGCCTGGGCCCCGGCGGAGGATTTTTCCGCCGCGAACCGCAGGCCCTTCAGGCTTTCGCTGTCGGGATAGTCCCCGATCCTGGCAGCGTCCATCACCACGACCTGTGCGTTCTTCACATAGGGATCGGAGCAGGCGGTATTTTTCAGGACTTCCTCCGTAATGGTCATGCCGTTCCAGATGCAGTCAATGTTCTTTGCGTTCAGCTCCATAAACTTGCTGTCCCAGTCGGCCAGTTCAAAGAACTCCACCTGCACACCCAGCTTTTCCCCGATCAGGCGGCCGAACTCCGCGTCAAAGCCCGTCCATTCGCCGTTTTCATCCCGGTAGTCCATGGGTGCGTAGTCCGTAATGCCGACAATCAGCGTTCCCTTTTCCTGCACATAGGCAAGGTCCGACTTTGCTTCCGTCTGCTTTCCACAGCCTGCCAGCAGCAGAACAGCTGCCAGAACCGCCAGAACCGTCTTTTTCATTGCAATACCTCCCGGTTTTCCTCTATCCGCATCGTTTTCTGTTCTTCATCCTCCGCCCGGTGGAATTGCCTCCGGTGTCCTCGGATGCCGATGGCTGTATTATACTTTATCACGCTAAAGTTGTAAAGTATAATTTCCTGAAAAATACGGATTTGGAGATTCTCACAAATCCGCAAGTATTTTCCGCGGCTCCGTCGGGCAGTTCCGCACATCCGGCATTTGCGTCCAACGGTCCGAAATGGCAGGTCAGCCACAGCGCCGTATTTTGGAACCGTGGTCTGACATGCTTTTGGGCGGAAGAAAGGCTTTTCGTTACGGGCACTCGGGAATTTGCCAGTGCGCAGTCTGGCTGTTTTCTCCTTCCGCCTTCCGGAAGCCCATGGCTGCATACAGACGAACCGCCGGGAGATTGTCCGTCTCCACCAGCAGCATCATGCCCCGGTCGCCGTTTTCCTCCAGCGCCCGTTTCAGGAGCTTTTTCCCGTAGCCCATGCGCCGGTACGGTTCCAGCACCAGCAGATCATACGGTTCATTGGGCGTATAACAATATGTCACATCCAGATACCCCACCACCTGCCCATCCCGGACAGCCAGGAAAGTCCGGAAGCGGTCCGGCGCCTGCATCACCTTCTCCGCCGTCCAGTACAGATCCCGGCTGTGGATGGCAGCATATTGCCCGGCAAAGCGTCCGTCCCAGGAAACGATTCCCTCCGTATCCATATCCGGTGCCGTACCGGAAAACACCATTTTCTGCTGCTCCGGGTCAAAGAACGCACCCGCTTCCCGCAGCTGCGCCCGCAGCAGGTCATTTTGGGGAGAAAAGACGAAATCCGCTCCCCAGCCGGGGAACGTCTGTCTCAGATAATCCATTGCCTCCCGGTACCCTTCCCGCTCCCGGCAGAGCCCCGCCAGCATTTCCAGATACCGCTCCTGCCGGAGGGCAAGGACAGAAAATAATCCGGTCATTTTTCCGTTCCGGTACACGGCAAAGCAGCAGTGGTTTTCCGGTCTTGTAATGGGCAGAAGCAGATTCCGCCGAAGCTGTTCCGGCGTTTTCAGCATGGGGTCGGCGTAGCGGGGATCCTTCTGAAAGTCACGTACAAAATCCCGGCAGCTTTCGTAGGATGTAATTTCCCGAATCATAGTATCTCCTCTGAGTATATTGGAAGGCATCCGAAAAGCAGGGGCCGCTCCCTGTCAACTGTCCACGAGCAGCTGTCAACTGACGCTGACGTCCGTTACAGAATCGGGATCACATCCAGCAGGGTGTCGGCCCGGGCGAACAGACGGGTTCTGGTCTCCTCGTCCGGCTGATCCTGATCGGGAACCATGATGGGCATGCAGCCCGCCCGCCAGGCAGACAGGATTCCGGCGGGAGAATCCTCCAGCGCAATGCAGTTTTCCGCCGGGACTCCCAGCTGGGCAGCGCCGTAAAGATAGATTTCCGGTTCCGGCTTGCAGGTGGGCACATCGCTGCCCTGCACGACCCGGGCAAACCGGTGATACAGATTCAGCCGCTCCAGATTGCCTTTTGCCCGCTCCATGGATGCGGAGGTCGTTATGGCGGCGGGGATTCCCCGGGCATCCAGCGCGTCCAGCAGTTCATAAATTCCGGGCTTGGGATCCACCCCATGCTCGGCAACATAGGGATCCATCAGTTCGATCCGCCGGGTGCGAATGGCCTCATAGGAGGTTCCGGGGCCAAAGTAGCTTTCCATTTTTGCCTTTGCCGTATCCCGGTTCAGGCTACGCATGCCAAGGGCCTGCTCCCGGGTCATGGGATAGCCCAGCTGATTGGCAGCCATCTGCCAGAAAATGGTATACAGCCGTTCCGTATCCACAATCACTCCGTCCATATCAAACAGGACGCCCAGAACAGGCTTCTTCCACTCGGGGTGCAGCATTTCCAGTGCCATATTTCTATTTCCTTTCTCCATGTTGTGTGTGGGTATATTTGCACCGTCCGCAGTTCTCGCAGCTGCCGCAGCAGCTCTTCCGGCGGCGGAACAGAACAAAAAGGAACCATCCGGCGACCAGTGCCAGCAGCAGATAATCCGCCCCGCTCACAGCAGCACCACCGCGGCCTGATACACCGCGAAGGCCGCCATCCAGGCAATGACACACTGACCGGTCACCACGGCTACGGTTTTCCACCCGGAACCCAGCTCCCGCTTCATGGTAGCGACGGCAGCGACACAGGGGGTATACAGCAGACAGAAGGTCAGGAAGCTTGCGGCGGAAGCCGGGGTAAACAGCAGGTGCAGCGCGGTGCGCAGCTGATCGGTGCTGACCCCAAGAATTACGCCGAAAGTGCTGACCACCGCCTCCTTGGCGGTAAAACCGGAAACCAGTGCCGTCACCATTCTCCAGTCGCCGAAGCCCAGCGGCGCAAAAACCGGAGAAGCCAGACGTCCCAACGCCGCCAGAATGCTTGTACGGCTGTCCGATACTACATTCAGCCGGGTATCAAAGGTCTGTAAAAACCAGATAATGACCGTCGCCGCAAAAATCACCGTAAACGCCCGGGTCAGGAAATCCTCCGCCTTTTCCCACATGAGCAGCAGCACACTTTTGGGAGACGGGAGCCGGTAATTGGGCAGCTCCATCACAAACGGCACGGGATTTCCCCGGAACAGGGTGCTTTTCAGAACCAGCGCCGCCAGAATACCCACCAGAATTCCGCCAAAATACAGCAGGATCATCACGGGCAGCTCATGTCCCGGGAAAAAGGCAGCGGAGAACAGGGTATAAATCGGGATTTTCGCCGAACAGCTCATGAAAGGAGTCAGGAGAATGGTCATCTGCCGGTCCCGGTTGCTGGACAGGGTTCGGGTCGACATGATGGCCGGCACCGAGCAGCCGAAGCCAATGAGCATGGGTACAAAGCTTCTGCCGGACAGACCGATTTTCCGCAAAAGCTTATCCATGACGAAAGCGACCCGTGCCATATACCCCGAGTCCTCCAGAATGGACAGGAAAAAGAACAGGGTCACCACAATGGGCAAAAAGCTCAGCACGCTGCCCACACCGGCAAATACGCCGTCAATGATCAGGCTGTGCACCACGGGATTGATTCCATAGGCGGTCAGTCCCCGATCCGCCAGCGCAGTCAGCCCGTCTACAGCGTAAGCCATCAGATCCGAAAGGAACGCACCGATCACATTGAAGGTCAGGAAAAATACCAGACACATAATGGCAATGAAAAGCGGGATCGCAAAAAAGCGGTGGGTGAGCACCCTGTCGATGGCCACGCTTCTGCGGTGCTCCCGGCTTTCCCGGGCTTTTGTCACACAGGACGCGCAGACCTTTTCAATGAAGTTATAGCGCATGTCTGCCAGCGCGGCATTTCGGTCCAGCCCGGAATCATACTCCATTTCCGCCACGGCATGCTCAATCAGTTCCTTCTCGTTCCGGCTCAGCTCCAGCTGATCACAAAAGTCCTTTTCTCCCTCGATCAGCTTGGTGGCACAGAAGCGGCGGGAGATCCCCACCCGCTGGGCATGGTCCTCGATGATGTGGCAGACGGCGTGAATGCACCGGTGCACAGGGCCCTCCGGACAGAAATCCTGCACTCTGGGTGCCTCCCGCTTCTGAGCGGTGGTCAGGAGGGTATCCACCAGTTCCGAAATACCCTCGTTTTTGGCGGCACTGATGGGCACCACGGGCACCCCCAGCTCCTCGGACATTTTCTGAACGTCCACGCTGCCGCCATTGCCCCGCAGCTCGTCCATCATGTTCAGGGCAATCACCATGGGCACCTGCAAGCTCATAAGCTGCAGGGTCAGGTACAGGTTCCGCTCCATATTGGTGGCATCTACAATATTCAGGATCCCGTCTGGCTTGGACTTCAGAATAAAGTCCCGGGTTACGATCTCCTCCTGGGTATAGGGCCGAATGGAATAGATACCGGGCAGGTCCACCACCTGATGGCTGGTGCCCTTGATCACGCCTGCCTTTTGATCCACGGTAACGCCGGGGAAATTGCCCACATGCTGATTGGAGCCAGTCAGCGCATTAAAAAGCGTGGTTTTTCCGCAGTTCTGGTTCCCTGCTAGCGCAAATATCATTTGTTTTCCTCCCCCAGGTCAATTTTCCGGGCATCCTCCCGACGGATCGTCAGCTCATATCCCCGCAGCTGGATCTGAATGGGGTCCCCCATGGGTGCAACCTTTTGCAGAAGAACCCGAGTTCCGGGAATCAGACCCATATCCAGAAACCGAAGCCGCAGAGGGCCTTCCCCGCCCACCCGGCTGATTACCCCGGACTGTCCGGGTTTCAAATCATCAATCGTCATTTTTCGCGCCTCCCTTTCGGCTATTATAGCGAAACACATCCCGGTTTGCAAGACGGCAGCGCAATCCCGCACGGTGAAAATTTCCGCTTGAAAAACGGGAATTTGGCGGTACAGCGCATCGAACAGCGCAGTCATTCCTAGCCAGTCCCCGATTACGGGTCATTCCGAGGAGCGCAAACTGGCGTGGGAATCTCCTGGATAGGCGAAAAATCTTCCGATTTAAGGCAACCGGCGAAGCCGGCTCTTAGCGCGGAGTAGTCTGCGGACTGCGAGTGGTGCGAGCCGGCGGACGACGATGCCTATCAGCAGGCGACCCATACCGTAGTGTGAACATTTTATAAAAGGTGTCCCCCGCCCTTGACAGGGGACGCCTTTTGTGCTAATATACTTCAAAAATGAACTGTTCAAATTTGAGCAGAAAGGAGCGGATCTCTTGCATCTGGATATTGAAATTCCCCGAAAGATCGATCAGGCATACGCAGCAGCCTGCAAGCCCCTGTGCCGGGAGCTGGAGCTGCCCCAGACCGCCTTTGACATTCTGATGTTTCTCGGCAACAACCCGGCCTACCGAACTGCCAGCGAAATTTCCGAGCTGCGGCACATCAAGCCCAATCTGGTTTCCGTCAATGTAGAGCGGCTGGTACGGGAGGGGTACCTGATCCGGCAGCCGGTTCAGGGTGACCGCCGGAAAACGGAGTTGCTCTGCACCCGGAAGGCGCTGCCCGTCATTGCGCGGGGGCAGGCACTGCAAAACGAATTTATGAATCGGCTGTTCGCCGGAACTGACGCAGCAACCCGCAAAGCCTTTATTCTTGCCATGCAGAGGCTGGAAGAAAATTTGAATCAAATTCTGGAGGAAGAACACACCTTATGAAAATTCTGACGATCATCCTTGTAACCTTCTTTGCCGGTATGGGCGCCGGACTTGGCACCGGCTTTGCCGGAATGAGCGCCGCCGCAGTCATCAGCCCCATGCTGATCACCTTCCTGGGCATCGATCCCTATATGGCGGTAGGCATTGCCCTGTCCTCCGACGTGCTGGCCAGTGCGGTTTCCGCCTATACCTATCACAAAAACGGCAATCTGGACATCAAAAACGGTCTGATCATGATGGCGAGCGTACTGGTCTGCACGGTCATCGGAAGCTATCTGGCAAGCCTTCTGTCCTCGTCTGCCATGGGTAGCTTCTCCGTGTTCATGACCTTCCTGCTGGGCATCAAGTTCATTGTCCGTCCCGTCATGACCACAAAGGAAGCCATGCTGGGAGTCTCCGCCAAAAAGCGGGCGATCCAGTCGGTGGTCTGCGGCGTTATCATCGGTCTCATCTGCGGCTTTGTTGGCGCGGGCGGCGGCATGATGATGCTGCTGATCCTGACGAGCGTTCTGGGCTATGAGCTGAAAACCGCCGTTGGAACCAGCGTGTTCATCATGACCTTTACCGCCCTGACCGGCGCGGTTTCCCACTTTGCCATCGGCGGAATGCCGGATCTCCTTGTCTGGGCACTGTGCGTGGTCTTTACCCTCGTGTGGGCACGTATCGCGGCGGTCTTTGCCAACCGTGCCCAGCCCAAAACCCTGAACCGTGCCACGGGCATTGTGTTGGTGGTACTGGGTATCGTGATCATGGGCTTCAACCAGCTCACGAAATAACAGATACAGATTCAGAAAGGAGTTATCATGAAAGAAGTCAAGTCACCCAAAAAACCGTTGATCTTCTATTACGGCATCGTGCTGCTGATCGTCCTGCTGTTCAACATGCTGGTCGTCCCGCTGCTGAGCCAGCCCCAGGTAAACGAGGTGGGCTACGGCACCTTCATGGACATGATTGACGAAAAGGACATCGGTGCGGTAGAGATTGAGGACACCCGGATTGTGTTCACCAACAAGGATAAAACCGTGTTTTACGAAACCGCCCCCGTGTCGGACCCCACCCTTGCGGAGCGGCTCCACGCAGCGGGCGCGGACTTTACCCAGGTCGTGGACGAGCCCACCTCCCCCATTCTGAATTTCCTGCTGACCTTCGTGCTCCCCATTGCGATTTTCGTGGGACTGGGGCAGTACATGAACAAAAAGCTCATGGAGCAGATGGGCGGCAAGAATTCCATGGCCTTCGGCATGGGCAAGAGCAGCGCCAAGGTTTATGTCCAGTCCACAAAGGGGATCAAGTTCTCCGATGTGGCCGGTGAGGACGAGGCCAAGGAAAGCCTTGCCGAAGTGGTGGACTACCTGCACAATCCCCAGAAGTACACGGAGGTCGGCGCCTCCATGCCCAAGGGCATTCTGCTGGTGGGCCCTCCGGGAACCGGCAAAACCATGCTGGCAAAGGCCGTCGCCGGTGAGGCAAACGTCCCCTTCTTCTCCATCTCCGGTTCGGAATTCGTGGAGATGTTTGTGGGCATGGGTGCCTCCAAGGTGCGGGATCTGTTCAGTCAGGCAAAGGAAAAGGCTCCCTGCATCGTGTTTATCGATGAGATCGACGCCATCGGTCAGAAGCGGAACACCGGCGGCATGGGCGGCAATGACGAGCGGGAGCAGACCCTGAATCAGCTTCTGACGGAAATGGACGGCTTTGAAGGGAACAACGGCGTCATGATTCTCGCCGCCACCAACCGTCCCGAGTCTCTGGATCCCGCCCTGACCCGTCCCGGGCGCTTTGACCGGCGGGTTCCCGTGGAGCTGCCGGATCTTGCGGGCAGAGAGGCCATTCTGAAGGTACATGCCCGGAAGATCAGGGCTGCCGAAGATGTGAACTTCCACACCATTGCCCGGATGGCATCCGGCGCATCCGGTGCGGAGCTTGCCAACATCATCAACGAAGCCGCGCTGCGTGCCGTGCGTGACGGCAGAACCGTCGTTACGGAAGCCGATCTGGAGGAAAGCATTGAGGTCGTGATTGCCGGATACCAGAAGAAAAATGCCGTTCTGTCCGATCAGGAGCGGTGGGTAGTTGCCTACCACGAGATTGGCCACGCGCTGGTGGCAGCCAGACAGACCGGTTCTGCCCCTGTGCAGAAGATCACCATTATTCCCCGCACCTCCGGCGCATTGGGCTATACCATGCAGGTGGACACCGGAGACAGGTATCTGCTGACAAAAGAGGAACTGGAAAACAAGATCGCCACCCTCACCGGCGGACGTGCCGCGGAGGAGGTCGTCTTTGGGCAGATCACCACCGGCGCCTCCAACGATATTGAACAGGCTACCAAAATTGCCCGCGCCATGATCACCCAATACGGTATGAGCGAGGACTTTGACATGGTGGCGCTGGAAACCGTCAGCAATCAGTATCTGGGCGGCGACGCTTCTCTCGCCTGCTCCCCGGACACCCAGAAGGAGATTGACCGCAAGGTCGTAGCCCTTGTGAAGCAGCAGCACGAGAAGGCGAAAAAGCTCCTGGAGGACAACCGGCAGAAGCTGGACGGGCTGGCAAAGTACCTCTATGAAAAGGAAACCATCACCGGCGAGGAATTCATGCAGATTCTGAACGGAGGCGAAAAGCAATGAAAAGGCGTTCGGAATTTTTCTGGCTGGAGCTGATCATCGGCATTGTTTTTGTCGCGCTGGGCATTCTGACGCTGGCAAGACCGGACTGGTCCCTGTCCGGTATGGTCTGCGCCTACGGTGTTGCCGCGGTGGTCATGGGTATTGTGGATATTCTTCTGTTCATCCGGGTGGAGCACTTTACAGGCTTCGGCCCCGTTCTGTCCCTGATTGCCGGGATCCTCAGCGTTATGTCCGGTATCATGCTGATTGTGTATCCGGGTGCCGGCATCATGGTGCTTACCGTCCTGTTCCCCATCTGGTTCCTTGCCCACTGCATCTCCCGGATCGGGCACCTGAACCGGATCCGGTTCGTGGCAGGAGACGGGATCTTCTGGTTTACCCTGATCGTGAACATCATCGGACTGATCCTCGGCTGCATGATGCTGTTCAGCCCCCTGCTCACCCTGTCCGCCATTACCACCTTCGCAGGCGTTTATCTGATCCTGCTGGGTGTTGACGCCATCGTCCTCGCCTTCAGCCGGGTTGGAAGAAAATTCTGAAAATTCATCCCCGCATAAAATTACCGAGCCGGTTCTCAGGAACCGGCTCGCAGCGTGTCAAAAAAGCCTCGCAGAGTTTGC
>ERZ857629.728-NODE-728-length-42642-cov-5.347735_pt1 | contig 42642 bp, 37 predicted proteins | sample MGYA00519700_ERZ857629 | MGnify/ENA primary metagenome ERZ857629 (study PRJEB31778, sample SAMEA3449351) | human gut metagenome | biome: human gut; feature: human-associated habitat; material: faeces | place: United Kingdom | collected 2010/2012 ... | reverse complement strand
ACCGCAACTTTCCAAAAACAAGCTTATGGAGTGGAAGTTACTTTTTCACTTCAGCAAAAAATATCGCACCTCTATCCATGGTATATTTCCACCATTTCGTACACAAGGATTTTGGATATTTTATCCAACTCAGCGCAGCAAATACATTCGAAGAAGATATTCCCCGATATACAGAACTGCAAAGCCTTCCAGAAAGCCCAGCGCCGTTCCAAAAACCTTGTCTACCCCCGCAAGAATCGGAAGCCCCGCAAGGAAACGGATCGACGTAAGCATGGCATGAATGATCTTATAGACAACTCCAAGGATGGCCAGCATCAGAACGCCGACAAGAAGGTTCGAGGTACTCCCGCTTCGATATCCATTTACAATAGAAGAAAGGAGTATCACAACTGCAATGGAAGCAATCAGAGAGATTACTTTGGAAATCAGTCCGGCAAAGCCCTGATGTGCTCCATGAATGGTCATGCCTGCCAGAATCAGAACATCCGCCGCCAGAATCAGAACAATATATGGTGTCAATTTCAATCTCCGTGTAAAAATCAGCGCAGTGTCAGCTGCTCAATTCCGTCTTCTGCAATCAGGTACATTTTTCCTGTGCCGTCTGCCCGGGGGACAACCTCGCGCACATCGTGGTCAAAGCTTCCGTGATAGCGTTCCTTTCCCTCCACAGTATAAAGCTGCAGCTGCTGATCATTATTAATGTACACATTCTTTCCTGCAATCTGAATGTCCGTAAATTCCATTTCAAAAGAAATGGTGCTGATCTTCTCCCCCGAGGCATTATAAATCTGCAGATTATGCCGTGCGCTGCTGCTGTTATCCGGGAAGAGGAGACCGATATAGCCGTTTCCGGTATAGACTCCTTCCAGTTCATCCGTAAACATCGCATTCGCCCCGCTCTGAGGGATCTCTTTCCCGCTGAAAAAGACAATTCTGGAATCCGACACTGCCGCGCAGCTCGAATTATTCAGAAAGGTTGTAAAAGGAAAGATCTCGTTGTCATAGTTAAAGCCGCTGACATTGTTCTCCGCAACGTTCTGCCCGACCGCGCCGAAATTATAGAAGGCGACGCTGCTGCTCGTCCCTGTGCTGCTGACCAGAAGGTGCGAAACGCAGACCAGCTCTCCTCCCGGTGAAATGCTCACACTGAGAGGATAGCCAGACTGTCCCATTGTTGTTTTGAAATAGGCAATGGTATTTCCCGAGGAATCAAACAGATATACCCACGTCACATCGGTGTCCGCAAGAACCGCCGCAACCTCGCCGCTTTCCGACACACTCATGGCACGGATCGGCATGTTCGTATTCACCGATCCTATTGTCTCCGCCGCATTCTGCAGGTAGATTGTGCTCCCATTATAGTCTGCAATTGCGAGAATATCTCCGTTACGCGACACGAGGGGCTTTTGCAGCTCGAACGAAATGCTCCAGACAAGATCGCCGGAAGGATCCAGACAGTTTGCCCCGTTCTTACTGTAATATACGATATTATTGCCAAGGCTGATGAATTCCGTATCGTTCTGGGACGTCATCTCCTTCACCTGTGACACCACTGCCCCGGAGTACACCCTTTGAGAGCTCAGAAACTGCAGCAGCCCGGCAAAGGCCAGGACCACTCCCGCAACCAGCGCCCACTGCAAAAGAAGGCGCAGGATTTCTCTGCGCCTTTTCCGGGAATTCTCACTGTCCTCGATCTCCTCGTCAATGAAGCTCTGACCCTCGTCTCCGGTATCCTGCTCGTCGTAGTCTTCGTATTCACTGTCCGGAGAAAAAACACTGTTCGGATTTCTGAATTTAATTACTGCCATTCGTTCTTCTGCTTAATTCCTTTAGTTGTCCTGTCTTGTGCTGAAGCAGTAAGCCGTCACGGAATCGTACACGCGATTCTCTCCGAACACATAGTTTGGAAAATTCTCATGATGAATCGAATCCGGATAATACTGCGTTTCCAGGCAGAACGCACTGCGTCTGCCGTAAGTAGAATGCTCTTTTCCCTGTCCTGACGGGCAATCCACGAAATTACCTGCATAAAACTGCACACCAGGCAGATTGGTATAGACATCCATCTGTCGTCCGGACTGTCTGCTGAAGGCAGTTGCCGCGTGAACCATTTCCCCGTTGTCCTTCCAGCCATCGATGACAAAATTGTGATCGTAACCGCCTACAAGAAGAAGCTGCTCTTCGTCCGCGTTGATATCTCTTCCGATCGGTTTGGACTCTGTGAAGTCCAGAGCTGTTCCCTTTACGCTGCGAATCTCACCCGTCGGGATAGCTCCCGGCACCACCGGCGTGAAGGCATGTGCATTGAGCTGCAGCTCCTGTCCTTCGATACTGCCGGAATTATGTCCGTTCAGGTTAAAATAGGCATGATTCGTCGGATTCAGGATCATATGGCGATCCGAGGTTATGTGATAATGAATGGTCAGTGCATTCTGATCCGTCACGGAATAGGTGACGGTAAAATTCTTGTTGCCCGGAAGGCCAAGATCGCCCTCCTTCATTTCCAGCGTGAAGGTGACAAAGTTCTCCCCCGTCAGGGCATGCCACATTCTCTTGTGTGTTCCATGATCATAATCCGTATGCAGGTTGTTCGGTCCATCATTGACAGGGAGCTGCACTCTCTGTCCGTCCAGGACAAACTCCGCACCGCCGGTACGGTTTGCAATCGGTCCGATCAGCGCCCCGAAGTAATTGCCGTTGTCAAAATAGCCCTCGGCACTGTCAAAGCCAAGGATCACGTCCTGCACGGTTCCATGCGCATCCGGTACAAAAAGATTCACCAGATTTGCTCCGAAGTCCGTCACTCGCGCGCAGATCACTCCGTTGTCAATGGAATAGAGATAAATCTCTTCCCCCTGCCCGGTACGTCCGAAAAGTTCTTTTTTTACACTCATAGTCTCCCCCTTTCTATAGCTCCTTGCGTCCCTCCAGTGCACGCAGAAGCGTCACTTCATCAATATATTCCAGATCACCGCCAACCGGAACGCCGCTGGCAATCCGCGTGACACGAATTCCTGCCGGCTTAATCAGCTTGCTGATATACATAGCCGTCGTCTCTCCCTCAAGACTGGAATTCGTCGCGATGATGACCTCTTTAACCGTGTCATCCTGCAAGCGCTCCATCAGTTCCTTCAGGCGAATGTCCTGCGGGCCGATTCCCAGCATCGGAGAAATTGCTCCGTGCAGCACATGATAGGTTCCCTTGTACTTGCCGGTCTTCTCATACGCTGCCAGATCTCTCGGGTTCTCCACAACCATGATTGTGCTGTGATCTCTCTCCGGGTCCGCACAGATCGGGCAGACCTCCGTATCCGTCAGATTCTGACAGAATTTGCAGTAATGGACATGTTCCTTTGCTGCCACAATGGAATCCGAAAGCCTCTTCACCCGTTCCGGAGACATTCCGATAATATAAAAAGCAAGGCGCTGTGCCGACTTGTTGCCAATCCCGGGAAGCGCCGCCAGTTCATCAATCAGATGATTGATATGTCCGCTGTATAAATTCAAATCAGAAACCCATACCACCGGTCATTCCGCCGAAAAGCTTCTCGCTCTCGTCATCGACCTGCTTCATTGCCTCGTTCAAAGCTGCCATGATCATATCCTGCAGAGTCTCCACATCATCCGGATCCACTGCATCCTTATCAATGGTCAGGCTCTTCACAGCCTTTGTTCCCAGAACGGTCACCGACACGGCGCCGCCGCCTGCTGCCGCGGTAAACTCCTTCTCGTCCAGTGCCTTCTTGTTCTCCTGCATCTGGTTCTGCATTCTCTGTGCCTGTTTCAGCAGATTATTCATATTCCCGGGGATCCCCATTCCTCCCGGAAAGCCGCCTCTTTTGCTCATTTCCGATTCTTCCTTTCCGTTTTACTCATCATCCTCTTCGATTTCCATATGAATGGCCGCAGTGTTCACTGCACCGCGAAGATCCTCATAATTGTCCGAGAATTTCCGACCCTTGTCAAGAAATTTGTACCGGACAGGAAACTGGCGCCCCGTGCGCTCAGCCAGAAAATCCGCAAAGAATCTGACATTCTCCGCGCTCTCTTTGCCCATAAAATAGTCCGCCTCCAGAAAGCCCTCGAATACAACCAGAAGGTTTCCGTCCTCCGTCAGCGTCGGATGTGCCTTCTGCAGGCAGATTTTCATAAAATGCTCTTCCGGAGGGATCGAAGCAATCAGCTGATCCCATTTTGCAGCAAGCTCACGGAGCTCCTCCGGAATCGCGGCGGGAAGCTTCGCCCGCTGCGTCCTGACCGGAGCAGAAGCTCCTGCCTCCGATACCGGAGTGCCGGTGGCTGTTTTCAGTCCCGGATCTCCGGAGCCCGCTGCCGATTCCGCAGGTGTCCGACCGAATGCTCCAGCCGCCGCAGGTGCCTGAGCAAGTCCCGCTCCTGACAAAAGAAGATCCTCCAGAGACCGGATTCTCTCCTCAAGACCAAGCACCTTCGATTGAAGATCCTTGCTGACATCCATGGATGGCTCGCACAGGCGGATGACCGCCGCCTCCGCAAGGACTCTGCGGTTGGAGGCATACCGAATCTGCTCCGTCAGTGAGGAAAATACATTGATATAGCGGACAATTTCATTGAGCTCCGAGGCTCTTGCATCCTCCACCATTCTCTGCAGATGATCCGCCGAAACATCGAGCTCCTTCGCCGTCTCCTCCGATGCCTTGAGAAGCATGACGTTCCGCAGATATCCAATGTAATCTGTGATAAACTGCATCAGCTCACGCCCCTGCTCCAGACTCCGGTGCAGAATGTCCAGTGCGCCTTTGACATCCTTCACATGAACGCAGCGGTAGAGATCACTGAACACTCTCGCGTCCACTGCCCCCAGAATTTCCAGCGTGCGCTCATAGGAGAGCTCTCCGTTCCCATAATTAAAGGCGTTGCACTGGTCCAGAATGGACAATCCGTCTCGCATGGAGCCATCTGCCGCGGACGCAATAAAATGAAGCGCCTGCTCCTCGATCTGAATATTCTCCTTTTCGCAGACCGTCTTCAGCCTTGCCGCGATGGTCGCAACCGGCATTCTTCCGAAATCATAGCGCTGACAGCGAGAAAGAATCGTCACCGGAAGCTTGTTCGGCTCCGTTGTGCAGAGAATAAAAATCGCATAGGACGGCGGTTCCTCCAATGTCTTCAGAAGCGCATTGAAGGCCGGAGCCGAGAGCATGTGCACCTCATCAATGATGAAGACGCGGTATTTTCCCTGCGTCGGGGAGTACGATACCTGCTCAATGATGCTGCGGATGTCATCGACACCGTTGTTGCTCGCCGCATCCATCTCCACCACGTTAAGATCCGCATTCTCTGCGATCGCCCGGCAGGTGCTGCATTCGCCGCACGGATTTCCGTCGACCGGATGCTCGCAGTTCACCGCCTTGGCGTAAATCTTGGCGATGGTTGTTTTACCCGTTCCGCGTGTGCCGCAAAACAGGTAGCTGTGGCCGATCCGGCCGGAATTAATCTGGTTTTTCAAAGTTCTGACGATCGCATCACGACCGCAGACATCCTCAAATGTCTGCGGCCGGTATTTACGATACAGTGCCAGATAGTGTGTATCGGTCATTCTTCTTTCCTTTAATCATCAGTCTCCGAAGCAGATCCCAAGGAGCTTCGCCTCGGAAATGATATCCGATTTCGGATCCAGGGTCTTCAGCTTGCCTGCTACCTCTGCAAGCGGAACCTTTACCATCTCGCGGTTTTTGTAGCCAACCATGCAGCCAAACTCGCCCTTCAGAATCAGGCGGCCCGCCTCAGCGCCGAGACGGCTTGCAAATACGCGGTCATATGGGCAAGGCTCTCCGCCTCTCTGCACATGTCCCGGAACTGTCACGCGGACCTCGCGGCCGGTCTTCTTCGCAATCAGATCTGCAATTTCGTAGGATACCGACGGATACTTGTAGTTCTCAAGCTTCTTCTTATACTCCTTCTTGGAAAGCTTCGCATCCTCCTTGGAAATTGCGCCCTCTGCCACCACAATGATGGTAAAGCGGCTGCCGTGGGCGTCGCGTTCCTCAATCTTGTCCACAACCTTGTCGATGTCAAACGGGATCTCCGGCAGAAGAATGATATCTGCACCGCCTGCCATGCCCGCATTCAGAGGAAGCCAGCCAACCTTATGTCCCATGATTTCCACAATAAAAACACGACCGTGGGAGGAAGCGGTGGTGTGAATCTGATCAATTGCCGTGGTTGCAATGTTTACGGCGCTCTGGAAGCCAAACGTCATGTCGGTTCCCCACAGATCATTGTCGATGGTCTTCGGAAGCGTGATGACATTCAGGCCTTCCTGGGAAAGGAGGTTTGCCGTCTTGGTCGAGCCATTGCCGCCCAGCATTACCAGGCAGTCCAGCTGAAGCTTGTAATAAGTCTGCTTCATCGCAGCAACCTTGTCCAGTCCGTTCTCATCCGGCTCGTGGATGGTCTTGAACGGAACCCGGCTTGTTCCGAGAATGGTTCCGCCGCGTGTCAGAATTCCGGAGAAGTCCGCTCCGGTCAGCATACGGAAATGACCGTAAATCAGGCCCTTATATCCATCTTCAAATCCATAAATCTCATATGGCTCCTTGCAGTTGTTCTGAATAACCTTTACGACTCCGCGCATGGCCGCATTCAGTGCCTGACAGTCACCGCCGCTGGTAAGCATCCCAATTCTAAGCATTGCGTAACCTCCTTATGCTGCGTTCCTATTCTGCGATTCCCACGCCGCAGTCACATCCCCTTCCGCCGCAGGTCGCACTGTTTTTTCATAAACCGATTATACTATATGGATACTTCACGGCGCATAAGGAATCGAATCTTTTTCTGCTTGCATATTACCGGCTCCCTACCGTATAATAGGCTGTGCTGTAAAGCAATGGAGGATTACCCAAGTGGTCGAAGGGGGCGCACTCGAAATGCGTTAGGCCGGTCAAACGGTGCGAGGGTTCGAATCCCTTGTCCTCCGTGTGTTAAATTCGCCCAAAACGCTGATTTTTCAACGTTCTGGGCTTTCTTTTTGTTTTAAATTCCTTGGTTACATTTGGTTACACCGTATTTTATACGGCTTCTCTGAATGGTATTATCTTCGTTTCCGTGTCTTCTAATAACCTTCTCTGCTCTGCCAGTGTCAGCGTGTTGTATTGGTAATGCCTTGCGTCCACTTCCGGTTCATGTCCTAGCCAGTCAGACACAACTAACGACGGTACACCATTTACAATTAGATTAGAAGCTACGGTTCTTCTGATTCTATGAATAGAAACCTTTTCAATTCCGGCCCATTCTCCGCGTCTGGTGGTAGCCCTCGCGATTGCGTGCGGTGTCTTCTTCTCTCCTGTCTGTAAATCTCGAAACAAGAAATCATCTGCGCTTGGACTGCTCACAGCATCAATCTTTTCTATCACCTGTTCCATTTTTGCCGTCATAGGAATAGACCTGTGTCTGTGGTTCTTCGGCTCGGCAATATAATATTCGGTGCGTTTCCCACGTTGCCGGATTTCATGTTCCGAATATTCCACATGTAAGAATCCACTCCTAATATCTCCGCGCCTTAACGCCGCAAGTTCTCCAACCCTTAGACCTGTGTACATTGCTAATTCAATAGCATAGTTACACATGTTTTTAGGATGCTTCTGTTCCTGTTTTAAGATTTCTGTCATCAATGCATTGTATTGCTCCGTTGTCAGAATACGATCTTCATCATCTTTCAACGGCGGTTCAGCACATTTCAGCCTTAACAGTTTTTTGTTAACCCTCGCGCATGGATTATTATTTATGTAACCGGAATCTATCGCACGTTCGAACATGTCATTGATATAACCATAAATGTTCGTGAATGCCCTCTTCTGAATCTTCTTCGCAATAATAATTCGTAGAAAAGTGTCATTCAGAACGGCTGTTGTTATATCCGGTAATTTCATTTTTTCTAACTCTGACCCTGCAAAAAATCGGTTGTAATCCGTTTCCTGCTTGGTAATCGTCAGCGGTGACAGTCCCCGTTCTGTTGGTGTTGCCATACAAAGCCGCCTGTAATCCATCCATTCATTCCACATTTCCGCAAAAGTCAACGGCCCCTTTTTTATTTCGCGCTCATCTGAATAATAAAGCGTCAGTTTTTTTAACAATTCAATCCGCGTTTTTGCGAAAACTTTCTGATATGAATTATACGGCTTGCACGCATAATAATAACCTCTGCTATTTGGCCCGTATATCTTCGGTTTCTTTCCAGATTTTTCCAATATGAAATTTTCAAGTAGCTTTTGTCCCATTTGCTGATCCTTGTCAGCGTACATGTCTAACCAATCTTCAATATCGGCTTTCGTGCGCGCTTTGTCAAGACTGATCACCATGCATAGATATGAATGATTTTTGCGTCAAGCATTGTTTGCCCTCGCTTTCTTCCCGTCTGGGAGTATTTCCGCATGTTCTGTATACAATGATACATTCGCACATGTTTATTTCTCTCATGCGCTTGTAACCATTGCGGATTAATAGCCGGAACTCTATCCGGCTTTTGTTTGTTGTTTATAGGGCGGCTCACATTGAGGTCAATGCTCGCCGCCTTCGGCGGTGTGTCTTATGCCTTGCGCTCTTGACGGTAAACCCCGTACAGATTCACGCCGCATATATCACCCAATAAAAACGGCCTGTTAAGTCCCACCTTTTCAAGCATCAACAGCTTTGCAATTTCCGGCTCTGACATTCTCTTTGCAATTTCTCCTGCCAGATTTTCAATCTGTGGCTCCAATTCACCTTTTTTGTAATATGTTCCGTCCTTCTTACAGATGTAAAATGAACAGCCGCTAATCTGTTCTAGGTGTACTACTTCCAGTTTTCCGGCCTTGCCGCCCTTGGTGTCCAGTTCAAGGCGTTCCGGCAATCCGTCAGTTATTCGCCCGTACCTGTTACCATAAGATTGAATCACAGCACCATTGGGGAACAAATCAGCCGCTTTGCTCAGAAAATCTGCCTTGCTAGCTGTAATTTCGGCCTTGGTGTCGTTTATTCCACGATTGAACAGCATGTGCTCTTCCTTCGTGAGTAACTGAACATTTTCTAAATTGCAGTTCTCTGCAATGTTCTGCTCAATCTCTTGTGGCGTGTCCCCTGCCTTAAAGCCGTAAAGATGATGTACATCAATCTTATTAAAAATAGCTTGAGGCCCTTCTTTGTCCAGAACTCGCATTGCGTTTGGAGTGCATTTACCGTTAAAGACAAGAATTGCCAATTTCGCAGTGGCAAGATAACCGCCCGTTTTTTCTTTTCTGTTTCTGAAATCGAACGAATCTCTATTCTTGTCGTGTCCTGTAAATTTCGGTCTTATATAATACAGCCTAAAATCATCTGTGCTACTAACACTTTTTACAGAAACTAATAATCCGGATGGACTGAAAAAAAGCTGTTCACTGTTATTCAGATAGTTGCGCACCTTCCAGAATTTTTCTGTTCTATCCTCAGTATAGATTTGCTTACATGCTTCTAACTCTGCGAATGTCGTTGTTCTGGGCTTGCCATATTGTCCATACAGCGTGTTTGTATCTTGTCCGGCGTAAAGCTGTAAAAGATCATCAAACGCCCTTTTGTAGAATGCCGCTCTCTCGCCCTTTGTCATTTTAGGAAGTTTAATATGCATACTGCCATGATGTACGATAGGTCTGTAAATTTCCGTACTATTTGCGGTTACGTCCTCAGAATTATTCTGTGATGAAATTAAATATGATTTTGCATTTTTCATGTTTTATTTCTCCTTTTAGCATCACTCGGATTGCCCCTCTCCTGTGGTGCTATTTTTATTTTTATATCAGTCGAACATGCGTTTGTTTTTGCAAGTTCCACTATAGTTTTACTCAGGTCTCCTAAAGGATCCCTACTGTATATTTAAGACATTGGATTTTGGGAACAGCCGGAAAAGCCCTGTATTATAGGCTTTCTCCGCAAAATCATGCTTTTTGAAACCCCTAAATAATGGGGGTTTTGCTCTCTGCCGTTATGGCGGTCTGATTGTGTGCCTTCCCTTCATATTTTCGGCCCGTCAATTGTCAAAATATCTCTGGGCCGCATCTTCCAGACGTTCCACAAGATGCATAGTCATGTTCTGTCTGTAGGTGATTAATTTCCCACGGCTGTTGTTATAGTTCTCTAACCGCTTCTCCGCCTGTGGCTTTGTACCGCCGGAAATCTTCTGGATTAAATCTATTGCCATAGATGCGGAAAATATCCGGTCTGAAATTCTTTCATTATCCAGAAACTGATACAAATGCTTGTAATCGTCCCTCTGCCATTCCTTCGCGGTTTTGTTGAACGTATATCTTCCGGCTTGCCATTCCTCGTAAAGCATGTTCAGACAGTCAACAATTACATCTTGCTCATCATCAATACTGGATTTCAGTAATCTGATTTTTGCGTCCATACAGTCGCGGATGTTTGTAATTCCGTTCTTGCCGCTGATTGCGCGGATTTCAAACCTTGCCGCCGCAGGGTCTTCACCGCCGGATTCAATCTCTTTGTTGTAATACTCAAATTCAAACGCCCCGTTGCGCATTATCCTTATTGATCTGGTGCGCATCGTCTTCGCATCGGTACCAATCCAGAAATTGCGTTCATTGGTTTTGTGCTGTACATCTCTTAGCAGTAAATAAAATAATTTGCGATGCACTTCGTAGTAATTGGGGTCTTGGCTGTCAAATTTTATGTCAACGCGCGTTATCTTGTATCTGCCAGTGATCCCCAATGCGTCTGTTACGATTTGCAGAACCTCGCAGAACTCTGAATACAGATAGATGTTTTCATGTTCTCCGTACCACTTGTTAAGGTTCAGAATGAATGTTTTACCCATCTTCTTGGCGTTCTTGTTGATTCTGGAAATCTCTGTGTTGATGCAACGGCCTATTTTCTCGGCGGTTTCCTTCTCGCTTGGATGTGTCAGAACATACTTATTCAGTGCCTTTTCTACATCAACGGCGTTCTCTGTCTTAATCTCCATAGTGTGAATGTTTGCAAGAATTGATCTCATCTTCATTTCTGTCCTTCTTTCTCCGCATCTCCGGCGGTGAATCATAATTCCTTCACCTAGTAATTCCGGAGTTAGAAAAAAGAATGTACGGTTTTTTCACCCCACTTTTAGGAAATGAAAATCCCAAAATATTTTTGCTGTGAATTTATGACGGGATGTCTGACGGGATTTTTGCTGTGAAATGATTGTGATTTTTGGCTGTAATTCAGCGCGAAAATTTGCGCATGTCGGTACGCGTCCGTGTGGGCCGTTTCTCGCCCTGTTAGCTTTTAGGCGTATTAGTTACCGCCGATCTTCTAAAAACGTCCCTACGGGCTTCTCACGGCTTCGTATGAATATGCGAAAGAACTGATGTTCGTATTTTCGGTTCCAAAATTGCGCTTAGTATATAGAAATGCTCCATAGATGGATATAGAAAAAGAGAGCCAACCAAAAAGTTTTGGCTAGCCCCCTGTTAGAATTTATGCGTTCTGTTCTTCCGCAAGTTCCTTCTTGTACTTGTAGTATGTATTTCTGGATACTCCGGCAATCTTCATAACAACGATGTCACTATCCTCGCCGTTAAAGTCCTTGCTGTGTGAAAGAATAATCTGCTTTGCCGGATCCTTTTTCTTGACGTTCAGTTTATCACCCTTCTGAGTACCGATTCTCTTCCCTGCCGCTTTGGCTTCTCTCAGTCCTTCGGCTGTCCTCTGGTGCAAGTCGGCAACCTCTTTTGCTGACTGTTCAAATGCCTTGAGGATTTGTTGCCTTGCCAGAATCTTGATAACCTTGTTGGTAGCTTCGATGTAGCAATCTGCGATCTCGTTCCCTGTGGCTTCTATTGTCTGTGAGACTGATGAACGGTACACATCCGTGTTAATGTATGGCTCTTTGAGGAACACAAGATTGATTTTTCTGTCGTACAGTTCGAAATAATCCTTTACGCCTTCTTCTTTGTTACGGCTCATACGGCTTACTGAATCAAATATGATTGTGTCATTCTCCTGTACAAGTGCTAACAGCTTCTTGAACTCTGGGCGGTTATCCTTGGTTCCGGTGTAAACCTCTTTCTTGATCTTGGCTTCCGGATAAGCCTTCATGATATTTGTGATCTGTCTTTCAAGGCTCTGCTTTCCGGTGCTGATTCTGCAATATCCGTAGATCATGATGTTCCTTTCTGTTGCGTACTCGTCTTTCATCCTCGCGCGCTTCGCGCTTGCTCTGTATGCTGTACCATTTCTAACGTTCGTTTCTTTTGATACTATAAATTTACGTCAAAACAGCCCAAAAGTCAATACTTTTAATACTATATGGCAGTAGGTTACTTTTGGTACAAATAAAAATGCGACCCAATCGACCTGTTAAAACCGTTGAATCGCATTCAGAGTTATAACCCCTGCTGCCGTAATGTATTTTTTAAAGCCGATCTCATCGAACAAAGCTTGTTGTTTTGTGCATATTAAACAATATCGAATGTATTATCGGCGCATTGTATTGTGCATTATATACTGTAATTATAGTATAACTCGCTCTGTCCAGTCATAGCACAGTTCACCGTTAGCATTTTTGTAGCTGTGAATGTCCGTTATTTCTCTAATCGGTACGTTTCCACCTTCCGATTTTATGATCTGTATTTGAACATCTGGATTTGCTACGATCTTTTTTAAGCTATCAAAATACTTCTTGGTATATGGTGTACCTTCTTCATGATTTGAGTGTGGCGTTTCTACGCCGTAAACTCTTCGCCGTGTATTCTCTTCGCATATCAGCCGGATTAACTCGCGCCATGAATGCCCGTAGTGCTTCGTGTCTAACTCTTCCTCTGTAAATGTGCTTCCCATTGCATAGCATCCGAACGTGTTTTCCAGTTCAGCGAACATATCACACGGTACATCTTGGATATTATCATTCAGAATGTTGTAGTTCCGTAGCAATTCCGTTTTCTTCTCCGCTTCGTTCCATCTGGTTAATCCAACTGCTAAATCCTCAGCACTCATCTGTACAAATGTCTTTTCCATAATTATAATCCCGTCTTTGACACTTTCAAAAAGGTAAAAGTCCTGCAAGTGGCGTAAATACGCTACTTGCAGGACTTCCTTCACTGAAAAGTTTGTGGCTATATTCCTACTTCCTGGTTTGATTTAAAATTTTTCTCATGCTCTTCTGAGAAGTGATCTGGTAGTCTGTCCGAAAGCCAAATGCTCCGTGCAAGGCATCCGTAAGATCTGTTCTGGTATAGGTCGGGATATATCCTTCGCCAGGCGCAATCATCATGTTCATATCCCGGAGTGTCCCAATGATTTCTTCGCAGGTAAACCGGTTCTCCAGTTTCTTTTCCAGCATGCGGTAAATCACCAGTGCGGTAAAGCAAGTGGTGAAATGTGCTGTTATTCTGTCCCTTCTGGAAAGGTAAACCGGTCTTGCCTTGAATTCTGTCTTCATGATCCGGAAGCATTCTTCGATTTCCCACCGTTTCTGGTTGATCCGGATGATATCGGATACATCATCCTCAAGGTTCGTGCATACCGCATAGAACCCGTCGTATTTCATCTCGTTATCAATTCGGTTCTGATCCAATGAGGTAATGGTCTTTTCAGCGGCCTCGCCATCCGTCGTACAGTGCTCCTGCATTACAAAGCGCTTTGGATCGTTTTCTTTTTTCCTTGACAGGGAAGAGGGATTCTCTGCCAGTTTCTCTGCACGGACAATCTGTCTCCCTCTTACGGCACGCTGGTAGTTACGGTACTTTATAGAATAGGTCACGATCAGATGCTGTTCGAGATCGTTTTCGTTGATCCAGCGGTCCTTGTAGAACACCCTGTCACAATCCTTTTCTTCATCCAGCTCGCTGAGTTTATATATTCTGTTACTTCCCGGAAGATACCATCCGTCATCGCCCAGACAGAAATCCTGCAGGAATCCCTTGAGTTTTTTAATCGACTGGGCTGTTACGAATCCTCTCCCCTGGATGCTGTTAAACCTTCTGTTTGCCATGGAGGAAAGACCGGAATCCGTGCATACGACGAAATCGGAGGTATCGAAATCCTGCAGGATCTTTTTCTCCAGAGGCGTCATGGAAGGCTGCTCGCTAAAGTTGCCGTCAAACACGCTGAAAGAGAGCGGGATGCCATCAGAATCTATGAAGAGCCCCATCTGGACAATCGGATTCGGGCGGTGCTCCTTGGAGACACCGTATTTACGGAAATCATCCTCGTCCTCGATTTCAAAGTAGTAGTTGGTGCAGTCGTAGTAGAGGACGTCCTTCCGTCGCTCTGTGATGGACTGGGAGTTCTTGTAGAGCTGCGACTGGAAAAAGTCATTTTCTTTGGCAATCACCTCAAGGGCCCTGTATATCTGATGCAGGCTGCACTTTGGCTGTTCCACAAAGCCATTTGCTTCTTCAAGAGAAGACCGCTTGGAACCGGGAGCAATAATTCTCGAGCATACAAGCATGGAGAGAATCTCATTCAGATCATACTCAAACTTGTATTTCTCCGAGATCTCCGCGCAGATTTTATCAATGCCGAGAGAATAGTAGATATCCAGCAGGAAGAGATAGCCGACATTACAGGAACGGCGGACGTTCTTGTCAATCAGCATGGAGGAAGAACACTTCATAATAACATCCTGTTTTGCAGCCTTTTCTTCCGCAGATCTTTTCGCCGCGTATTTCTTTGCCCATTCAAGAGGCTCCATATCCCCGCATTTTTCCTTGATTTCGTCATAGGTGCCGATTTTTTCGATTGTTTTGGTCGTGGTCCTGCTTCCAATCCGGACGGACTTACTTAGATAATAAATGGTTGTGTTCTTTGATTTTGAAATGCAGACTTTCATGGCGGTACCTCCCTGTCCTTATTATAACACATATAGGCACATATAGCCACATGAAAGTCGAAAAAAATTGACATAAAAAAGGCAGGCTTTTCAAGGCCTGCGGGGAATTTCTACGCTATGCAACTGTCAAACTACCGGTATTTGAACATCTGGATTTGCTACGATCTTTTTTAAGCTATCAAAATACTTCTTGGTATATGGTGTACCTTCTTCATGATTTGAGTGTGGCGTTTCTACGCCGTAAACTCTTCGCCGTGTATTCTCTTCGCATATCAGCCGGATTAACTCGCGCCATGAATGCCCGTAGTGCTTCGTGTCTAACTCTTCCTCTGTAAATGTGCTTCCCATTGCATAGCATCCGAACGTGTTTTCCAGTTCAGCGAACATATCACACGGTACATCTTGGATATTATCATTCAGAATGTTGTAGTTCCGTAGCAATTCCGTTTTCTTCTCCGCTTCGTTCCATCTGGTTAATCCAACTGCTAAATCCTCAGCACTCATCTGTACAAATGTCTTTTCCATAATTATAATTACCTCATGTTTTCAAATAATTGGTTATTTTTTGGTTAATGGTTTGACATGTACACTGATTTTCCTTATTTTACAGCGTTTCAGTCATCGAACGTTCGTTCGAATCCCTTGTCCTCCGTAAGCGCTGATGTTTTCATCAGCGCTTTTGTTGTGTATAAAGGGATTTTTCAAACACCAGCATGGAGAACGATCTATGGATGCCAAAACAATGGGGAAGTTCATAGCCGAGATGCGGAAAGAAAAGGGCATGACACAGGCCAGTCTTGCTCAGGTATTGCATGTAACAAGTCAGGCCATCAGCAAGTGGGAACGAGGAATAGGTTTTCCCGATATCAGCACTCTGCAGCCACTCTCTGTTGCCCTCGGCATCAGTCTGGATGAGTTAATGAATGCCACAAAACGAACCCCTGAAGAAGAGAATTCTTCTGTCACAGCCATTCAAAACACAATTTCGATCGCTGTTCAGCAACTGACAGATAGAAAAAAGCTTCGTTTTCTGGTTACCGAAATTATTCTCTGTATCTGTGGAACCTTTTCTTTGCTGTATTCTGCTTTATCATTTTACTCCACTTATTTTTTTCTTTATACCATGATTACCAGATACTGGAATAATTCAAACGTATCCATAACAATGAAAAGAACTCCACCGCCATTCGGGTATGCATGCATTTTTATCGGGCTTTTCTGTTTCTCTATTGCCATCATCCTGATGCTTCTGCAATTTCATCGGTTAAGATCATTTATAAGAAAAGTGCAAAGCACATCATAATCATCCAGAAGTCAGCTTTTTTCTCAACTAAACGGAGCGTTGTTAGCTTTTTCCGCAGATCTCCTTTACTCTTGAATACGACAGCATTGTCAGTTCTATTCACAAAACATCACGTTCAGGAGGGATATCAATGGATCTTTCATGTCGTTTTCCGGAAATATCACCTGATGCATAATGGGCTTTTCTTATGAAAACATCAACGCTGAAATTTTTGGCTTACATTTCCATGTTTATTGATCATATCGCAGTTATCCTGATCCATCCGATATATGTGTCTTCACGCATGATTGGAAATGTCGATATGATGGGAGACCTGCTGCCCCCAAAGGCGGCAGGTCTCCAGATCGCATATAACGTTGGAAGGCTCATTGGGCGTTTTGCCTTTCCTTCTTTCGCTTATATGCTCGTAGAAGGGTTCCTGCATTCACATGATCTTCTGAAATATCACTTACGTCTTCTTTGTTTTGCTCTTATTTCTGAAATACCGTTTGACCTGGCATTCACTGACAGTGTTTTCGATCCGTCCCTTCAGAATGTAGGTTTCTCCTTGTTCATCGGATTAGGTATGCTCACGTTGCTATATAAATTTTCTTTTCACCCAAACGGCCAATTTATTCCCTTGAAAGCACTTATCATAATTGGCTCCGCTATGACACTTGCAATTCCCTGTGACGGGGGACCGGGTGGTATTTTAATGATTGCAACCCTTTATCTGTTCCAGAAGAGACATCTGTTCTGGTGGCTTGGCATTTCTTTTTCTGCCACATTGCTTTTCATACAAAGCGGCGCAGCCTGGGGCGGCATGTGGGATGTCTGGTTAATTGTTCCATTACTTTTCTTTTTGAATCCGCAGTACCTTTCAGGTCATAGAGGTCATAAATGGTATTATGTCATTTATCCGCTTCACTTTCTGGTTCTATTCTGCCTGAAAAAGCTTCTCCTGCCTTTCCCCTGATTTGTCTCCTTACCGTTTTCGTGCTTTCCTGCCGGATATCCGCATGACCGTGCAGGGCTGTCAGTGAATATCCAGCTCCGGCGGCTCATCCAGATGCTGCGAGACATATTTGCCGTCCTTCTTGCGCTGCTTCACGCACTCCGTAAGCAGATATTCAATCTGCCCGTTCACGGAGCGAAAGTCGTCCTCCGCCCACGCTGCAATCGCATCATACAGTTTCTCATTAAGCCGCAGTGGCACCTGCTTCTTTGCCATTTCCAGATTCCTTTGCCGCAGTTTCTCTGCGTCTTTCTTACTTGCATTCCGAATTTTCCTGCATTCAGTCTTCTCAATACAGGCTTCCGGAATTCACAACAGGCTGTGCATCGTGATTGCCGCAGAGAACAACCAGCAGGTTGGACACCATGGCTGCCTTCCGTTCCTCATCCAGGTCAATGGTTCCGTTCTCCTTCAGTCGTTCCAGTGCCATTTCCACCATGCCGACCGCACCGTCAACAATCATCTTTCTTGCATCGATCACTGCAGATGCCTGCTGTCTCTGAAGCATCACCGCTGCAATCTCCGGTGCATAGGCCAGATAGGTGATTCTGGCTTCGATGATCTCAAGTCCCGCTTCCTGTACCTTCTCCTGAATCATATCACGAATCCGTCCGGCCACAACGGTTGTGGAGCCGCGAAGGCTTCCGTCGTCCGCATGTCCGTCTCCCGTGGTATCCACCCCCGGAGCCACATCGTAAGGATAGATTTTTACAATATCACGCACCGCAGAGTCGCACTGAAGAGACAGGTATTCCTTATAATTGTCGACATTGAAAACCGCAGCCGCCGTATCCTTCACCCTCCAGATGACAGCAACGCCGATCTCCACCGGATTTCCCAGCACATCATTGACCTTCTGCCTTGCATTGCTGAGAGTCATCGCCTTCATAGAAATCTTCTTGCTCACGGTTTCATTCTGCTGATTGGCAGCTCCTGCCGCAATGAGAATCCGTCTCGATGTGTCTCCCCCATCAACGTCGCCGCTCTGTCCAAGTCTTGTCTTCGCTGCCGGATTGACCGCCACGCAGAACGGATTAACGAAATAAAAACCGGGCTCGCGAATGGTTCCGATGTACTCGCCGAACAGGGTGAGCACCAGTGCCTCCTGAGGCTTCAGAACCTTGAAGCCAAGGAACAGGATCCAGCTGACACACAGCAGTATCAGTGCCGGAATGAACAAGGGCAGAAAGGGATGCTCAGCGGTTCCCCAGATGGTACAGGACAAAATCACCAGTGCAAAATCTGTCGCAATTGCCGCGATGACAAGGAGCAAAACTGTCATTCCGTTTTTCTTTGTTTTCAAAAGCTTCTCTTCCATGGAATACCTCCTTCGAGAAATGCCGGACCTTCTCCGGACGCCTTCAGATCTGCGGGTCTTTCATTGAACCGGCTCATATCTGATATCATAGTGATATCACTTTGAAATTGTTCTGTCAAGATAGTGCGAAAGCAGCTGCCAAATCTTTGCTGCCAGATTTTTAAGCACTTGCTCTTGATGGGGGAAGGTGCATCCTTATTGAGCAGAATTTTCAGCCCGGGATTATTTTCATCAGTAGAGATCATCTCTATTTGCAAGAACTTCCTGCCAGAGATTATTTTCATCGGTAGAAATCATCTCTATTCGCAAAAACTTCCCGCCAGAGATTATTGTCATCGGTAGAAATCATCTCTGTTCGCAATAATTTCCTGCCAGAGATTATTTTCATCGGCAGAAATCATCTCTATCCGCAATAATTTCCTGTCAGGGATTATTTTCATCGGCAGAAATCATCTCTATCCGCAAGAACTTCCTGTCAGGGATTATTTTCATCGGCAGAAATCATCTCTATTCGCAGGAATGTTCTGTCAGGGATTATTTCCATCAATAGAGATCATTTCTATTCGTAATACATGACTTCCGGTCAATATTTCTCCGTTTTTCTCTTGTTCTGCCACTCTCCAAACGGCTATAATCATAAATACAGATCGGATACAGACCAGATCTGTTACAAAACAGAAAGCCAGAAAGGATTTCGGATGAATACCACACGGAAGGATATATGGAATATGAACGTGCCGCCAGAGGGAAAGGCCAGCCAGAATAAGCGCAGGAAGCGTGAATCACTTCTGAACAACGCCTTTGAGCTCTTTACGCAGAAGGGCATCACCGATACCACCATCTCCGACATCGTGGAAAAAGCAGGGGTTGCCAAGGGTACCTTTTATCTGTATTTCAAGGACAAATACGACCTGCGTGACCGTCTGGTTCGCCACAAGGCCGAACTGATTCTGGAGAACGCCTATGAAGCTCTTTCCGAGGCGGCCCGCACCGGTTCTGCCAGACTCGATACACTGGAGGACAAGGTTGTCTTTTTCTCTGATAGTATTCTGACTCAGCTCTCCGAGGACAGGGTTCTCCTGAAATTCATCACGAAGAATCTCAGCTGGGCATTTCTGAAGCGTGACGTCTCCACCCTGGATGCTCCGGACTGCAGGAACACAAGCTTTGCAGACCGCCTGCAGGCTTATTTTTCCGAATCCGCCGTCAAGTACCGGAACCCCGAGGTTCTTCTCTACATGATCGTCGAATTCATCGGCTCCACCTGCTACAGCGCCGTCATCGATGGAGAGCCGATGCCGTTCGATAAGATCAAGCCGGAGATTCTCACCGCTGTACGCGCCATCATGCGCTCGCAGGAGAAGCCCGCGTCCTGATCAACATCCTGACTCGTGGCCTGATCCGCAGCCTGATTAACAGCTCGCCTCGCATCTGATCTTCAAAACGCCAAAACGCCCGGAACGTCTTGCTCAAGTCAAAACGTTCCGGGCTTATTTTTCGCACTGTTCTAAATATCGTGCCGCGCTGTTCTTAATATCATGCTGCTCTCCGCATCGTGCTGTGTTCAGAACAGTCCGTCAATCATACCGTCTGCATTCACATCAATGTTCTCCGCTGCAGGAACTCTGGGAAGTCCGGGCATCTGGATGATTTCACCGGTCAGCACAACCACAAAGCCTGCACCGGCGCTGACATAGGCATCACGAACCGTGATCGTGAAGTTCTCGGGGCGCCCGAGTTTATGCTGATCATCGGAAAGCGAATACTGCGTCTTCGCAACGCAGATGGGGAGATTTCCGAAGCCAAGCTTTTCAAGATTGGTCAGTGCCTTTCGGGCTGCAGGAGCATACTCCACTCCGTCCGCACCGTAGATTTCTCTCGCAACGGTCTCAATTTTACCCGTAAGGGACTGTTCCAGCTCATACAGCGGATGATACTGAGTGGGCTTCTTCTCTATGGTCGCAAGAACCTTTTCCGCAAGTGCCTGTCCGCCGGCTCCGCCGGCTGCCCAGACCGTTGCCAGGGCAAACTCACAGTCATGCTCCTTGCAGAAGTTCTCGATCATCTGATGCTCTGCTTCGGTGTCTGAAACAAAGGCGTTGATCGCAACCACTGCGGGTACGCCGAACTTCTGCAGGTTTTCGATGTGCTTGCCAAGATTGACAAGTCCCTTCCGCAGTGCCTCCAGATTCTCCGCCTTGAGCTCTGCCTTCGGCACACCGCCGTTGTATTTCAGTGCCTGTACCGTTGCGACAATGACTGCGGCATCCGGTGTAAGACCTGCTGCCCTGCACTTGATATCCAGGAATTTCTCTGCTCCGAGGTCAGCGCCAAAGCCTGCCTCCGTCACAACAACGTCACCAAGCTTCAGAGCTGCTCTGGTTGCGCGAACCGAGTTGCAGCCATGCGCAATGTTTGCAAAGGGACCACCGTGAACCAGAACCGGCGTATGCTCCAGAGTCTGCATCAGATTCGGCTGCATCGCGTCCTTTAACAGTGCCAGCATGGAACCCACAACCTTCAGCTCTCCTGCCGTCACCGGCTCATTGTCATAGTTGTAGGCAACCACCATTCTCGAAAGCCGCTCACGCAGATCCTCCATGTCGGAAGCAAGACAGAGGACCGCCATGATCTCCGATGCTGCGGTAATGACGAAATGATCCTCGCGGACCGGTCCGTTGAGCTTGCCGCCAAGGCCGATCGTGATATTCCGAAGAGACCGGTCATTCATATCCATGCAGCGCTTCCAGACGATTCTCGTCGGATCCATGCGGAGTGCATTTCCGAAATGAAGATGATTGTCGATCGCTGCCGCAAGCAGGTTGTTGGCAGAGGTGATCGCATGGAAATCCCCGGTAAAATGCAGATTCAGGTCCTCCATGGGAATGACCTGGGCATATCCGCCGCCGGCTGCTCCGCCCTTTACACCGAAGCACGGTCCGAGTGAGGGCTCGCGGAGAGCCGCCACTGTCTTCTTTCCAAGGCGGGAGAGCGCATCTGCAAGACCAATGGAAATGGTCGTCTTTCCCTCTCCAGCCGGGGTCGGATTGATCGCAGTGACAAGAACCAGCTTTCCATCGGGACGATCCTGAATTTTCTGCAGATACTCTTCGGAGATCTTTGCTTTATATTTTCCATAGAGCTCCAGATCATCCTCGTCCATTCCAAGTGCCTTTGCGATTTCCCGGATGGGCCGGATTTCCGCGTTTCTTGCAATTTCAATGTCTGTCATAGTTTCTCCTCCTCTTGCTGTTCTGCTCGCTGCAGCGTTTTCCCATAACGGATTCTGCGATACATCCACAGCATCCGGTAGTACACATAGAACCGGATTGGGCTTTCCATCTGAAGCCTCATCAGCTTCTTCTCTTCCTCGTTTGTTCTCTCAAGATAATACGGGTTGCTCTGAAAATCCGGGAAGGTACGCCTCATTTCCTCCGCGATCCCGGTCACAAAGGAGTATACTCCCTTTTCCTTCATTCCCTGAAGCGCCGAAAAGAGTGTGTTTTTGTAGAAAAGAACGGTGAAGGAATACTCGATTTCCGGACGGAACTTCTCCAGAAAGCCGTAGCGCTCTGCTTCCGAAATCATCATGCGGCCCGCCGTCAGGCGATCCTCCAGCCGCCTTTTCGTCACCGTATGAACCGTAGAGTCTTCATGCTGGTAATAGTAGTATAGCGGCCCGGGAACATACTCGAAATGCTTCATTCGCATAATCCAGGTGTTCGCCAATGCGTTGTCCTCGTAGAAGATGTCCTCCGGAAAACGGGACGGACAGTCCGCAACAATTTCTCTTCGGTAAATCTTCACACACAGGGAGCCGGAATCCAGAATCAGGAGACGCCTCTTTTCGTCATCCAGAACGCCGGTTTGTTCCATACTGCTGTTCGCAACCACCGGCCCCGGTGTCATCGTATGCCCGTGAACAATGCAGTAATCCGTTCCAACGCAGTCCGCTCCGGTCTCCTCCGCCTTTTTCAGAAGCCGGTCAAAATAATCGGGCACCACCCAGTCGTCCGCGTCAATAAATGCAATCCATTCGCCCTTTGCTCTGGCAATACCAAGGTTCTTGGCTCCTCCCTGATGGCGATTCCGGTCGCTTGCAATCACGCGGACCCTGTCCGGATGCTGTTTCTCCAGCTCCCGCAAAATCTCCAGTGAAGAATCTGTGCTGCAGTCATCCACGGCAAGAATTTCATAATCCGAAATCGTCTGCTGCAGAAGGCTGCCCATGCAGAAGGACAGCCGTTCCTCCGAAGCCATGTTGAAGACGGGAACAATCACGGACAGCCTGCAGCGGCCTGCTGCTGACTCCTCATTCATCACCGCATCCGTCCGCTTTACAGGCACTTTTCCATCCACCTTTGCGGGCGCCCTCCCGGGCGAATCGGTACAGAAAGCCGGTCGGGAGGATTCCCCCGGCCGGCTCTTTTCTTTTTCATGATATGCAGCTGTATTCTCAATTCCTGCCATCTCCATGCTGCAGCCTCACTCAGACTCTGTAATACTCGGCAATCCTTGTCACTGCCGTAATCACATCCTCCACATCCTGATCGCTCATCGCATAATAGAGCGGAATGGTCAGCATGCGCGAGTACAAAAGCTCTGCCTTCGGACAAAGGCCCTTCGGATATCCGAGCTTTTCATAATAGGGGAAGGTATAAACCGGAATGTAATGCACGTTGCAGATGATATTCTCTGCAGTCATTGCATCGAAGAACCTCCGGCGGTCAATGGAAATATGCTCCGGATTCAGCTGAAGCAGGTACAGGTGACGAACCGTATCCGAGCCCTCCGTCTCTTTCTGAAGAATCAGTCCCGGGAGCTTTGCGAACGCTTCGTCATAGCGGCGGACAATTTTCTTCTTGCGTACGGCAAACTCCGGGAGCTTGTCCAGCTGACTGCTGATAATGGCCGCCTGCATATCCGTGATACGGTAGTTCGGCGCAAGCGCAATCTGCTCGTAGTACCACGGTCCGTCCGGTGTGTGCTCCATAAGTGCAGGGTCCCGCGTGATGCCGTGCGTGCGGTACAGGAGGAGCTTCTCATAATACTCCCTGCTGTTCGTCACAACCGCTCCGCCTTCTCCTCCGGTGATCGTCTTGACCGCATGGAAGGACAGTGTTGTCATATCGGCAATGCTGCCGTTCGGCCGTCCCTTGTAGGTGGTCCCGATGACATGCGCTCCATCTTCGATGTAGACAAAGCCGTATTTCTCCTTCAGTGCCAGAAAAGCGTCCTCATCCACCGACTGACCGCCGAAATCGACTGCCACCACCGCCTTGGTATTCGGCGTAATGTGCTCCTCCACCGATGCAGGATCCAGATTGTAGGTATCCGGAAGAATATCTGCAAAAACAGGCCTTGCCCCGACATAGAGTGCGCAGTTGGCCGATGCCGCAAAGGTAATCGGCGTGGTGATCAGCTCGTCTCCGGCGCCCAGTCCTGCTGCCATGCACGCGATATGAAGTGCCGCCGTTCCGTTTGAACAGAGGACGGCATATTTTGCCCCCGTGACACGGCAGAGCTTTTCTTCACATTCTTCAATGTGCGGTCCCGTCGTAAGGTAGTCACTCTTTAATACTGCAACTGCAGCATCAATGTCCGCCTGATCAATGTACTGATGGGAATAATATAATTTTGTCTGGCGGACCGGCTGGCCGCCTTCGATTGCCGGAATCTTCGTATGGTCCATTGTCATCCTGAACGATCAGTGCTCCTCTACCGTTTTCAGCAGAGCACGAATCTGCTCCACCGTAAGCCACTCCTTGTTGTTTCCGGAGGAATAGACAAAGCCGTCTTCCACAGCTTTTCCCTTGGGGTCACGAATCTGACGGTCATTGTAGGTGATCTGCGGATAAATGATATAGTTCTTGTCAAACTCAAGCGTATTCGGAGCATCCTCTGCGGTCACCATCACCTCGTGAAGCTTTTCGCCGGGGCGAATGCCGACCTCCACGGTCTTGCAGCCGGGGAGAAGCGCCTCCGCCAGATCCTTCACATAGAAGGACGGAATCTTGGAGATAAAGGTTTCTCCGCCCTTTGCCTCCTCCAGCGCCTTGATCACGAGCTCTACGCCCTGGTCCAGACTGATCCAGAAGCGGCTCATCCGATAGTCCGTAATCGGCATTGTGGTTTCTCCGCGCGCAATCAGGTCGCGGAAGAACGGAATGACAGACCCGCGGCTTCCTGCCACGTTTCCATAACGGACAACCGAGAAGGATACATCCTTATTGCCGGCATATGCATTTGCCGCAATAAAGAGCTTGTCGCTCACAAGCTTCGTGCCGCCATACAGATTGACCGGGTTCACAGCCTTGTCCGTAGACAGCGCAACCACCTTCTTCACGCCTTGATCGAGTGCCGCGTCAATGATGTTCATGGCACCGTGCACATTGGTCTTGATGGCCTCCGAGGGATTGTATTCACAGGCAGGAACCTGCTTGAGCGCAGCCGCATGAATGACGTAATCCACGCCTTCCATTGCACGCTCCAGTCTCTCCTTGTCGCGGACATCTCCGATAAAGAAGCGCATAATCTGCGCGTTCTCCTTGTAGGGAGATTCATTCGACATCAGGAACTGCTTGAACTCATCTCTCGAATAAATAATCAGCTTTTTCGGATGATAGTGCTCCAGAACATATTTGGTGAAGCAATGTCCAAAAGATCCGGTGCCTCCTGTAATCAGGATTGTTTTATCATCCAGTAAATGCTTCTCTGCCATAGGTATTTCAGTTTCCTTTCTTCATCTGCTTTTCATAATAATCGTTCAGCTTTTCGAACGTATCATCATCAATCACATGCTCGATCCGGCAAGCCTCATCGGCAGCCGTTTTCTCACTGACACCGATGGCGATCAGAACCTTGCGGAGAAGCTTGTGTCTGGAATAAATCCTCTCCGCAATGGCCCGTCCTTCCGGACGGAATGTAATGTAGCCGTTCACGTCCATCTCGATGTAGCCGTTCTCGCGCAGCTTTTTCATTGCAATGCTGACGCTCGGCTTGGAAAAACCCATCTCGTTGACGATGTCAATGCTGCGGACATAGGGATTCCGTTCTCCCAGAATCAGAATTGTTTCCAGATAGTCTTCTGCAGACTCGTGAATTTCCATAGTTCTCACTCCCGGTCATATCAAAACTCTATCACAAGACCGCCATATGCCGGCATATCAAACGTAATATACTGCGGCTTGTAATCGCAGTCTCCCTTGATCGCCTTCAGAACCTTCGGCACCTCAGAGCCGGCTCCGCCAAATTCCGGATCCGTGCTGTTCAGAAGGACCTTATAACTGCCCTTCTCCGGAACACCGAGCCGATAATCCTTGTACTCCACCGGCGTCATGTTCAGAATAAACAGAAGGCGCTTTTTATCGGAATCACACTTACGGAAGAAGCTGTAAATGCTGCGGTCCTTGTCATCTGCATTGATCCACTCAAAACCGTCCCAGCTGTCATCAATCTCATACATGCACGGATACTTGCGGTAGATCTTCAGAAGCTCCGCAAAATACCTCTGCATGCCTGCATTCAGGTCATTCTGCAGAAGGAACCAGTCGAGCTCTCTCGCCTCGCTCCACTCTCTCTCCTGCCCGAATTCCTGTCCCATGAACAGGAGCTTCTTGCCGGAATGGCCCATCATGAAGGTATAGCCAAGGCGAAGGTTTGCATACTTGTCCACCTGGTAGCCCGGCATCTTCTCCACCATCGAGCACTTCAGGTGCACAACCTCATCGTGCGAAAGCGGAAGGATATACTTCTCCGAGCTGTTATAGCTCATGGCAAAGGTCATATTGTAATGAGAGCCGCTCCGCATAATGGGATCCAGCTTCATGTACTCGCAGAAATCATGCATCCAGCCCATGTTCCATTTGAACGTAAAGCCCAGGCCTTCGGTGCCGATTTCGCTGGTCACCTTCGGCCATGCCGTGGACTCCTCGGCGATGGTTACAAAGCCGGGATATGAGCCGCGCACAACAGAGTTCATATGTTGGAAAAATACAACGGCATCCAGATTCTTGTTGCCGCCGTACTGATTCGGCAGCCATTCGCCATCCTTCTTGCCGTAATCCAGATACAACATGGACGCAACGGCATCCACACGAATACCGTCCACATGAAACTCACGGATCCAGTACAGCACGTTGGCAATCAGGAAGTTCTTCACCTCCGGCTTGCCGAGGTTGAAGATCTTGGTTCCCCATTCCGGGTGCTCGCCTCTTCTCGGATCCGGATCCTCGAAGATGCATTTTCCGTCGAAGCAGGCAAGGCCGTGCTCATCCGGGCAGAAGTGCGCCGGAACCCAGTCCAGAATCACGCCGATGCCGTTCTTGTGCATCGTATCCACCAGATACATGAAGTCCTTCGGGCTTCCATAGCGGGAGGTGGGTGCGTAGTAGCCGGTTACCTGATAGCCCCAGGAGCCGTCAAACGGATGCTCCAGAATGCCCATCAGCTCAATGTGTGTGAACTTCAGCTCCTTCAGATAGTCGACCAGCCGGTCCGCAAATTCGCGGTAGTTGTAAAAGCCGTCGCCCCCGTCCGGATGCTTCATCCAGGAACCGACATGACATTCATAAATTGCCATCGGCTCCTTGAAAACATTCTTCTCTTCACGGGCCTCCATCCACTTGCCATCGCCCCACTGATATCCGGAGAGATTGGCGGTGCGGGAAGCGGTTCCGGGACGAAGCTCTGCAGAATTGGCGAAGGGATCTGCCTTGTAAAGCTTTCTTCCTTCCGGTGTATAGATCAGGTACTTATAGAGCTCATTCTCGCCGACTCCCGGAATGAAGCAGGTCCAGATGCCGATCTCCCCGATCTTCTGCATGGCATACTGATCTTCATTCCAGCCGTTGAAGGAGCCAATGACATGAACGGCTGCCGCATTCGGTGCCCATACCGCAAAGAACATTCCTTCTCTTCCATCTTCCACAGAAGGATGTGCGCCCAGCTTTTTATAGATATCGTAATGCGTCCCCTGCCCGAAGAGGTAGCAGTCGGCATCGGAAATAAATACCTTCTGCTCTTCCTTCGGCTTTTCCTGCTGCGATCTCTGAGCCTTTGCGCTCTGCGCCTTCGCAGCCGGTGCCTTTGCGGAGGTCTTTCCCCTGCCGGTTCCGGATACGGTACTGGCCATACGTGCGGCCGCCTTTGTAATTCCGTTTTTCTTGCTTTTTGCTGTCATTTGTAACTCCTCCTGCCCCAAGAAAAGTACCTTGTCCCCATTTATTTACATGCTTTGTTTACATGTTATGCATGAAATCCTTTTCATGAATGATGATGCGGTCATTCTCATCATAACGCCGCTTGGAAATCACCTCAATGAGAGTGTGCGGAGTTTTCTTCTCGGCATATCCGATCGCTTCATCCACCAGATCGCGGACCTCTTTCAGCGTCACCTGGTGCGTCGATGTCTGCATCGCTGCAATGCGCTGCGCCAGCGCAAGCTGTCCGAACTCATCGATGGAGAAATCCTGCGACATGGCGTAATCCTTCGCATAAGCCACCAGCGCCTTGTCATCCAGAGGACGGACAGAAATCACTGCCGTGAAGCTGCCGAGATATTTCTCATTCTCGTGGCGGAACTGCTCCATCTTCTTGTTGCCGTCAATCAGAATCAGGATAATACCATGCTCACGGCCTTCCAGCTCATGATACAGACGTTCCATGGTCTTCGGCGCAAGATCCGATGCCTTATTGATAATAAGCGCACCACTCTCCAGCTTCGTGAAGGTCTTCCGAATTCCCTCAGGCTTGAGCTTGTTCAGAGACTCTCCGGAGACTCTGGCCACCTTTCCGGTGAAATTCGAATCCGTCTGACGGGTAATTTCCAGAATTCCGCGTGCCACGCGGTCTGCCGTTGCCTCGTTGCCGAGAATCAGAAGATTTCCGGTGGAGGAAGCAAGACTGATCTGATCCAACGCTTCCGTCAGCTGTTCCACATTCTCTCTCATGCGGCAGAACGGTCCGAACAGGCGGCGTTCTTCCTTGGTAAGCTCCCGCTTTCCACCCGAAGACGGCTTTTTCGGAGCCTTCCCGGCCTTTGCAGGCGCAAGCTTTCTTCCTGCGTCCTTATCGGCAGTCTTTCTTTCCGGGGCAGGTTCTTCCTGCGGCTGCTCCTCTACAGGCTCTTCTTCCGGAGCCTCTTCTGTGGACCCCTCGTACGGTTCTTCCTCTGCAGAAATCTCTTCCGCAGGCTCTCCTTCGTACTCTTCTTCAGGAACTTCCTCTGCAGTTTCCTCGTATTCCTCTGCAGGAGCCTCTTCTGCGGGCTCCTCGTACTGTGCTTCCTCTGCAGGAGCCTCTTCTGCAGACTCCTCGTACGGCTCTTCCTCTGCAGTTTCCTCGTATTCCTCTGCAGGAGCCTCTTCTGCAGGCTCCTCATACAGCGCTTCCTCTGCAGGAGCCTCTTCTGCGGGCTCCTCGTACGGCTCTTCCTCTGCAGGAGCCACCTTTGAAGCTGCTTCCGGTTCTGCAGGCTGCTCTTCCTTCATCGGAGAAGCCTGTTCTGCTGTCTCTGCGGGTGCAGGGCTCTGCGTTTCTTCCTGCTCGTCCAGATAATTCTCCGCCTGCGGCTTCTCATCCTCCGGCTCTTCATATCCTGCTGCCCGCAGCTCTTCCTCGCGTGCAAGCTGCTCCTGGCGAGCCATTGCCCGGCGGATCTCTTCGGAATTCCATCGCCTCGTCGCGATGTCATCCATATCGTCTCTTCCGCGGCGTCTGTATACTCTGGTATCCTCGTCCTGCTCGGAAGCAGGGGCAATTTCTCTTGCCGCTCTCTGCGGAATTTCATCCCCGCGAGGCCTTGCCGGCTTCTGCGCAGCCCCATCCTCACGGGATCCTACCGGCCTCTGCGGTGCATCCTCCTCGCGGTATGCCCGGCGCACCGGCTCTCTCCGCCGGTCCGGATCCCCGTAGGGTTGTCTTGCCGGCACTCCATCCGACACACGATACATGCCGCTGCGCACCTGTCTGCGCTGTCTTGCAACGCCCTTCTCAATGTCCTCCAGAAGGCCGTGCCTTGCTGTCTCATCAAAATCCTGCATCAGAGAACCTGTGTCCTCCAGAATTCTCTGTGCACGCTTCTCATCATTTGCTCTGCGGATATCGGAGCGAATCTTCTCCCACTCCGCCATCACTTCACTGATGGAAAGCTGTCCTTCCACCTGCGGCTCAGGCTCCTGCGGCTCATCCATCACCATGGAATACTGTCCGTTTGTCTCCTGCTCCAGCTTCTCATCGTAAGGGCGGGCGAAAATATCCTCCATTCCCTTCGCGACATTATTCTGAATACTGTCTACGCTGTGCTGCTCCTCCGGCGTACGGATCCGGAAATCCGCCTGAGGCTCCTGTGAAGCCGCTTCAGGCTCCTTTGCAGGTACCGTCTCTGTCTCTGCGATACGGCTCTCCTTCCCCTCTTCTGCGTACGAATTCTCCCTGGCTTCTGCTGCCTTTTCTTCCGCAGCCCTTTGCTCCAGCTCCCGTGCAGTGCGCTCTGCCTGTGCCTTCTCCTCGGCATCCGCTGCGCTTTCGGCAGGAGCCTCCGCCGGATCCTCTCTCTCTGCCGGCGCCTGCTTCACGGACTGCACTGCAGGAAACAGCGCTGCTGCCTTCTCTGCAAACTTGCTTCCTGCATAGTTCTGCTGAATGGAACAATTGAGGGAGGACGCCTTGTCCTTTTCTCCCGCATTCATATAAAGCTGCGCCAGCTCGAAGTCCCACCTTGCCGTCGCCTTTTCTGCGTGAAGCTGTTCCAGGATTGCAATCTTCTCCTGATCCGATACCGGGGATACGCAGTACATCTTGTACTGCAGAATGAGACGCTTCGGATTCTGCGGCTCCAGAGCCTGATATTCCTGCATCAGCTGAAGGGCTGACGTCAGGTCACTCTGAAGACCATCCCTGCCGTACAGGAAAATCGTAAGCTCGCAAAGCGCATAGACGATAACAGGGTTGTCTGTCTCTCTCTCATGCGCAATTGCCATAATGTCACGGCTTCTGTCGTAATCTCCGACTGCCTTGTAGACCTCGCTGATCCTGCACAGCGTCTCTGCGCTCTTTACGTGGTTCCAGTCGATCCCGTCCGCGATGTTGGCAGCTTCCTCAAAGCGCCTCTCGCCAATCAGGGCATTGATCTCATTCAGACTGATCTTGAATTCATACTTATCCACTGTTCTATCCTCGTACTTCCAGACGTGCGGAACATATTTTCGCGCATAGTTTTCCCAATGTAAATAACATTAAAAGTTTAGCATACGCCTAAAAGCATGTCAAAAAACGAGCCCCCGCAAGGGCCGGCTCTTCGTCCGTATTTTCCGTCATTTCTTCAGCAGCCTTGCAAGCTCTGCAAACTGCTCCAGAGACAGCTTTTCGCCGCGGATCGTTTCGGAAAGGCCCATTTTCATAAGAGCCTCCTGCACCTCCTCGCGGGCAACGCCCCCCTCCTTTTCCGCAAGACCGTGTGAAAGAGCATTGGCCAGCGTCTTCCTTCTCTGGTTAAAAGCCGCACGGATCAGCGCAAACAGGAAGGTTTCATCTGCATCCACGACCGGCTCATGACGAATGGAGAGCTTCAGTACCGCAGAGTCGACACCCGGCTTCGGAATGAAATTTCCCGGCGGCACAATACAAACCAGCTCCGGTTCGGAATAATAACGAACCGCCAGCGACAATGCGCCGTATTCCTTGTCCTTTTCGGTGGCAAGAATTCTGTCCGCCACCTCCTTCTGAACCATCACTGTGATGCTCTCGAAGCAGTCAGACTCCTGAAAGAGCTGAAGGAGAATCGGCGTTGTGATGTAGTAGGGGAGATTTGCCACGCACTTGAGCGGGCGCCCCTCATTGAACTCCGCCGCGACCGCTTTCAGATTTGTTTTCAGAATGTCCTGGAATAAAATGGTCACATTGCCGCAGTCTTCCAGCGTGTGATCCAGTACCTTTTCCAGGCTCCGGTCAATTTCCACTGCTGTCACATGTCCCGCAGCCTCCGAGAGAAGCTGCGTCATCGTTCCGATTCCCGGTCCGATTTCGAGTACGCAGTCCTCCTTCGAGATCTCTGCCGCATCGACAATCTGATCCACGATCCCGCGATTGATCAGAAAGTTCTGCCCGTACTTCTTCTTCGCCCGAAGCCCAAACTCATTCAGCACGGAAATGGTTCCATGGGGGGTTGTCAGTAATTCACTCATATTTTCCTCCTGCCGCGTTCTGTGCGCAGCCATTTTCGTCAAGCCGGTAAAGCCTGCATGCGTTTTTCCAGGTTTCTTCGATGACTGTTTCCGGTGAAAGTCCCTTGATCTCCGCGATCTGCCGGACCACATACCGGAGAAAAAGCGACGAGTTTCTCTCTCCGCGATGCGGCTCCGGTGCCATATACGGAGAGTCCGTCTCCAGCACAATCCGGTCCAGCGGCGTCTCCCGGACGGTCTCCTTGAGTTTTTTCCCGTTCCGGAAGGTCACAACGCCGCCGATTCCGAGAAAGAATCCCAGCTTCAGAAATTCCGATGCAAGCTCCGGACTGTAGGAATAGCAGTGGATGACACCGCCTGCCTCTCCGGCACCGCATTCCTTCAGGATGGATAAGGTATCAGCCGCCGCGTCCCTTGAATGAATGATCACCGGCATGTTCTCCTCTCCTGCCAGTTCCAGCTGTCTGCGGAACCAGTGCCTCTGCAGCTCTCTCTCCGGCGTATCCCAGTGGTAGTCCAGACCGATTTCTCCGACTGCAACCATCTTCGGCAGGTGAAGTCCTCTCCGGATTTCTTCCAGATCCTCTTCCGTCATCTCTCCGCATTCGGAAGGATGGATTCCAAGCGCTCCGTATATTCTCTTATGTCTTTCCGTCAGCTCAATAATCTTCGCAATGCTCTCCTTTGTAGATCCGGGATCCGTCACCACTCCGATTCCAAGCTCCTCGAAACGTCCGATGAGCACCTCTCTGTCCTCATCAAATGCTTCATCATCATAATGTGCATGTGTGTCAAATATCATTCTTGTTTCTCCAGCTTTCCATTTTCTTTTTCTTCATCCGGCCATCAGCCTCTCTTTTGATTACCACAGAAAGTGCTGTATTTACACTGTTTTTCAGCCTTTTTTCATGGTTTAAAATTTTTTTTAAAAAAGTACTTGCCAAGCAACAAGTGCCATACTATAATAGCACTTGTTCGCGAGGAAGTAACAAAAATCTGAACAGAAAACAAACAGAACGAATACTTCTTCCGAAGTTCATAAATATGCGCTTTTAGCTCAGTTGGTAGAGCACCTGACTCTTAATCAGGGTGTCCAGGGTTCGAGTCCCTGAAGGCGCACGCGGAGCACTGTTTTTGTGGGGTCAGCCCATGGGGACGGTGTTTCTTTTTGTTTTCTTTTATGATTTCCGGATCTCCTCGTAGCACAAAAACGGCGCATCCGATTGCTCGGGTGCGCCGTTACACCAGGTGTTGTTCTTTGTCTCATTTCCGGAACAGCGTTCCGATAATTCCTCTTCCGAGGCTTGCGCCTACGTTTCCGCCAAGTGTCTTTCCGAATTTGCCGAACATGGAGCCGCCGACGCTCTTTCCAACCTCCCGGCCGATGGTTCCAGCAACGGAATTTCCGACGGATTTGGCCGCACTGCGGGCAGATCTCTCCCGCGCCTTACGGGCCTTTTCCTTCTCCTTTTCCTCTGCAGCCTGCTGTCTGGCTGCTTCCGCAAGAGCCTTTTCCTCTTCTTCCTGCTTCTGCGCAGCCGCAGCCTCCTGCGAGGCCTTCCGCTGCAGAAACTCATAGGCAGAATCCGGATCCACAGCCTCTGCATATTTTACCGCAAGGAGACTCTCCTGAATTTCCTTTCTGCGGATTTCCTCTGTGATCGCGCCCATCTGCGATACCGGCGGTGCAATGATAACCTTCTGTGCCACACCAGGAACGCCGTCTTCCTCCAGGAAGGAGCAGACCGCTTCGCCGACGCCAAGCTCCAGGATCGTCTGATACGTATCCATCTCCGGATTGATGCGGAAGGACTGGGCCGCTGCCTTCACCGCCTTCTGATCCTTCGGTGTATAGGCATAAAGCGCGTGCTGAATCCGGTTCCCCAGCTGTGCCAGAACATCATCCGGTATGTCTGAGGGAGCCTGTGTGCAGAAGTAAATGCCAACCCCCTTGGAACGAATCAGCTTCACCACCTGCGAAATCTTATCCAGAAGTGCCTGCGAGGTTCCGCGGAACAGAAGATGCGCCTCGTCAAAGAAAAAGACCATGCGCGGCTTCTCCAGGTCTCCGACCTCCGGAAGCTGCTCAAACAGCTCCGAAAGAAGCCACAGAAGAAAAGCAGAATACAGCTTTCCGTTCTGAATCAGCGTTTCCGAATCCAGAATATGAATCATTCCCTTTCCGTCGGTTCCGGTGGTAAACCAGTCACGGATATTCAGAGCGGTTTCCCCGAAGAAGAGATCCCCTCCCTCTCCCTCCAGTGCCGCAAGAGACCGGATGATGACCGCAATCGATGCCGGGCTGATTTTTCCGTAATCCGCCTGGAAGGAAGCCCGGTTCTCATCGATATCATTCAGAAGCGCCTTCAGGTCCTTAATGTCCACAAGAAGAAGCTCCTGCTCATCCGCAATCCGGAAGGCTACGGAAAGGAGATCAGACTGAAGCTCGTTCAGCCCGAGAACCCGGGACAGAATGAGCGGTCCCATCTCCGAAATGGTCGTCCGAAGCTGGATTCCGCGCTCTCCGTAAAGGTCCCAGAAGGTCACAGGATACTTCGTAAAAATATCCTCCTCCCCGCTCATACCGATGCGCTGCATCCTCTTCCTGATATTCTCATTTGCTTCTCCGGGCCGGCACATTCCCGCAAGATCACCTTTCACGTCCGCAAGAAACACCGGGACGCCCAGTGCACTGAAGGATTCCGCAAGTCCCTTTAAGGTCGCCGTCTTGCCGCTTCCTGTTGCACCGGCAATCAGCCCGTGGCGGTTTGCCATCTTCGGAAGAAGAAAGGCCTGTCCTCCATCCTCTGTACAGCCAACCCAGATTTTCCCATCTCTGATCATGGTCCCCCCTTGCCGCAGCCTGCAGCCGTAAGAAGAGAAACCGCCTTTTTTTGCTTCTGCAGTTTCCCCGATATGATTGTGACATTGAAATCATTATAGCAAATCGGCACAGATTTATGCGTTATGCGACACTATGCCGTTTTTGGGACATTTCTTTCCTTTTCATGCATGCTATACTCGATTCTGACCTGCCTGAACTTCGCAAATCCGTTCCGGCAGGAGGGATGGAAAGGAGTCCGCTTCATGAATACCTATCTGATGAAAAAAGCCATGATTGAGACCGCCGTGGATCGCGGGATCAAGGAGATGGAGGACGACCCGAAGCGGAGCATCCGCCGGCTGACAGATCTTGGCAAGCAGTTTTCCAGAAATCGTTTCCAGGAGACTGTTTTTTCGGTGATGCAGGAGCTGCTCAACAATGAGAACAGCGCCTACTATGATATGATGCACAATCTGATTAAGAATTCCGAGAAGGAATCTCTGAAGAAGTTCGGTGTGAATTTCGGCTATATGAGCTGGTCCTACGGGGCTGCAAGAGTACGCGAGAAGGAAACGAAGGAGGGAGTTCTGATTCCCTGGACCATCATGCTGCGCTACGACGCAAAGGCCGAAGACGGCCTGACCATGGATCGTCTTTCTTCTTTGATGGAGCAGGGACAGGATCTTGGAATCTATGCCTATTTTATCCGGGAATGTGCAGATGACGAAGACTCCTATGCGCTTCTCGAGCTTCTCGAGCGCTATAAGGAATGCGCCTACGTCTGGTTTAAGAGCAACGGCCGGCTGACGGCTGCGCAGATCCAGATGCTTCGGGTATGTCGGAATTCTCTTGTCTGCCTTCCGCTCTCTGATCCGGAGACCTCACTGACTGCAGCACTTCTTCGCGATCAGAAGATCCCGTTTGCTCTCTATCTGGAATACGGAAGGAGCTCTATCCTTCCGGGACTGACGGACGTATACAAAGAAAGCGTTCTCGCAAGCGAGACCGCCATGTTCTTCCTCATCTCTGCAGACGGTGCCGACTGTGCCGCAGCAGATCTTGCTTACCGCTCCAGACTGGAGCAGAAATATCCTTTTGTGATCATGGATTATTACGGAGACGGACAGTCCATCAGCCGCGTTCTGTGTGAGCACACAAATCTGCTGGAGATTGGTTCGGATGGCCGCATGATCCGCCCTGACGGTCAGAAGGGCGAGCCCTTCCCCTTTGAGCTTCCGCTCATTGATGCTCTGCGGCAGGTTATGCCACCGAAGAAGCCATTTTCAGAATCACATCCCGAAGCTTAAGGATGTAAGCATCGGCGTCCATGGACTGCCGGTACTCTCCGGACAGCCAGCGGATAAGTGAGGCAAGAAGTGCATCAAGAATAAAAGTGATATAGAAGTCATCATCCTGGTTGTCGGGCAGAGTATTCCGAAGGAAGAATTCCGCAACCGGGGTCATGGTTTCCACAAGATAATCCCGAAACGAATTCTGTCCTTCAATCTGCAGGGCAGCATAATAAAACTCCCTTTCGGAATAGAAATAATGCAGGATGTCCGAAAGCAAGTCCCATACGTTCTCGTAGTTCACCACGTCCATTCCGCCGACAAAGCCCACATAAAAGATCCAGTTCACCAGATCATACTTGTCGCGGAAATGATAATAAAAGCTTTTCCGGTTAATTCCACAGTCATTGCAGATATCCGATACGCTGATTTTCTCAAATGGCCGCTGGCGCATCAGCTTCTTCATCGATGCCGCCAGTGCATTTTTCGTTGCATTGGAATCTGACACGTTTTATACCTCGCTGAGGCAAAAGCCGCAAAGGCGGTTTTGCCGAATGCCCCTCACACAGACGCAGGCTCGCAGGAGCTGCAGGAGTCGCTTCCGCTCCCCTGTGCCGCCGCATCGGTTATGCCGTCCTTCTGCAGCTTCTCAATCACTTCCTTCATTGTGCGCCAGCCAAGCGTCGCACACTTCACCCGGGCAGGCATATGTGCCACATCCTCCAGAGAAGCCGCTTCGTCCAGCTCCTCCTTCTCTTCTTCCGTGGCGGTTCCCTTGATCATGCCCATGAAAACAGAAGCAAGATGCAGTGCCTCCTCCTCCGTCCGCCCGATGACCAGGTCGCACATCATATCCGCACTCGCCTGAGAAACGGCGCAGCCGCTTCCGTTGAATGCTGCATCCTCGATCACACCGTTCTGAACCGTAAGCTGCAGATTGATATCGTCTCCGCAGCTCGGGTTCACGCCGTTCAGCACGATCGTCGGATTCTTCAGATCGTGCTTGTGCGTCGGATGAAGATTATGTTCATTTACAATTTCACGATATAACGATTTAATATCCAAGCCAGCTTCTCACTTTCGAGACCGCCTTCACAAAGCGGTCGACTTCTTCTTCCGTATTATAGAAATACAGACTTGCGCGTACGGTAGCATTGGCCCCCAGGAATTTCATCAGAGGCTGTGCGCAATGATGTCCTGCGCGCACCGCAATATGCTCGGTATCCAGAACCGATGCCACATCATGCGGGTGACAGCCCTCGATGTTGAAGGTGACAATTCCATTGTGCTTCGAAGGCTCTGCCGCGCCGTACATCGTCACTCCGGGAATCTCCGAAAGACCTGCCATCAGCTTCGCTGTCAGCGCTTCTTCCGTCTTTCCTATTGTATCAAATCCAACCTGCTGCAGATAGTCAATTGCGGCGCCCAGCCCGACTGCTCCGGACGCATTGACGGTTCCCGCCTCGAACTTCTCCGGTACCTCTGCATAGGTTGCACTCTGACGATCCACATACTCGATCATCTCTCCGCCGGTCAGGAAGGGAGGCATCTCGTTCAGAAGCTCCATTCTGCCGTACAGGCAGCCGATTCCCATGGGAGCCATCAGCTTATGTCCGGAGAATGCATAAAAATCACAGCCGATTTCCTGAACATTGACCGGAATGTGCGGTGTGGACTGCGCTCCATCTACCACGCAGACGGCGCCGTGACGGTGTGCTTCCTCTGCAATCCTCTTCACCGGATTGGTGACGCCGAGAACGTTGCTGACATAACCGATGGAGACAATCTTTGTGCGGTCCGTAATCTTCGAGCAGATCTCCTCTTCCGACAGTGTTCCGTCAAGTGCAGGCTCCATGTAGATCAGCTTCGCGCCCTTCTGCCGGCACACCATCTGCCAGGGAAGAATGTTGGAGTGATGCTCCATAACGGAAATGACAATCTCATCGTCCTTCCCGACATGGCTGAGGCCATAGCTGTAAGCCACAAGGTTCAGCGACTCTGTAGTATTCCGGGTAAAAATCACCTCACCGTCTTCTCCGGCTCCGATCAGCGCCGCAGCCTTGTGCCGCGCCTTTTCGTACTCCTCCGTCGCCTCAATGCTCCATTCGTAAAGTCCCCGAAGCGGATTTGCATTGCAGGTATCATTAAAGCGCTCCATCGCTTCCATGACACACTGCGGACGCTGCGTGGTGGCAGCGTTGTCAAAATACACAACATCGCTGTCTCTCAGAATGGGAAAGTCCTTCCGATACGGATTTCCCAGGCCATTCCCTGTACTCATTTCGCAAAAGCCTCCTCGATCTTATTCATCAGCTCTGCGCGAAGCGGAAGATCCGGAATCTCTCTGACAACTGCTCCAAGTCTTGCGCGAACCATAATCTGCTCTGCCTCTTTCCGGTCAATTCCACGGGACGCCATATAAAAGAGAATATCATCATCAAGCTGTCCGATGGAAGCTCCATGACGGCCTTCTACATCCTCTTCCTCGCATAAAATGATCGGGAGAGTCTTATTCACAACATCATCCGAAAGGAGCAGGACGTTCTCCTGTTCATCTCCCTTTGAGCCCTTCGAGCCCTTTCGGAAGTCGATGGTCCCCCGGAATGCCTTCTCAGAGCGATCCTTCAGAACACCGTCAAAGCTCATCTTCACGTTGGTTCTTCGTCCGCGCTGAATCGCATTGTAGTTGACGTCAATTGCCTTTCGATCGTTCCCGAGGTAGCCTGCATGCGCCTCAAAGGAAGACCGGTCCCCGATCAGCTCTGGCTGCGTCCCAATGTACACCCTGCCGCCGCCAAGCTCAATCTGAACCATCTTCATGGAAGCGCCTTCCGCCAGCGCCGCTCCCGTATCATCCAGAAATGTGTAGCCTTCTCCCAGAATCTGCGCCTTTACAAGGAAGAGGCTTGCTCCCTTTTCCAGTATGATTTTCGTAGAAAATGCGGCCGTTCCCTTCTCCTTGCTTCCGGATGCTGCACGCAGAAGAAGCGTCAGGTGGCTGTTCTCACCCACACGGATCAGCTGTCCCTGTGAAGCCTCATTTCCGTCATAGAAGTCCACGCTCCATACGACAGGCTCCTCGCAGCGGGTATCCGGTGCCACCTCAAGCATTTCATAAACCGTTCCGGACTTCTCCAGAAATGCGTCGTACTCGGCGCCAAGACCCGTTCCGAAGCGCTGCGGATGATAAATCGGCACCTTTCCCGCAACGATTGCCTCCGCCTTCTCCTCCGGAGCATATTTCTCAAGCCATTTCGCAGCTTCCTTTCCTGACATTCTGCGATGGGTTACACCCTCCGGCAGCTTTTCAAACCGCGTCTCCACATCCAGCGAAGCCGCCAGTCCCGCAGGCGCAGTTCCTTCGTTTGCTTCCAGCCGGTTCCAGGTAAGAGAGGGGATATGGCCGACCTTCATTGCTGTCTTCTCCATCTTACATTCCCTCCATTTCCAGGCGAATCAGGTTGTTCATCTCCGCCGCATATTCCAAAGGAAGCTCCTTGCTGACCGGATCCGCGAAGCCGGAAACAATCATCGCCCTTGCCTCCGTCTCGCTGATGCCCCGTGACATCAGGTAGAAGACCGCTTCATCGCTGATGCGGCCGATTTTCGCTTCATGTCCCACATCCGCATCCGCGGTGCGCACATCCATTGCGGGAATCGTATCCGAACGGGAAATGTCATCGAGCATCAGAGACGCACAATCCACCGATGCCTTTGCTCCCTTCGCACTCTTTTTGATTTCAATGCTGCTGCGATAGGTGCTGATTCCTCCGTCCTTGGAGATGGACTTGGTGTTGATATAAGAAGAGGTATCCTCACCGATGTGTACCATCTTGGCTCCGGTATCCAGATTCTGTCCGCCGCCCGCGAAGGTAATGCCGGTGAATTCGCAGTGGGAATGATCACCCTTCAGAATGGTTGTCGGATACAGATAGGAAACATGGGAGCCGAAAGAGCCGGAAACCCATTCCATCCGTCCGCCCTCCTCCACCAGTGCGCGCTTGGTGTTGAGGTTGTACATGTTCTTCGACCAGTTCTCAATCGTGGAATAGCGAAGTCTTGCATTCTTCTTGACATACAGCTCCACGCAGCCCGCATGAAGATTGGCAATATTGTATTTCGGTGCCGAGCAGCCTTCAATGAAATGAAGATCCGCCCCTTCATCTACGATAATCAGCGTATGCTCAAACTGTCCTGCTCCCTTTGCGTTCAGCCGGAAATAGGACTGAAGCGGAATCTCCACCTTCACGCCCTTCGGCACATAAACAAAGGATCCGCCGGACCACACCGCTCCATGCAGTGCTGCGAATTTGTGATCGGTCGGCGGTACCAGATGCATGAAGTACTCTTTCACCATGTCCTGATACTCACCGGTCACTGCCTCTTCAAAGCCCGTATAAACTACGCCCTGCTTCGCCACATCATCCTGCAGATTATGATATACCAGTTCCGAGTCATACTGCGCGCCGACGCCCGCAAGAGACTCACGCTCAGCCTGCGGAATTCCGAGCTTCTCAAAAGTATTCTTGATCTCGTCCGGGACCTCACTCCAGTCGCCCTTCATATCCGAATGAGACCGGACATACGAAGAAATCCGGTCCATGTCCAGTCCCTCAATGGACGGGCCCCAGTTCGGAACCTCCAGCTCATTGTACAGGTCAAGACACTTCAGCCTGAACTCCCGCATCCATTCCGGGTCATGCTTCTCTTCGGAGATTCTCTCCACAATATCCGCAGTCAGGCCTTCCTGCATACGATAGAAGCCTTCCGATTCATCATCCTTAAAATCGTACAGGCTTCGATCGATCTCTTTGAATTGTTGTTCTGCCATAGTTGCCTCTCTATGCCGCAGTCCGTCTGCGGCATTGGTACTGTCGTCCTTTACTGCGCTCCTGCAAATCTCTCGAATCCGCGCTCATTGATCTCGTCCACCAGCTCCGCTCCGCCGGTATGCACCAGATTCCCTTTTACCAGTACGTGCGTATAATCCACCTTCAGACACTCCAGAATTCTCGTGGAGTGGGTGATGATAAGCAATGCACCGTTTCTCTTCTTCTGGTATTCCTCGATGCCCCGGGAAACAACGCGTACCGCATCCACGTCCAGACCGGAATCCGTCTCATCCAGAATGGCAAGCTTCGGGTTCAGCATAAGAAGCTGCAGAATCTCCGCCTTTTTCTTCTCGCCGCCGGAAAAGCCCACATTCAGGTCACGCTCTGCATAGGATTCATCCATACCGAGCAGCTCCATCGTTGCCTCCAGTTCTTTTTTAAACTGAAAAATCTTGAGCGGCTTGCCCGTCTTCTGACGAATGGCATTGCGAAGGAACGCCTCAAGGGACAGACCAGGTACCTCAAGCGGATTCTGGAAGGAGAGGAACATTCCCTTCTGCGCGCGCTTGTCAGCTGACAGAGCTGTGATGTCCTCACCGTCAAAAACAATCTTTCCGCCTGTCACCTTGTAGTTGGGATTTCCCATCAGCGTATAGCCAAGAGTCGATTTGCCGGCTCCATTCGGTCCCATCAGAACATGTGTCTCACCGGCACCGATCTCCAGATTAATATGATGAAGCAGCTCACCTTCCTCGATGGCTGTCGACAGGTCCGTCACCTGCAATAATGTATCTGCCATAGCTTCCTCCATTTGCTCCGCTCGGAAAATAATTCTGATTATTCACTCAGGATGGATATTTTGCCACAGTGAACTTCACTTTGTCTGTTGCCATAACAACAATTGCTATATGACAAAGTCATTCCCTGCAAGCGCTTCCGACTGATCCTTCAGATCCTGAAGCGTCACGCTGTCCACATATTCATTGATCACCTTTGCAAAGCCCTTCCAGAACGGAAGCACGGTGCAGTCCTCACAACGCACGCACGGGTTGCTGTCTCCCTCCAGACACGGAACCGGATTCAGCGGCCCCTCCATGACACGGAGAATGTCGCCTATCGTGTAGTCCTCCGGTCGTTTTGCCAGCCGATACCCCCCGTTATTGCCTCGCTGCGAGCGAAGATATCCGGATCTGGTCAGTGCTGTAACGATCTGCTCCAGATATTTCACCGTAATATCCTGTCTCTCTGAAATATCCTTCAATGAAATGTACTCACCGGTATCATGAACCGCAAGGTCCAGCATCATACGCAGTGCATATCTGCCTTTTGTTGAAATTTTCATAGTATTCTTTCCGCCCTCTTCCGGTTGTTCCTGTTCTGTTTCTGCACTATACTCTTTGGTAACCGTGGCCCCATTCTCTAATTTCAGTATTCCTATTGGGCTCTAGGTATTTGACATTGTTATCATATATGCAAGACTGTTTTTTCGCAAGTAAGGAATCTCCATGCTGACCACAGATGAGAAATACATGAAGCAGGCACTCACGCAGGCCAGAAAAGCCATGGCAATCGGCGAGGTGCCCATCGGATGTGTCATCGTCCATGACGGAACCGTAATCGGTCGCGGCTACAATCGCCGCAACACCGATCACTCCACGCTCTCGCACGCAGAAATCACCGCGATCCGCAAGGCCAGCCGCAGGCTAGGCGACTGGAGACTCGAGGGCTGTACCCTGTACTGCACTCTGGAGCCCTGTCCCATGTGTGCCGGTGCCATTGAGCAGGCCCGCATTGACCGCGTCGTCATTGGCGCAGCGAGCGACAAATCCGGCTGCGCAGGCTCACTTCTGAACATCGTCGCCAATGAGAAGCTGATGCATCAGTCTGAGATCACGCGCGATGTTCTCGCAGACGAATGCCGCTGCCTTCTGCAGCAGTTTTTCCGTGACCTTCGCATCCGCAACCGCATGCTTCGGAAGGACGCCGCTGCAGAAATCGCAGAAGGAACCTCGGAAGGATAAGTGCGCTGAAGTGAAAAAGTAACTTCCACTCCATAAGCTTGTTTTTGGAAAGTTGCGGT
>ERZ857629.726-NODE-726-length-42671-cov-8.837010_pt1 | contig 42671 bp, 39 predicted proteins | sample MGYA00519700_ERZ857629 | MGnify/ENA primary metagenome ERZ857629 (study PRJEB31778, sample SAMEA3449351) | human gut metagenome | biome: human gut; feature: human-associated habitat; material: faeces | place: United Kingdom | collected 2010/2012 ... | reverse complement strand
TGAGGGCCTGCGCTTCCCGCGCAAGCCGACCGGTTTTTCTTTCTAGAAAGAAAAGAAAGGGGGAACGTTTTCTTTTCTTGAAGAAAAGAAGACGTCCGGCATCATTTCTTTCCGGAAAGAAGCGGAAGTCTTTCGAGAAGGGTAGCGACGCCGCGCCGAAAGAAATGCAGCCAGCCTCTGCCCTCCTCGGCGTTGTTGAGATCGACGTCCTCCGCGCACGACCGAAACAGTCCGAGCCGCCACGCCGCGTTGTGGATGATCCATTCCTTCTCCATGGACGCCAGCGTGCGTTTCCACGGCGGATCCGTTGGATATGCCGCGTCGTACGCTAGGATCGCCCTGAGGATGTCGCGCTTGCGCCTGCGCCGCACGATCCGGCAGGAGTCCACAATGCGAAAGGACGGATCCTTCGCGCCGCGGTCGTCGATCACGAGCAGCGTGTCCCCGGCCGGTTCCGGATACGCCCGCTCCGCGTTTACGCGCAGAATGCACAGCGTTCCGCCGGAGGGCAGCGCAGCCGTATAAGCCGCCGCGGTTTTCGTCTCCGTCATTCTCCCGCCCCCGCTCCCTCGGCAGCGTCCGCAGACACATCCGGCGCGCCGTATACGGCATGATACGGGTTCTCCGGATCCGGGTCCGTCGGGTCCCAGCCGTAGCCCGGCTCCGTCTCATAGGGCGCTCCGGCGATCAGCGCGGGCGCCGCGGGCGGCACGGGGCCGCTGTCCGCAGTCATGACCACCACGGTCGTTTTGTCGCAGTTGTCGTAGACCCACTTTGCATCCCTGCAAAGCAGGCGGATGCATCCGTCCGATGCGCGGGTGCCGAGCTTTTCGTACTCGTCGAGCTTCATGCGGGACTTCCCTTCCTCGACCTTGCGCGCGTTCTCGTCGATCGGCACGGAATGGAACAGGAAATGCCCGACGATGCGGCTGCAATACTGTCCCTTTGCACCGTAGAGCGAATGGTAGCGGTATTTTTTGTATACACGATACGTTCCCTCGGGCGTTGTCTTGCCGGAAGAACAGATCATGACCCGTTCCTCCACCCACTGCCCGTTTTCGGCGCGGTATGCAACGACCGACTGCGAGCCGAAATACACCACGAGCTTGTACAGCCCGTCCTCCTCCGGCGTGTCCGTCGGGAACCACGCGGGAACGGGCGTGGCGGTCGGCTCGGGCGTTTCCGTGGGCGCGGGCGTCGGCGCGTCCGTGGGCTTCGGGACCGGCTCCGCCGTCGGCGCGGGCGTTGCCCCGATCTCCAGCACAACGGTCTGTCCCTCCGGCTTCGGTTCCGCCGCGGGCTCCGCCTGTTTGCAGGCCAAAAACGCAGTCATTGCGGTCAGGACGAGCAGCAGCGCTGCGATACGGCGGTACGGCATGGTTCGATCGTGCTCCTTCGAATTTTCTCATAGTATCATACTACATGTGCAAGAATCAGACAAGCCGCTCGCGTCATAAGGTATAAACACACACGTTTCTGCCCATACTCGGCCATCCCCTAAAAACAACATTCTCAGCGAGGTGACTTATGATGGAACTGGTCAAAATGGCGCGGGCGCACGCAGGCTGGACGGAGGCCGAGGAAGCGCTTCTGTTCGACCTTGCGGATCGGGCGCGCGCCGCAGGCAGACCGCTCAAATCGGTCTTTGATGAAATGGCCGCAGCATCCGGACGGCGTCCCAACAGCGTCCGCAACTTCTATTATGCGCGGGTCAAGGGCGGCGGCGACGCAGGCGAGCGCCACAGCCCGTCCTTTGTGCCGTTTACGGAGGCGGAGTCCGAGCGGCTCATGGAAACCGTTCTGCTTGCGCAGGCGAGCGGCGAATCCGTGCGAAGCTGTACGCTCCGTTTGGGCGGCGGGCAGCAGCGCGCCATGCTCCGCTATCAGAACAAATACCGCGCGCTCGTCCGCAGCGACCCCACGCTCGTCCGCCGCGTCATGGAAAAGCTCCGGCGCGAGGGGCAGCCCGTGTTCGACCCGTATGCAGCGCCCGAGGGACGGCACGCGGGCCGGCCGCGCAAGCGGGAGCGTCCCTGCGCCGACATTGCGCATGATGTGGCGGCCGCGCTCGAGGGCGTGGAAGGTCTGGACGTACCCGCCTTCCTGACAGCGCTCGGAAAGCTCGCCCTTGCCGCGACCGGCGGTGCAGAACGGACGCACCAGCTCGAAAAGCAGCTCCGGTGCGAACGCGAGCGCAGCCGTATGCTCCTGAACAGCTTTTCCGAACTGCTCCGGGTGAACCGGGCGTTCCTGCAATCGCCCGTCAAAAGCCGCGACGCAAAGATCGCCGTGTATCTCAGCGAGCTCGAAACGAGCCTGCGTCCCTGCGAAAAGCTCCTGCCGGGCGAAACGGGCTGACGCGCGCTTCCGTCTCCCCGTTTTCGAGGGTTCCTCCTGCGGCGGCCGTGTTCCGTTCACACGGGATGCGGTCGCCGGCGTGGTTTTCAGACCGAAACTGCGGCAAATACGCCATACAGCGCCGACGTCTCCCGCAGCGCGAACGTCCGTGCGGCAAGCTCCGCGGCGCAGGCCGAGAGATACGCCCGCTCCTGTCGTCCCGCAAGCCCCGCGCCGTCCGAGAACCGCGCCGCAGCCCGCAGGAACAGCGTCTGCACTGCGGCGGCGTCCGCTCCCGCCACCCGCTGCGACAGCAGGGCGCATTCCCTCTGCCCAAACGCCAGCGTGTGCAGCGGAAGCTCCAGCGCAGCTCTGCCAAGCGCCGCGTTCAGCACGGGCAGACAGACGTTCACGACCTGTCCCTGCCAGTCCGGACAGCTCCGGGCGAGCACCGCGGCGGCGTCCTCAAAGGGCGCGCGCGAAAGAACGGCGTTTTCCACGGCAATGCGGCGCAAATACCGTTCGATGTAATCAACGCCCGTCAGCGTTTCCGGCACGGGCAGCATGAGCGGATAGTCGATGTCACAGGGCAGCTCCGCCGCAAAAAATTCCGGGTCGTAGCGCCGGAAAAACGTCCCGATCCCGCCAAGCGTATCCCGCATGGCGCGGTTGTTCAGCTTCGGCATCGCGGTACATACCACAGCGTAAAGCATCCGCACGCGGGCGCAGCGCCGCCTGACCGCCGCGATCCCGGCAAGCAGCCGCTCCTCCGCATCCGACGCAAGCAGTTCCCTCCATGCGGCGGGCGCGCTCATCTCCGAAAGCCCCAGGCAGAACAGGATCGACCGCAGCAGCATGGCGGCGCGTTCTGCGGGCATGGAACTGCTGTCGCCCATGAGATACCGTTCGCCGCGTTCGCGCAGCAGCCAAAGCAGGATCTCCTCCGCCTGCCGCCGTTCGCTTTCCGTCAGCGCATTCTCCCGTGCCGCCGTCAGCAGCGTATCCATGCGATCACCCCCTCCGGTCAAATACCGTTCCGTCAAGCGATCCCGTTCGCGCGGCGCGGTACACATCGCTTCGATCGAGATCGTACATTGCCTCCGCACTGCCGCACACGCCCTCGTTATACAACAGTACGAGCGCGGCGATCAGCTCTTCATCCGTCAAAAGCTCCGCGCATTCGCCCTTGAAGTAATAGAACAGCTCCTGCATCGTTTCGAGCGTTTCCGGATACGCGGCGTTATCGAGATACGGCGAATCCGAGAGTGCAAACGCAAGCGCCTCCAGCACGCCGCCGCCGAACTCTACGCGTCCCGTTTCGCAAAGCGTTCGCTCCCGCGCCGCAAGCAGCCGCAGCGCGTCCGTCTCCGTGAGCGCCAGGCCGAAGCGCAGCGTGTGTTCGTTGCAGCGCGCCGCGAGTGCGGCCGCACCGTCGGCATCGCGCCGCAGCAGTGCCGTTTTCATTCGTTCCGATTCCAATGTCCTCACCCCTTCCCATACTTCATACACCCGCGCGCCGGCAAGGACAAGTCTTGAAAAAGCGCCCGTTTTGTGGTAATATACTGGTAGAAAATCAGAGGTTTTTTACAATTCGAACCGATCTGAGGACCGCCGTTTTCATGATGAACAGCAAGTATACCTCCCTCGCGAAACGGAATATTGCAAAATGGATCCTGCTCCTGCCCGTCGCAGCGTTTGCAGCGTTCCTCCTGTTCTGCACATTGCGCCAGGCGGGCAAGACTGCCGATCCCAAGTATCGCACCGTGGCGGATACCGTCGCGCTGCTCTCCGACTGGGGTGCGGAACAGGGGTATCTGCCGGGCGAAACGCTCTCCAACTGGCGTCCCGGGGATGCGGACTTTCGGTTGTACCAATGCGCCGCGGATTTTGTGCTCGCCTCGAAAACGCGCGGCGATCTCAACTGTACGGTCTATACCTTTGAGCCGAGCCTCCGCGCAACGGCGCTTGCGATCGAAATTCGGTCGTCGGACGCCGATGCGCTTTTGTCCGCTGCGGAGCTTGTGTTTTCCACATACACGCCATGGCTGGCAAAGCATCCGGACAAAGGCGTCTCCGGCTGCCCTTCTTATCGCTCGATTCTTGCCGCCGTCCGCGATGTTTTCTCCGAAACGAACGGCAACGATACTCTCTTTTTCTTTCACCACCCCGCCGCAGCAAGAGGGTCGGTCTGCACCCCGGACGGGCTTTCCGTCCGAACCAGCAGAGAAAACGGAAACCGTTATTTCTCTCTCCGCTGGAACTGGGCGTGGACCTGACGCGCCGCCGAAATGTCTTTTGAACGCAAAAAACGCCCCGCAATGCACATAGCACAGCGGGACGCTTCGCAGCGCGCCTAATGTTCGTCTGCCGTTCTCCGTCCCCTACCCGATCCGCACCTTTTCCACAAGCTCATCGCGCATGGTTTTGTCGTTGAAGCGGTAGAGGAACAGCCAGCCGCCCGCGCACTCGACCTTGTTCCGCCTGTCCACGATGCGCGTGGAAAGCTCCACCGTCCCCGTCTGCTCCGCCTGCTCGCCCGTCAGATCATAGAACAGCAGCTTCTTCCCCTTCGCAGCGATCGCGCGCGTCTCGTCGAGGTACACAAACGCCGCGCTTCGGGGCAGACGCAGGAGTTCTTTCTGTTCTCTTCCCTCTACATCGATACCGTAGAGCGCCTGCCCGCAGTCCCTTTTCAAAAAAGCAAAGAGCGAATGGCTATTTGGCGATTCCGTCAGAAGCCTGAACCCGCCTCCGCTTTCAAACGTCGCATAAGCGCGATCCTGTTTCGGTATTTCCGCAACTGTTTCCGTTTCTCCCGTCGCGCGGTCGCAGTACAGGAGACGGCAGCCGCTCTGAAGCAAATACACCCCGCGCTCCGTCATGCGGCAAAGCTGCCACTTCTCCTCCGGGCGGTCGTAGTCGGGGCGAAATAACGGTTCCTGCGTCAGCAGACGTTCGCCCGACGATCCGAATATGTCCGCATTTTGCATCCACTCATCGTAGCATATCCCGTACTTACTGATGCAAGTCCTGGTGCAGCCGTTCCCCGCAAGCCGGATCGTGCCGACCTGCGTCAACAAAAACGGATACTCTTCGCCGTCGATCACAATGCGTTCCACCGGAAAGCGCAATGTCTCCCCATTCTCAACCTGCCAGATGATCCTTCCGTCCGCAGCACGGACAAGCTCTGTTTTCAGCACAGGCGCTCCGTCCGTATAGTCCGGTGCGTTGATCCGAAAGATCAGCAGACCGTCCTCCGTAAGCCGAACGTCCCAGATATTCCATTCGGGAAGAACGGGAAGCAATACCGCGGCTTCCTCGCCGGCCGCGTTCTGTAACGCCGCGGAATTGCGTTCGGTGTTTTTTCGCCTAAACCCGGTAAAGCTGCGGTAAGTGAGGTTCAGTTCCTCCACATTCTTCTCGAATCCTGCATAGAGGAAAAATTGCTCCGTGATCTGCAAGGAACGGATATCCTCCGCCGGGAACACGAGTTTTACACCGCTTCCGTCCGGGCGCATGCTGTGGACGCCCTGCGTCCCGCTCTCATCCGAAAGATAGTAGATGCGGCCATCATAGCAGGCGGTCTTCTTTCCGCAATGGCTCTCCGCATCCTCGTGAAAGAATGTCTGAAACCGTTGGGTATCCAAATTGAACGCCGTCGGTGAGAGCCGCAAGCACGAAGAAAATACTGCCGCCAGCACGGGCAATACTGCAAATAGGATATACTTTCGTTTCATTGCACCCTCCTTACTGATCCCTTTGCCCAGGCCGCCTTCCCCCTACCCGATCCGCACCTTTTCCACGAGCTCATCGCGCATGGTTTTGTCGTTGAAGCGGTAGAGAAACAGCCAGCCGCCCGCGCACTCGACCTTGTTCCGCCTGTCCACGATGCGCGTGGAAAGCTCCACCGTCCCCGTCTGCTCCGCCTGCTCGCCCGTCAGGTCATAGAACAGCAGCTTCTTTTCCTTCGCGGCGATCGCGCGGCTGTTCGTGAGCGAGACGTAGACCGCTTCCTCCGGCAATGTCAGAATCAGGGAGCCTGTCCGCGCTTTTAGGTCGATGCGCCAGAGTTCCCGCCCCGCCGTCAACAAGCAGTCCATGCCGTCGGTCCGTATCTCCTCGATCCATTCTCCGTCGGTCGCCTGCATGTGCATCCACACATTGCCTGTCTGCATATGGTACGCCTCGATCTCATCCTCATACGCAATGTACACCACGTTTTCCTCTTTGTGGAACGGACGCGCGTCCCGATACTGCTGCGCCGCCGTTTCCGCAGGAAAAATTTCTCGGTTTTGCGCAAGGTCGAACAAACCTGCCAGATTTTTAACATACAGTTCCTGTCTGTAATATGTGCGGACGCCGACCAGCGCATCTCCCTGCCGCCAAAGCAAAAACGTCGCGCCCGCCCCGCTTCCCGGTACGCTGCGAGCCATCAGCATCGGATGCTCCTGCGGAAGGTCGACCGGCCCGTTTCCGTCCAGCAAAAGCACGCCGTAGGACTGACTGCTGTGCGGCGCATAGTGCTTTACGGTCAAGGTCTGCAAGCCGAGCATCCCGTTCTGAAATCTGTAAATGCCGCAAACGCAATGCTCGTTCATAATCTTCGCAACCTGCTTCCGCGGCGTATCCGCGACCCGTTCGATCTCCCCGGTCGCTCGATCGATCCGAAACAGTCGAAAGCTGCGCCAAGGGGAATCCCAGTATTGCGGCTGCGTTATGCCCACATACGCAGAACACCAGATCGCGTCCTCCTCGACGAGCAGCGCCCGAATATCCAGCAAGCGCAGTTCGAGCCGAACGTCGCTCCCGCTCGGCAGCATGCTGTGAAGTCCGGGTTCTCCGCTCTCATCCGAAAGATAGTAGATGCGGCCGTTGTAACAGGCGGTCTTTTTGCCCGAGGGCTCGCCGTCGGAATGCTTGAACAGCGCGGAAAACTCGCGGTCAAAATCGTAATCCGCCGGGTTGCTGTTGTAGCAGCAACCCGTCAAAAGCAGTCCGGCAAGTAAGAACAGTGCGATAAATAATCGTCGTTTCATTTACGCGTTCCTCCTGATCCCTTCGGGGCGTCGATGCCCCAGGCGGCCTTCCCCCTACCCGATCCGCACCTTTTCCACGAGCTCATCGCGCATGGTTTTGTCGTTGAAGCGGTAGAGAAACAGCCAGCCGCCCGCGCACTCGACCTTGTTCCGCCTGTCCACGATGCGCGTGGAAAGCTCCACCGTCCCCGTCTGCTCCGCCTGCTCGCCCGTCAGATCATAGAACAGCAGCTTCTTCCCCTTCGCAGCGATCGCGCGCGTCTCGTCGAGGTACACAAACGCCGCGCTTCGGGGCAGACGCAGGAGAAGCTGCGATTCGCCCCGCGCAAGATCCGCGCGGTAGAGCTGCTGCGGACGTCGGATCCATGTTTGTGCAAGCAGCAGCAGCTTTGTCCCGTCCGCGCTCGGAAGCGCGATCCGGATCGGTTCGCCGTCCGTCGCCTGCATCAGCGTGCGCATGGTTTCCTTCTCCGAATCAAACACTTCGATCGCGTCGTTGCAATGGAAATATACGACGCCGTCTTTTGCGAAAATCGGGGTTTCCGTATACGACGTCGTATACCGAAGAAACGTATCCATTCGAAACGGCTGTCGTCCATCCTTCATATGGAGCAAGGTGTCCGAGGCCAGTTCACAGCAGTCCTCTACAAAGGAATAGCTGTTGCACAGCAGCAGATCGCCGGCCATCCAGAGCGGAAGGTGGTCGCTGCTGTCCCGGCCGTCCAGTTTTAAATCGTAGTCCGGCTTTTTCGGAAGCTGCAGGAGCTTGCCGTCGCGCAGGAGAAACATGCATGGTTTGGGTCGGCCGCCCCAAAGAAGACCGATTTTTCGCAACGCCACCGTCCCGTCAGGGAATGCGTATGCCTGCCAAACGTTTGAATCCGCAAGACACTCCGCCTGCTTGAACGGAAGCGTCTCGGAAAGCCGCGTGACCTCTCCCGTTTTCCGATCGACCCGAAACGGCTGGAAGTAACGCCACCAGAAGTCTCGATAAATGTTTCTAACGCCGATATAGCCCACGAGCCAAACGGCGTCCTCCGTGATCTGTATGGATCGGATGTCCTCTGTTTCCAGCTCCAAGCGCACGTCGCTTCCGTCCGGGCGCATGCTGTGGACGCCCTGCGTCCCGCCCTCATCCGAAAGATAGTAGATGCGGCCATCATAGCAGGCGGTCTTTTTGCCGTATGCGTCGTCATCCTGCGGCTTGAACGATGCATAGAACTGACTCGTATCAAAGTCAAAGCTTTCCTGCCTTGAGGTGTCGCACCCAAGCATGGCCGCAAGAACGAGTAGTACGACAACAAGGAACCCCTTTCGTTTCATTGCACCCTCCTTATCCCTTCGGAGCGTCGATGCCCCAGGCGGCGCCGTCCCCTACCCGATCCGCACCTTTTCCACGAGCTCATCGCGCATGGTTTTGTCGTTGAAGCGGTAGAGGAACAGCCAGCCGCCCGCGCACTCGACCTTGTTCCGCCTGTCCACGATGCGCGTGGAAAGCTCCACCGTCCCCGTCTGCTCCGCCTGCTCGCCCGTCAGATCATAGAACAGCAGCTTCTTCCCCTTCGCAGCGATCGCGCGCGTCTCGTCGAGGTACACAAACGCCGCGCTTCGGGGCAGACGCAGGAGAAGCTGCGATTCGCCCCGCGCAAGATCCGCGCGGTAGAGCTGCTGCGGACGCCGGGTCCATGTTTGCGCAAGCAGCAGCAGCTTTGTCCCGTCCGCGCTCGGAAGCGCGATTCGGATCGGTTCGCCGTCCGTCGCCTGCATCAGCGCGCGCCTTGTGTTGTTCTTCAGATCGATCTGCTGGATTTCACCGCCGTCCAAATAGTACACGATGCCGTCCTTTATAAGGCTCGGTGTTGACGTATAGTAGTTGTACGCGTTGACAAACAGATCCATACAAAGAGGCTGCCGTCCATTCTCCATGTCGAGAACCATACCGACATCCATCTCATACACGTTATGGGTATGTTCGCCGCAGATCAGCAGATTGCCTCTCTGCCACATACCTACCTCGCTGTCCCAGCCCTGTTCGTATCCATTGTAAAGCAGGTTCGGTCTTTCCGAAAACCGTAAGAGCTGGCCATCGCGAACAAACATGAACGAGTTGCTCTCGAACCCTCCCCAGCTGACGATCCATACATGCTGCACCGCCACCGTTCCGTCCGAAAACGCATATGCCTGCCATACGCTGTCATAAGGATATGTGAAAAGCTTCTCCTGCTCGGCGGACAGCGTCTTCGCAAGCTGCGTGACCTCCCCCGTCTTCCGATCGACCCGAAACGTCTGAAACTGCCGCCAGTAGCCGCCGTATTGTCCGTAAATAATGTCGAAAAAACTCGCGAGCCAAACGGCGTCCTCCGTGATCTGTATCGAACGAATGTCCTCTGCGCCCAGATATAAACGCACGTCGCTTCCGTCCGGGCGCATGCTGTGGACGCCCTGCGTCCCGCTCTCATCCGAAAGATAGTAGATGCGGCCGTCGTAGCAGGCGGTCTTTTTGCCGTATGCGTCGTCATCCTGCGGCTTGAACGATGCATAGAACTGCTTTGAATCGATGGCGTAATCCCCCGCTCTGGCACCGCATCCGAGCGTGAACCCAAGCACGAGCAAAAGGCACAGGATGAGACCTCTCCGACCCTTTCGTTTCATTGCACCCTCCTTACTTATTCCTTCGGAGCGTCGATGCCCCAGACGAGTGTTTTTACCACAACTGTATTTTCATTTTTCTTCTTCTCTTCTTGTGCAAGTACCGCTGTTTCAAAAGAGGACACATTGTCCACGCTTGAATTATTATACAGGTTATACTTCTGCTTTATGGGGTCAAACTTCGCTGCCACATAGTGCGCCTGCAAGGTCGATTTTCCATTCCGATAGAAAAACAACAGTACATAGGCATCGTGGTTCTTCGGCACTTTGCCCGCATCCGAATAGAATTGAACCTCACACCCTCTCGCCCGGTAGTAATCCGGCACATAGGTCGGATCCATGCCCAGCACTCCGCCGAGGTTCGTGTTCGCTGCGCTGTCCTTGACGATGTCGTACAGCGTTTCGTCAAACCGACGTTTTTTGCCCGGCAGGCGTTGATCCAGCAAGGCGTTGACGTTGTTGATCGCGATCGCGCCGCAGCCGTTATCGGCGATGCTGCCCGTTATGCCGAACGATCCCTTCGTTTTCGGATACGCGTCCTGATCGTTGATGATCGACCCGTCCCAGCGCGTGTCGTCATATCCCGGCTCGTTCTTTTCGGTATACTTCTCCAACCATCGCTCTTCCCCTGCCAGTCTTGTTTGCAGGTCTTTGAAATGCATTCCGTTCGTAAAGTGCTGCAGCATTCCGGCAAGCGGCACGCCGTCGGCTATATGCAGAAGCTCCATCATCCGTTCGGCCGTTTCCCGTATGAGCGCCCGGCCGATCGGCAGAAATGCAAGCCTCCGATCCGCTGCTTTGTCTTCTTCATCATACCACACTTCCCCCTTCCCTCCAATACCCTTGTCATGCAGCAGTTTTTCCCTTTGCTCCTCGAGGTAGCGGAGATAGTCCGGGGAGCGGCGCGGGTTGCCCGCCTTGCCCGCATTGCTCTTTTTGAGCTCGATCTCCACCAGCGCGTTGCACAGCTCCGTCGCCTCGCGCGCGGACAGGCCGTAGGCAGACCGGAAGCGCTGGATATCCGCGATCGTGCCGAGCGTCCGGATATAGCTCTCGTCCTTGTTCAGGATCGTCCATTGCTCTCCCTCCGTCAGTCCCGAACGCTTCAGCCGCTCCCGCTGCTGTCCGGTCGTCAGCTTCTCCCAGTCGGTGTAGTCCACCGTCCCGTCGCTCTTTGCCACCGCGTCATAAGCCGCCTGTCCTCCCGTGCTCACGACCCCGGAGGGCGTAAACGGCAGCCCCTCCCGCGTCGGCGGCGCCCAGCGCGACGGCACGGAGTCCCTTCCCGTTCCCGCATCCGTGAGCCGCAGCGCCGTGTTCGATCGCGCCGCCCCGATCAGATCGGGGTCTCTGTCGCGCGCGGTATGCAGCGCGTTCACCGCCGAGCGCTTTGACGCCTCCCTGCTCTCGGCCAGCCGCTGTAAATATACCGCCAGCCGCGCCCTTCGATCCTCCTCCGCGGCCTGCGCCGCAGCGCTTCTCAGCCGCTGTGCGGCCTGCTCCCGCTTCGATGCGTTCGGCAGCAGCTCCGGCGCGTCCGCGCGGGACACGGGCAGCGCGCTCCTGCCGCCCTCCGCCGTCCGCTTTGCCCTTTTTTCGGCCATGCCCTCGCGCCGCGCAGCTTCCGTTCCCAGCTCCGAGCCGCTCGCGCTCGAGCGCGGCAGCGCGTTCCTTTTCTCCCGCTTGCCCGCGGGACGCAGTAATGTGATCGCCATGTTTGCTTTTCCTTTCGTTTTTATGTTTTCCCCTCCGCGACCGTCCCGCTTTCAGCCTATCACATGACACGCCCACTTTTTTCCGAGAAACAAACAACTCTTTGCTGTCGCTTCGGAGCCGCACCCGTTTCCCCGGGAATGTGTATGTCTTAGGGCTTGTTTCCGCTCCTGCGCGGGTGGTATACTTACCCTATGGAACAGAACAATACACAGAAAAAGTTCAACTGGAAGCAGGAGCTCTCCACGCTCCTCATCATCTTTGTCATGGTCGCGATCCAATGCATCGCGATCAACGGCCTGTATAAGCCGAACAGCCTTGTCAGCGGCGGCTTTACGGGCATCAGCTTGCTGGGCGAATACGCGCTCGGCCTCCCGTCGTGGATCACGCTGTTCATTTTGAACGTTCCCGTGCTGATCCTCGCGCTCGTCAAGCTCCATCTCCGCTTTACGATCTATACGATCGTCACAACGCTCTGGTTCAGCGCCTGCATGGGCCTGACCGCTGGCGTGCAGATTCCCTTCGACTTTACGGATCCCGTTTCGCGTCTCACGAGCTCCCTGCTCGGCGCGGTCATCTGCGGCGCGTGCGGCGCGCCCATCGTGCGCGCGGGCGGTTCGAGCGGCGGCACGGACATCCTCGCCGTCCTGCTTGCGCGGCGCTATTCCTTCGCGATGGGGACGATCAACCTGGCGTTCAACCTGCTCGTTATCGCGGGGCTTGCCTTTGTCAAGGGGCTTGACGACGCCGCGCTGTCCACCGTCGTGCTGTTTGTCTCAAGCGTCGCGTTCAACAACATGCTGCAAGGACTGAACCGCACGAAAACGCTGTTCATCATCTCCGACCGCTGGGAGGAGATCGCCCCGCACGTGCTCAAAGAGGTGCATCGCGGCGTGACGCTCATCCCGGCCAAGGGCGCATATACCGGCAAGGACAAGACCGTTGTTTACGTCATTGCAAGAACCACCGAGCTCTCCGTCATCCGGCGCATCGTGCGCGAATACGATCCGAAGGCGATGTTCTCCGTGATCGACACGCGCGAGGTGCTGGGGCGGGGCTTTGACAGTATCAATTAGGAGGAAATAACGATGTCGGAACAACTGACACAATGGATCGACGCGCACATGGACGAGCAGCTCGAGGCGCTCAAGGGGCTTTTGCGCATTCCGAGCGTGAGCCGCGGGACGCCGGAGCCGGGCATGCCGCTCGGCAGGCATGTGTATGACGCGCTGGACTATAGCCTGAAGCTCGCGCGCCGTCTCGGCATTGAGAACACCAGGCTGCTCGACGGCTACTGCGCGACCGCCGAATTCGGCGAGGGCGAGGAGCTGCTCATGATCATGGCGCATCTCGACGTCGTACCCGCGGGCAGCGGCTGGGACAGCGATCCCTTCGAGCCGGTCGAGAGGAACGGCCGTCTCGTCTGCCGCGGCGTGCTGGACGATAAGAGCGCGGCCGTTTCCGCGCTGTACGCCATGGCTGCTGTCAAGGCGGCGGGCGTCCCGCTCAAGCGCAGGGTCCGCCTGTTCCTCGGCGGCGACGAGGAGGTCGGCTGGTCGTGCATCGAGCGGTATAAAAAGACGGAGGAGCTGCCCACGATGGCCTTCACGCCGGACGGCTGTTATCCGCTCGTCAATTCCGAAATGGGCATCTGCCAGACCCGCTTCCACAAGGCGCGCAGCGGCTCGTCCGTCCGCATCGACTGCGGCACCGCGCCGAACGTCGTTCCCGGCGAGGCCGCGGCGGAGCTGAGCTTCCCCGCCGTTCCCTGCGAGGTGCCGGAGGGCTTCACCGCAGAGTTTCACGGCGGCCGCATCGTGATCCACGGGTTCGGCGGCCACGCCGCGCACAACGAATCCGCAAAGAATGCGCTCCAGTGCCTGCTCCAGGTGCTGAACGAGCAGCCCCTGCCCCCGGAGGACTACGCAGATGTGTCCGCGCTTGCCGCGCTGCTCGGCTATGATCTGCACGGCGAGGGCTTCGGGCTCGACGTCAAGGACGAGTCGGGGCGTCTCACGCTGTCGCCCGACATGCTCAAGTGGGACGATACTGGCATCACGCTCACGATCGACACGCGCCATCCCTTCTCCATGACGCTCGACACGCTGCTCAAAAAGCAGAACGACGTGTTCTCCGCACTCGGCTATACGCAGTCCGTCGTCAAGGCGGACGCGAGCCATTTCATTCCGAAGGAGTCCGAGCTTGTCTCCACGCTGCTCGACGTCTACGAGACGCATATCGGGCATCACGCGGAGCCGCTCTCCATCGGCGGCGGCACCTATGCGCGCGCCTTTGAGAACGCCGTCGCCTTCGGTCTCGATCCGGAGGGCGCGGAGTCCGAGTGCCATATGCCGAACGAGTCCGTGGCGCTCAAGGACATTCGTTTCAACACGGTCGTTTTCGCGGATGCGATCCGCCGTCTTGCAGGAAAATAGCGGAAAAAACGGGCCGAAGCCTCTTGCGCTCCGGCCTTTGCTGTGGTATAGTTTATTGGCTAACGTCCTTCTTGCTTCGCCACAGGGCGAGGCCAAAAGTCCATAAGGAGGTGAAATGAATGAATCAATATGAAGTCCTGTACATCATCGTACCCGAGATCGACGAGGAAGCCACCCGTGCCGCAATCGAAAAGTTCAAGGGCATCGCTGAGAGCAACGGCGCAGAGATCGTTGCCATCGACGAGTGGGGCAAGCGCAAGCTCGCGTATCCCATCGACTACAAGACCGAAGGAACTTACGTTTTGATGTCGTTCAACAGTGCGCCGGAGTTCCCGAGAGAGCTCGAGCGCAACATGAAGAACGATGAGCAGATCCTTCGCTACATGGTCACGCGCAAGGAAGCGTAAGCGCCTGCGCAGAAACGGAAAGGATGGTAAAGCAGCATGAATAAAATCACGCTCATCGGCAACCTGACGCACGATCCCGAAGTGCGTTCCACTCCGAACGGGGTGACGGTCTGCACCTTCACCATCGCCGTCAACCGTCGTTTCGCCCAGCAGGGCGGCGAGAGGGTCACCGACTATTTCCGCATCAACGCCTGGCGTCAGCTTGGCGAGAACTGCGCGAGATACCTCGCAAAGGGCCGCAAGGTCGCGGTCGTCGGCGAGCTTCAGGCCCGCACCTACGAAGGCAAGGACGGCGCCACTCGCATGTCGCTCGACGTATCGGCAGACGAGGTCGAGTTCCTCACGCCGCGTTCGCAGGACGAGGGCAGCGGATATTCCGCGCCGCGTCAAAACAATGCAGCGCCGCAGGATCTCGCCGGATTTACCGATATCCAGTCCGACGACATTCCCTTTTGATTTTGAATTCGCATTAGGAGGCTAACCATGGAAGAACGTAAAATGCGTCCCCGTCCGAGACGCAGCCGCCGCAAGGTTTGCAAGTTCTGCGTGGATAAGGCAACGAGCATCGATTACAAGGACGTCCGCACGCTCGAGAAATTCGTCACCGAGCGCGGCAAGATCATGCCCCGCCGCATGTCCGGCGTGTGCGCAAAGCACCAGCGTGATCTCGCGATCGCCATCAAGCGCGCCCGCATCGTCGCTCTTCTGCCCTACGTTGCAGACTGAGCCAGGCTGAACAGCCGTATCTCACAACACAAGCACTGAACCGATCAAGGATCGTTAGCAGGAGGAAGCCCAAGCAGGGCTTCTTCTTTTTTTGAAGGAGAACGATTTCTTTTCTTGAAAGGGGTACGTTTTCTTTTCTTGAAGAAAAGAAACAAAAGACATTGCGGGATAGTTGATTTATCTGAGAAAAGATGCTTTCCCGCACGTCCTGCCCGAAACGAAAAAAAACGGACGGTTCACATACGAACCGCCCGTTTTGTATGCCACGTTGGCGAAAGCGGCAGAAGAACAGAGAAGCAACTCTCCCGAACTTGATTTTCTTTTGCTTCTTTTCTTCTAAAAAGAAAAGAAGACGTCCGTTTTGTACAGCATGTTGGCAGAAGCAACGATGGCAAAGAAGAATACCTCTCCCGAAAATGACTTTCTTTTGCTTCTTTTCTTTCTAGAAAGAAAAGAAGGAGACCGTTTTTTCTTCTAGAAAGAAAATTTCTTTTCTTGAAGAAAAGAAACAAAAGACACTGCGGGATAGTTGATTTATCTGAGAAAAGATGCTTTCCCGCTCGTCCCGCCCGGAACGAAAAAACGGACGGTTCACATACGAACCGTCCGTTTTGTGTAACACGTTGATGAAAACGGCAGGAGCGAAGAAGGAAAGCTATTCCGCAAATGATTTTCTTTTGCTTCTTTTCTTCTAAAAAGAAAAGAAAACGCGCCCCTGAAAAGAGCTCACCCGATCTGCGATTTTCCGCCCATGTAGGGACGAAGCGCCTCCGGGATGCGCACGGTGCCGTCCGCATTGAGGTTGTTCTCAAGAAACGCAATGAGCATACGCGGCGGCGCGACGACGGTGTTGTTCAGCGTATGCGCAAAGTAATTGCCCTTCTCCTTGTTTTTGACACGGATGCCGAGTCTGCGCGCCTGCGCGTCGCCGAGGTTTGAGCAGGACCCGACCTCGAAATACTTCTGCTGCCGCGGCGACCAGGCCTCCACGTCCAGACTGCGCACCTTGAGATCGGCAAGATCGCCGGAGCAGCACTCGAGCGTGCGCACGGGAATGTCGAGCGTGCGGAAGAAATCGACCGTGTTCTGCCAGAGCTTGTCGAACCACATGCGGCTCTCGTCGGGATGGCAGACGACGATCATCTCCTGTTTTTCAAACTGATGGATGCGGTATACGCCGCGTTCCTCGATGCCGTGCGCGCCGACCTCCTTGCGGAAGCAGGGCGAATAGCTCGTGAGGCACTTTGGCAGCTCCTTCTCCTCAAGGAAGGTATCGATAAAGCGGCCGATCATGGAGTGCTCGCTCGTACCGATGAGGTAGAGATCCTCGCCCTCGATCTTGTACATCATGCCCTCCATCTCGGCAAAGCTCATCACGCCCGTGACGACGTTTCCGCGGATCATGTACGGCGGGATGACATAGGTAAAGCCGCGGTCGATCATGAAATCGCGCGCATAGGACAGCACCGCGGAGTGCAGCCGCGCCACGTCGCCCATGAGATAATAGAAGCCGTTGCCCGAGGTCTTTCTCGCGCTGTCGAGGTCGATGCCGGAGAGCCGCTCCATGATGTCCACATGATACGGGATCTCAAAGTCCGGCACGACCGGCTCGCCGAAGCGCACGAGCTCCACGTTTTCGGAGTCGTCTTTGCCGATCGGCACGCAATCGTCGATGATGTTCGGAATGACGAGCATCCGCTTTTTGATCTCCTCGGTGAGCGTCTCGCGCTTTCCGTCGAGCGCCGCCATTTCGTCCGCCATGGCTTTGACCTCCGCCTTGACGGCCTCCGCGTCGTCCCGCGCGCCCTGCGCCATGAGCTTGCCGATCTCCTTGCTCTTGACGTTGCGCTGGTTTCTGAGATCGTCGCTGCGCTTGATCGCCGCGCGAAGCTCCGCGTCGAACGCTACGACCTCATCGACGAGCGCGAGCTTTTCGTCCTGAAATTTCTTTTTGATGTTCTCCTTGACCCGCTCCGGGTTTTCGCGGAGCATTCTGATGTCCAGCATGACATTACATCCTTTCCGGGGCGGCAAGCCCCACAAGTCCCAGTCCGATCGCGATCACGCGGCGGGCGGCGTCGGTGAGCGCAAGACGCGCGTTCCGTTCCGCAGCGTCGTCCGCCATGATGCGCTGTTCATAATAGAAGCGGTTGAAGCTCTGGCAGATCGCCATGACCGCGCGGGAAACGAGGTACGGCTCGTTCTTTTCCATCGCCTCGCGCACCGCGTCCGGGAAGGCCGCAAGCGCCGCGACGAGCGCGCGGCTCTGTTCGTCGGAGAGCAGGCTGTAATCGATCTCGCCCTCCGGCTGTCCCTTCCGCAGCACGGCGCAGGCGCGCGCGTGCGTGTACTGCGCGTAGGGGCCGGTCTCGCCGTCAAAGTTCAGAACCGTGTTCCAGTCGAACACAACATCCTTGATGCGGCTCGTGTACAGGCTGTTCCAAACGAGCGCGCCAACGCCAACCTCGCGCGCGATCTCATCGCGGTTTTCGAGGTTCGGGCTCTTTTCCCGCATGATCTCGCCCGTCTTTTCGATCGCGGCGTTCAGCACGTCGCGCAGCTTGACCATGTTGCCCTTGCGGGTCGAGAACGCGCCCTCGGTGCCGGAGACCATGCCGAAGGAGACGTGTATGAGATCCTTTGCCCAGGGATAGCCCATCAGCTCCACGACCTTGAACCACTGCCGAAAATGCAGATCCTGCTGGTATGCCACAACGTACAGGCACTTTGCAAAGTCGTAGGTGTCCTTGCGGTAGAGCGCGGCCGCAATGTCGCGTGTCGCATACAGCGTCGCGCCGTCCGAGCGCAGGATGATGCACGGCGGCATTTTATACTCGGAAAGATCGACGATCTGCGCGCCCTGATCGAGCTTCAGAAGACCCTTTTCCCGCAGCTCGTTCACAACGCGATCCATCTTGTCGTTGTAGAAGCTCTCGCCCGCGTAGCTGTCGAAGCGGATGCCCATGCGCTCGAACACCTGCTGCACCTCTTCGAGCGTGATCTTCTTGAACCACTCGAACAGCTCCATCGCCTCGGGATCGTTGTCCTCGATCTTTTTGAACCAGGCGCGCGCAGCGTCGTTCATGGCCTCGTTGTTCTCCGCCTCCTGATGGAAGCGCACATACAGCTTGACCAGCTCGTCCACGCCGCCCTTTTCGACCGTTTCGCGGTCGCCCCAGGCCTTGTACGCGTAGATCATCTTGCCGAACTGCGTTCCCCAGTCGCCCAGGTGGTTGATGCCGATGGGGGTATAGCCCATGTGCCGATAGATGCGGTAGAGCGAATTGCCGATGACGGTCGAGGGCAGATGCCCGATGTGCAGCGGCTTTGCGATGTTGACCGAGGAGTAGTCGATGCAGACGTTCCTTCCCGCGCCCTCGTCGCTTCCGCCGTAGCGCTCGCCCTCTTCAAAGATGCGGCGCAGTACCGCGCCCGCCTGTGCGCCGCGGTCGAGCATGAAGTTCAGATAACCGCCCGCAGCGGCAGCGCTCTGCACGCCCTCGGGAAGCGCGATGCTCTCCGCCAATTCCGCCGCGATGCGCGGGGGCGCTTTGCGCATCGTCTTTGCCAGCCGGAAGCAGGGGAACGCCACATCGCCCATGTCCGGGTTTTTCGGCGTTTCGAGCAGCTCTGCGATCTCGTCCCGTCCAAGTCCCGTCCGGTCTGCGATCGCCTCCGCGATTTTCATGCGAAAGTCCATGTCGTATGTCTCCAAGTTCATAAAATGTAGCCTTTTACAAATGTACAGTATAGCAGAAAACCCGCCGCTTGTGAACAGATGGGACGCGGCAAATCTTAATGGATTCTTTAAGACTTTCCCCCTACGAATTTCAGATAAAGTACCGTACAATAGAACCGTACCATTCCCGAGTGAGGTGAGAACGCATGTATTCCATCCTGATCTGCGACGACGACAGCGATATCGCCGCTGCGCTTGAGATCTATCTGAAGGCGGAGGGCTACCGCACCCTGCGCGCAGCGAACGGCAGGGAAGCGCTGGACGTCGCCTCGCGTGAAACGGTGCATCTTGCGCTCATGGACATCATGATGCCCGGCATGGACGGAATCGCGGCGACGGTGCAGCTGCGCGAGCAGTACAACTTTCCCATCATCCTGCTGACCGCAAAGAGCGAGGACAGCGACAAAGTGCTGGGACTGACGCTCGGCGCGGACGACTATGTGACAAAGCCCTTCAATCCCATGGAAGTGCTGGCGCGGGTCAAGTCGCAGCTGCGGCGGTATACGCTGCTCGGCGGGCTGTCGGAGCGTCCGGAGCTTCTCGTCTGCCGGGACATCGTGCTGGACGATGCGCAAAAGCGGGTCACGCAGGGCGGCGAGGAGGTTTCGCTCACGCCGATCGAGTACAGCATCCTCAAGCTCCTCATGGAGAACCGCAACCGCGTGTTCTCAAGCCGGCAGATCTACGAAAGCGTCTGGAACGACGCGGCCTACGGCGCGGAAAACACCGTCGCCGTGCACATCCGCCATCTGCGCGAGAAGCTGGAGATCGATCCGGCGAATCCGCGCGTTTTGAAGGTCGTCTGGGGGCATGGCTACAAGCTTTCCGACGAGGGCTGACCATCGCCCGCGCCCCGGACACGCCCAATGAAATGAAAGGAGGCTTACCCGATGAAAAAACTCATGGGATCGTTTCTTGCAAAAACCGTCGCGGTCGCGCTCGCCGTTCTGCTCGTCTTTGCGCTTGCCGGCTCCGCGATCGGGATCGTGTATTCCGTCGCGGGGGACCGCTACGACGGCGCGAGCTTTTACGATTCCGAGCTCTGCTCCGCGCTGATGCGCGAGCTTCTGCAAGCGGCGGACGGCAGCGTGCGAGACGTGCTGTATCCCAACATGTACCTTGCGCTCGAGAACGCCGCAGAGCCCTATCGGCGCGCATACGGCGAAAGGGCGGACGAAGGCGAGCCGGAGGACGAGACCGCCGTGTTTGCGACGCCGGCGCCGCTTTCCACAGAGGCCGCGCTGCAGCCTGCGCCCGCAACGCCCGGACCCGCGTCCACGGCCGCGCCGGGCACGCCGGAAGCGCCCGAAAGGGACGGGGCTGCGGATATATCCGCCGTTTCCGTGGACTATGCCTATGAGCAGGACGTGGCGCTGCTCAAGGATTGGTTTTCGAGCGTTCGCCTACCGGAGAACTTCGGCTTTCGCGTGACCGCGCCGGACGGCCGCGTCCTGTATTCCCGCGGCGTTTCGGACGATGCGGTCAGCCATCCGGACTGGACGCTGTCGCGCTATGGATACGTTGATTCGGCGGACGGCAGCATCACGACCTATTACGTCGATGGCGGCGCGCCGGGCGAGACCCTGGATGCGGAACGCTGCGCGGGCTATCGCATTGACGGCTTTCTGCCAAAGACGCTGAAGAAGGGCGACGTGATCTACACTGCCGCGCGGCTGGACGCCGCCGTGGTCTCCCACAACGCCGCGTTCTATGCGGCCGCGGGCGTGTCGCTCCTGCTGCTTGCCGCGGTTCTGGCGTTTCTGCTCGCAGCCGCCGGGCGCACGGGTGCGAATGCGGAGCTGCGGCTCTGCTGGGTTCACCGCATTCCGACGGACGTGCTGTATGCGCTCTGCATCGCTCTCGGCGCGGCGGCGCTTGCCCCGCTCCTGCTTGCCCCGCGGCTGCTCATGCTCCGAAACATCGCGCCGCTCGCCGCAGTTGCCGTGCTTTCGCTCACAGCGATCACGCTCCTGTTCCTTCTGCTCTGCATGAGCACGGCTGCGCGCGTCAAGACGCATACCTTCCTCAAAAACAGCGTGAGCTTCCGCATCCTGCGCCTTGTCTGGCGCATCCTGCGCAGCGCCGCCCGCGGCCTCGGCGTGTGCGTCCGGAGCCTGCCGCTCCTTTGGAAGCTGCTCGCAGCCGTTGCGCTCTACGCCCTTGTGACGCTCCTTGCCATGGCGACGCAGAACCCCATCCCCGCGCTGCTGTGGATTGCGGCGAGCCTTGCGGGCCTCGTGCTGCTGTGCCGGCTCTTTTTGAGCCTGCAAAAGCTCCGCGAGGGCGGCGCGCGGCTGGCTGCCGGCGATCTTTCCTATCAGATTTCAACGGAGGGAATGCACGGCGCGTGCCGCGAGCACGCGGAGCACCTGAACAGCATCGCCGCGGGCATGAGCCGTGCGGTGGACGCGCGCATGAAGAGCGAGCGCATGAAGACCGACCTCATCACGAACGTGTCGCACGATCTCAAAACGCCCCTGACAAGCATCGTGAACTATGTCGATCTGCTGAAGAAGGAGGATCTGCACAATCCGACCGCCGCAGGCTATGTCGAGGTGCTCGACCGGCAGGCGGAGCGGCTGAAAAAGCTCACGACCGACCTTGTCGAAGCGTCGAAGGCGCAGAGCGGCGCGCTGAACGTGAACCTTGCGCCCACGGATGTGCGGGAACTGCTCGCCCAGCTCGACGCGGAGTACCGCGACCGTTTCGGCGCGGCACAGCTCACGCCCGTGCTGACCCTGCCCGAAACGCCCCTCATCGCCATGGCGGACGGACGGCTGCTGTTCCGCGTGCTCGACAACCTCCTTGGCAACGCGGTCAAGTACAGTCTGCCCGGCACGCGTGTCTACCTGAGCGCAGCGCCCGCGTCCGACGGGAACGCGGAGATCCTCGTTCGAAACATCTCCCGCGAAGCGCTGAACATCGATCCCGCGGAGCTGACGGAGCGCTTTGTCCGCGGCGACGCCTCCCGCGCCACAGAGGGCAGCGGGCTCGGACTCTCCATCGCGGACGATCTGATGAAGCTGCAAGGCGGTTCCCTCAAGCTCGCCATTGACGGCGACCTGTTCCGCGCGGCGATCGTGCTGCCCATGGCGGCAGAGGCATGACGCACCGTCTGCACAGCGCAGGCGAAACAAACAAAACAGCCGGACGATCCCGCATGTTACGGAGCCGTCCGGCTTTCTTTTTCTTCCTGCCGTATTCGGGCGGCAGCCCAGCGCCGTCATCTGCCCGCCGGATATTTTCGCTTGAGCGCCGCGAATCCCGATTCGCCCACCGATGCGATCAGCTCGCTGCGGTAGGCTGCGCCCATGCTCGTCGAGCCGTTGTAGATCGCGCCGCGTTCGCGCGGGGACAGGCCGGAAAGAAAGGCCTCGCAGTTCGCCGCGGACGTCGTTTTCACCTTGCTCCTGCCGCCGCCCCGGCGCTGATCTGCCTTGTAGGCGGCAAACAGCGTGAGCGCCGCGTCATAGGCCTTTTGCCTTGCCTCGTTTTCCGCGTTTGCATTGAACACGTCCGCCTCATAGGCGCGTTCCCGCTCCGTTTCCAGCGCGTCCGAAAGCTGCTTTGCAAGCGCCGCCGCATAATCCGACTCCAGCGCGCCGACGTCGTTCGCCTCCGCGAGCAGCTGTCTGTGCTTCATGTCCGTCACATAGCTGCTCGATCCCATGCCGCGGGCAATGGCGTCCGCGTCCAGTTCCGCCCGGTAGCGCGACGTGGCATTTTCCCGTTCCGCGATGGCCGCGTCGTATGCGGGGCGGAGCCATGCGCTGATCTCCGACAGCAGCTCGTCCTTTTCCCTGCGCCGGTAGGCGATCGTTTCCGGCTTGTATGCGCCGGACAGCTGCTCGACAAGGCCGCGGAACACATCCGCGTCGCTGCGGCCCGTCCGCCTGCCGCCTGCGCTGCGCTTTTGAAACGCCGTCGAATTGCGCAGATCCACGCCGAGATCCGGCGCCTGCGTTCTCCGCGGCGTGCTCTGTCTGCCGATGAGCGTGCCGCCGCGCGATTGAAAGAGTGTCATTCCGTTCCGTTCTCCTTTCTGTATGCGGTCATTCCAGCGTGCCGAGATAGTCCTCGATCTCCATGAGCTTTTGGCTCAGGATCTCCAGATTCTGGTTCAGGTTCGCCTCGTTCTGTGCGACCGCGATGTCATACGCCTCCCTGTCCTGTCCGCCGCTCATACGCGCAAGGTACACGGGGAACAGCGCCTGCAAGCCCGTCGATTCATATGCCATTGCCGTCCCCCCCCTACAGCACGCGCCGCTGCACGTCGAACAGCAGCTCAAGCCCGCCGTCGATCGTAAAGCGCGAGCCGTTCACATTGCCGATCGAGAGCCGAAACGCCCGCCCGTCCCCGGAGAGCAGCGCCTCCAGCACGTCGGTTTTCGCATCTGGCATGAGCCGCTCGTAGAACACCGTGCCGCTGCCCGTCTCCGCGGAGATCGCGATCACGCCGCCGCTGCCGCGCAGATACAGCTCCTTGAGCTGTTTGACGCTGAGCTTGCCGCCGAGATCCGTCATCTGCGTGTCCCAGCGCGCCTCGATCTCGCGCCCTGCATAGCTGTCGCCCTCTCCGAAGCGGCAAAGATATCCGTCCCCATCCATGAGGAACAGCGTGCCGCCGTCTGCGCAGAGCGCGCGCACCGTGAAGCCGTTGCGCAGCATGTACGTGCGCCGGTTCAGGTCGTATACGAGCATGGCGTTGTTGACGGACGCGCCGTTTTCGCGGAAGGCAAAATAGAGCTTGTCGCGGCAGGCGGCGGCCATGCAGTCGGAAAGGTCGGCGGTTTCCAGAATGCCGCGCACCTTGTCCGCGTCAAAGGCGCGCGCCGCCGTTTGACCGTCAAAGTAGTACAGTCCCTTCTCCGTGAGAAAGTACAGCACGTCGCCGTAGCGCACGCAGGCGCTCGACACCGGCTGCGTCATCGCTGCGCCGACGGGGTAGATGCGATAGTTGGACGGCCGGTCGCCGAGCAGACGGTACAGCGTATCCCGCTTGAAGATGAGCAGCTGGTTCGACAGTGCGAACAGCCCCGTGATCGGATCGGAGTCCGTGCCGACCTCCACATGTCCGCCGCCGACGTTTTCCGAAGCGGCCGCGCTCGACCAGTCCTCAACCGAGCGACCGTCGCCGGGCGCGGCGCTCCAGTAGAGCCGGGAGGGATGCTCCGCGTCCCCCGCGGCGAACAGCCGGCTGTAATACAGCTCGACATAGCGCACGGGAACGTTCGAGAGCAGCGCCTCGCTGCCGAAGTCCGAAACGGACGCGGCGCTCCCGTCCCATTTCTGAATGCCGCGCACGCCGCTTGCCGCAAGCAGCATCTCCGTGCTGCCGATTTTGAGCGGGAGGAAATCCTCCTGTGCGGAATCGAGGGTTTTGCCCGCGGGCAGGGAACCGATGTCCGAAAACGCTGCTCCGCCCTCCGTGAATGCGGAAAGCCCCGTCTTGGTGAACAGTACAAAGCGCCGCGTCCCGTTTTTTCTCCAGACCGTCATGCGGCGGATCTCGTCCGGCGCGGGGAATGCGGCGGACGCGTGATGGACATAGCCGTCCGCCACGCGCAGCCGCCCGCCCTCGGTGTCCATGTTGCGCGCCATGGGGCTTTCCCCCGGATCAATGTTGTTCTCGCACTCGCTCTCGTTGATGCCGAGAAAGCGCGGGATGCGGTAGAGCTGCAAGGTCATAGAAGCCGCCCTCCTTCAATAGCGATTGACGATGGCATAGGCGTCGTTCTCGCCCGCATGACAGCGCAGACCGCGTTTTGCAAGGTTGTACAGCTCAAAGCAGCTCCGCGCCGCGCCGAGCGAGACCGCGTCGCCCATGGCGCGCTCGCGCCCCACCGCGTACAGCAGGAGCGGGCCGTCCGTATTGCAGCCCTTCGGCAGATCCGGCTCGTCCGTGTCCGCCTGCATGTGCTCTGGCGCGTAGCGGTAGCAGACAAGGACGTCGCCGTCCTTCAGTCCCGGCACGCGGATGTTGTCCGTCCCCGTGCCGTAATAGAACGGATAGCGCTTGTCTCCGCGCGCAACGGACAGCACCTTGATGCAGCGGCGCGGAAGCGCGGAGAGCCGGAGCACGCCGTTTTCGAGCGCGGCCGTATCCGTGCGGCGCGGGCGAATGACCGCGGCAAGATCGTCGACCGCGTCGTTCAGGTATCGCGTGAGCTTGTCCCGCCAGCTTTCGAGCGTCTGCGCATCGGTGCCGCGGCCGAGCTGCTGCAAGGCCGAGGTCAACAGTTCCTGTAGCGTCATAGCCCGCCCCCTCAGCCGACGCGCTTGCCGCCGCCGGAGGCGTAGGCCGAGACGCGCTTTTTTGCAAGACGCTCCGTCTTTGCGCTGTCCGCGATGAGCCGTGCGAGCGATTCCGGCACCTCGACCGGCTCCCCCGTGCGGATGCGGAAAAAATGCCCGTTGATGCCGCCCTCCCAGTATGCTTCGCCGTGCGCCGCTTCAATGCGCAGGCAGACCTTCTTTTCCTTCGCAAGCGCCGCGCAGGTGTCCGAGGTGATGCGTTCGATCTCCTGTTCCGTGATGTATTGCATAATGGTTCCTCCTGTATTTCTGTCGTTGATTTGCGTCCGGTTTCTTGTCCGTCCGTATTTCTGGGGCGGGAGAGCGGGCTTCCCCGCCCTCCGCGCCGACCCGCAGGTTACAGCGTGACCGCGTGCTCGATGCGCACGATCCACAAGTCGTTCAGGATCGCCGCCGTGTAGGCTTCGACCTTTGCGCCGACGGTCGAGCGCTGCTCGAGCGGATCCGCCGCACCCGCGCTGCCGCAGGGCTTGATGATCGTGCGCAGGGCGCCGCCCTCCGCGACGTCGATCACGCCGTAGGCGTCTGCGCCGAACACGAGCGTGCCGTGGACGTCCAGCCCCTTCTTGCTGTCGTCGAGCGCGCCCGCGTCCTCGCTGTACACGGCCGTCCCCGCCGGAATGGCCGCGGAAACGGCGGCGCTGAGCGTCACGGTCCGGTTCGCCGCGTCCGCGCTCTTGACGGTATGCTCCGTCGTGCCGATCCTGATCTTTGCGCCGGGCACAAGATAGGCTGCCGCCGTGTCGCTCATGGACGCAAGCGTCACGGTATCGTCGTTTGCGCTGTGCGAGGCGACGGTCGTGTATACGCTCTGCGAAAAGACCTTGGCCTCGGTGCTCTCGACGAACACAACGCCGAACAGTCTGCCGATCTCGCCGGAATAGAGCTGCTCTGCGCCCGCATATTTCGACACGTCCTGCCAGAGCGCATCGCTCTGAAGGTCATAGGTCGCGTCCGGCGAGCAGATGCAGATAAAGTGCGGCTTTCTCGCCCCACCGTCCTCCGAGCTCGTGAACATGCGCGCCTTGGCCTTTTTCAGCGTGCGCACGGCGCGGCGGATGTCCGCGACCGTCAGCTTGTCCGCGGACGTGAGGGACAGGCGGTTCGTTTTTCCGCCTGCATACTGAACGTTCGTTCCTGCGCACATGGCGTCGCGCGTCACCCACTCGATGACCGTGCCGAGCTGTTCGCCGAGCAGCTCCGCGCCGTCGTTGATCACGTTGTCGAACGCTGTCTTTGACAGCAGATCCGTGACCTCGATATATGCGCCGTACTGGCGGACCTCCGCCTCCACATGCGTCTGCTCAAGGTTCTGGCCGTCCGGGGTCACGCCCTCTTCCAGGGTGAGCTTGTCCGCGTCCGGCGTGAACAGCTCATAGCGGCGGAACTCGACGCGCTTGCCCTGATGCTCCGGAATGCTGCGCTTCTGGCCGAAGTTCGCGTGGACGAGACGGGTCTTTGCCGTCTCGAGGAGCTTCTTGTCGTAAAAGGTTTTGTTGAAATGCGCCGAAGCGCCGGTGTTGAGAGTCGTTTGGATGCTCATGTGATTCCTCCTTTATGCGTTGCTGTTCAGATGCGGACCTGCCTGCCCGCGCGGCTGGCACGCTTGAGCTGCTGCTCGAGCTTTCGGAACTCCTCCGAGGACATGGACATATAATCCGGCTCCGCGCGCACCGCGCCGCCCGCCCGCTCGATGCGCGGCAGTCCGCTGCGCCTGCGCAGGGTTTCCGCGGCGTTGTTTTTTGCGTTTTCCTCGGCCTGCCCCGCGCGCTGCTCCGCCGCATAGACCCGCACCGCAGCCATGGGCGGCAGCTCGAGCAGCAGCTTTGCAAACGCCGTGTCCTCGCACGCGCGCTCAATGTCAAAGTCCGCCGGAAGCGCCGTCTCCGCCATCAGCTCCGTGAGCGCCTCCGCAAGCTGCTGAAATTCCGCCTCTCCCTCCGCGCCGCGATCGTGCGCAGCGGCCTTGTTTCCCATTGCCTGTTCGATATTGCTTTTCATTCGTTCGTTCCTCCCTGATGCTTTGCTTGTTCCGTTTGCGCGCCTTGCCGCTCGCGCAGTTCCTTGAGCACCTGCTCCTTGCCCTCGAATACCATGAGCTCCGCAGCCTGCGCGGGATCGATGATGCCCGCGGCGAGCATCTTGAGCGCAAGCTCGTTCTGGCTCGACGCGCTGTATTTCGTCTCCTGCTGGGCGCGGACGCGAATGTAGAATTCAATCGGCACGTATACGCCGCCCGGCGCCTCGCGTTCGAGCATGGCGCTTTCAAACGTGCGCTCGACGGATTCGCCGTCCTCCAACACGTTGACCGTGCGGGAGAAATAATTGAATTCCCGCTCGACCTCGATCTCCATGCGCACCGCGTCGCGGAACGCCTCGTGGAGCTGGCGCGAGATCATGCGCGAGCGCTTGTTTGACATCTCCTGCATGGCCTCGATCGCGGAAGCCGCCGTAATGCCGCCGCCGCCCATGCCGCGGGAAAAGTCGTTTGCGCCGCTGTCCTGCTTGATGTTGTCGCGGATGCGGTCGATATAGCCGATGATGTAGGACGGCAGCGGCGGTGTGGCGAACCATGTCACGCCGCCGAGGCTTTCGCCGCGATGCACCTCCTTTGACCAGTCCCGGAGATCGTCCGGGTCAAAGCCGGAGGCCTCCGTGACGAGGAGCTTGTTGTGCGAGGCCATGAGCGCGTTTTTCATCACGATCTGATCGAGCTTATCCGCATAGCGCTGCTGTGTCTCGAACATGTCCACAATGCCGAGCCCGAGCGCGGAGCCGCGCCGCGGGAACAGCGGCGACAGCACAAAGGGATACATCCCGTGGCGGAAATAGCCCTCGGGCTTTTCGTCCCTGCTGTCCGTCAGTACGCGGCCGCCCGCGATCTGCGCCATGTGTACGCGGCTCATGCCCGTCTCTGCGTCGTATTCCCGTTCCCAGAACTCGATGAGCAGAAGCGTATTGCGCCGGTCCTGCGCAAGCGTCGGATCCTCCGCCGTATCCGAAGCGCGGTAGGCGTCGTCCGTGAGAAACGGCGCATGGGCGGGAAAGCGTTCCTCGATCCAGCGGCGCGTGCAGAGTTTGATCTTGAACACCGCGCGCCCCTCCTGAAACGCCGCAGCGAGCGGATCGAACAGGATGCTTCGGTTGTCCACATGCCTGACGAACGCGCCGCCCAGGCCGCCGTTTTCCGCGGGGTCGTAGCCGACCTCCTGCACCGCATAGCCGCCGACGAGCAGATCGTGGACGAGCTTGCGGTATTCGCGTGGGTAGCAGGCTGCGTCGTGGTTTTGCCGGATGACCGCCTCAACGACGCGCGCCACGTTACGGTCCCTGGCGCTCTCCGGCGCAATGACCGCGTCCGGAATGCGATCCATCAGATCCGCGCCGATGTTCTCGATCGTGGACTGGATCACGGGCGTGACGGGCCGCGGCTCGGACGCGTCCGTCTCGGGAATGTCGTGCCAATGATTTCCGCGGTACATCTGCTCGCAGTTCGAAAGCCGCTCCCATTCCGGGAGGTACGCGCTGCGAAACTCGGAAAAGAGCGCCATGGCACGCTCATACAGCGCGCGCTTTTCCTCCGTTTGTGTGGGTATTGGTTGCATGATACTCGTTCCTTTCATAGTCCCTGAAACACGCTTCCCTGCCGTTTCGGCACGGCAAAGGGATCGTAGCGCAGCGGCTGCCGCCGCTGTTGCTGCCGCGCCTGCACCGGGCGGGACATGAGCCCGTAGCGCAGCGCCTCCGCCGCGTGGTCTTCAGCGTTTCCCGCGACGTCCTCCGCGTTGTGCTCGTCAAAGGTGAGCAGCGGCAGCGTCCGAATGAGGTTTTCGCAGTTTGCCATGATGCGCAGCCGCGGCGTGCCGTCCTCTGCGGCGGCAAGATATTCGCGCACGCGCTGCCAGCCGAGGATACGGGCATTGTCTGCGCGCAGCAGCGGTACGCCCGCGGATGCGAACACCTCCGCGATGCTTTCGCCCGAGAGCTCGCCTTCCTGCTGCATTCCGCGCTTTTGCCATGCGTCCGGCGACGCCGCCGTGTAGGCGATCCGCTCGCCCCGGGACAGGCTGCGGATGCGCTCTGCGATGCGGCTCGACAGCTCCTGCCGAACGTACAGCTCGCGGTACACATAGAGGTGGCGGTCGGGCGCAGCCGCAAACCACAGCACGCAGCACGGGTCGTTGTAGCCCCAGTCCATCGCGGCAAAGCGCCGCCAGCTTTCCGGGATCGCAAACGGCTCGACCACATGCAGCTCGCGGCGGTACTCCGAAAAGTACTGCCCCGCGAGCACGTCCCAGTCACCGTCGAGGTACGCGCGCCGGAGATGCTCGGGGAGGCGCTCGAGCGTTTCCCGATAGCCCGGGTCGTTCCTCGTCAGCACGGGGTTGTCGGAAAGCCGCGCCGGGATGAAGAGATACTCCTCCGCGCGTTCCGCGCCCGTATACCGCCGGTCGAGGAACAGCCGCTTGACCCAGCCGTGCCCGACGCCGCCGGGGTTGCAGGTGTAGTACATGCGCGGTGAAAAGTCCGTGCGCACGCTGCGGTTGCAGGTCGTGAGAAACTGCATCTGGCTCTCGGAGAAATGCGTTGCCTCCTCAAGCCCGACCACATCGTATTCCTGCCCCTGATACTGGTACACGTCCTTTTCCGCGTCGCAGTATCCCAGCTTGATGCGGCTGCCGTTCGGAAAGAGAAAGGCTCTTTGCGTGCTGTTGTAGCGAACGGCGCCCGTCAGCTCCGCAAGCAGCGGACGCACATGGTTTTCATTGAGCTCGGGGAGCGTCCTGCGCAGCAGCAGCAGCTGGAGTCCCGGGTATCGGAGCGCGAGCAGCACGAACTTTCGGCGCATCGCCCAGCTTTTGCCGCCGCCGCGCGCGCCGCCGTATGCCGTGTGCCTTGCGCGGGAGAGAAAGAACTGGCGCTGCCGCGGATTGGGACAGCCTTTTAAGTGCAGCACCATGTCAGTCGCTCCATCCTTCCCTATCGTCCATGACCACGACGAGTTTTCCGTCCTCCGCATCTCCGTCCGGCGTCCTGCCGCGCAGCTCAGATAGCAGCGACAGCGCGACCGTCGCCTGCAATTCGCCCATGAGCGCGCGCTCTGAAAGATAGCCCGCAATCCGCCGCACCGCATCGGAAAGAATGCGCTGCTCCTCGGTGCGGCCTTGGCCTTCGGCCGCGTCGAGTATGCTTTGCTCGGAGCGGGCGGCTGCGGCGGCAAGCCCCGCCAGGGTATACGGGATCTGCCGGTAGCCGATCGCGCCGTTCTTCTGCTCATACCGCTCCGCCGAGGCGTCGCAGGCGGCAAAATACGCGTCCACGCGGCGTTTCAGATGCTCCGTTTTTGATGTTGTCATGCGCCCGTCTCCTTTTCGTCGTTTTTCTGCTGCGGGAAAGCGCCCACGCTCCCCTCGCCCGGTCTCTATTATAGAACATTTGTTCGCATAAATTCTCCGAGAATTCCATGTTTTCGCAGCGTGCCTTACCGCAGCCTCGAACGGCCGCGTTTTTTCTGTACAAACAGGTCAAAAAAGCGTATGATAGCCATGCGCGGCAGTCTGTACGGCCCGCAAATCCAACGAACGAAAGGAACTACCAAGATGGAACCGCAGCATGAACCGAAAAAGCAAAGTCTCAAGGAGCGGCTCAAGGCGCTCTGGAACTATTTTTCGACCTATGAAAAGATCTGGTTTTTCAGCATTCTGATCGTGGCCTCGGTGTTCGCCGTGCTCTTCCCGGAGGAGGACGTCAACGGCGTCAACGGCGGCCTGATCATGGCGCTGTATCTTGCAGACACATTTCTGAACATTCTCTGTGAGCTTTTGATCTCTAAGCAGAGCAAATGGAATTTTATCGTCTCCGTATTCGTCGAGATCACGGAGATCCTCATCTGCGTCGTGCTGGCCTACCGCTTTGCGACGATGGCGACGACGCTGTTCTTCTGGCTGCCGATCGACATCATCAGCTTTATCAACTGGCATAAGCACCCGGATCATCAGGAAACGTCGCTGACCAGGGTGCGCAAGCTGAGCGGCTGGGCGGAGGTCGCGGTGCTTGCGGGCGTTGTGCTTTGGACCGTGGGCGTCGGGTATTTTCTGACCACGCTGGACTTCGGCACCGATCTGTTCCACGGCAACGAGACGCTGGAGGTCATCGTGTGCTATCTGGACGCCTGCGCATCCGCGGTGGGCGTGTGCAACGGCATCTTCATTCTTCTGCGCATCCGCGAGCAGTGGATCGCATGGTATATCAGCGCGCTGCTCGAGGCGGCGATCAACATTCTGTCCGGGCAGTATGTGCTTCTGGTGCTGAAGGTCGGGTATCTGACGAACACGACCTACGGGTACATCAAATGGAGCGAGTACATCCGCAAGCACAAGGACGAATCCGCGCTCGACACGAAGCTGTTCTGACTTCCTTTTCTTTCTAGAAAGAAAAGGAAGCAAAAGAAAGTCATCTGCGGAACAGTTGTTTCTCTGCGCTTTTGCGGCTTTCGCCAACGCGCTTCACAAAACGGACGGTTCACATACGAACCGTCCGTTTTTCCGTTCCAAGCAGGACGTGCGGGAAAGCATCTTTTCTCAGAAAGACATCCTCCCCCGCAGTGTCTTTTGTTTCTTTTCTTCAAGAAAAGAAAACGTACTCTCCTCAAGAAAAGAAATCGTTCCCCTTTAGAAGAAAAGAAATCGTTCCCCTTTAGAAGAAAAGAAATCGTACCCCCTCTAAGAGATCGTTTCTCCCCTTATTAAAACATGATAAAACTCCCCCTCCGGATAGTCAATTTTCATACAAATATTACAGATTTCGTATGTTTTTGCCGATTCGTTTGAAAAGTGCCACCCCCAGTGCTATGGTAAAGCTACGCTTAAAAAATCGGCAGCACGTCTGTAAATTCGTCAGTGTCGTTTCCCCGCGCAACAGGCGTTTCTTTACGAATCCGATCGAACGGGACATACTGCGGCGTACCGCAGCGTAGCTTTTGTATGGAGCGTTGGGCCTGCTCCCGTATACCGCATGCGGAGCTCTGCGCGGCATAGCAAAATCTACTAAGAAGGATTCGATAGTTTGTCATGTTCTTGACCCGGTCGTTTCGCATTGCCCTGCTATCATGCGGCAGACGGTGCGGTAAACGGAAAGGATCCGTGCGCTTCCGGAACGAAACGGTTCGCTCCGAATTTTAATAACAATGGGGGTAAGTACAATGAATTACTCTATATGTACGCATTGGAAACGGGCGCTTTGCTTTGTGCTCGCTTTTGCAATGCTGCTGACGCTCCTCCCCGTGGGAACGCTGGCTGAGGGCTCGGAGACGGTTCCCGCCGCAGACGCGGAAACGACCCCTGCGCCCACGACCGCGGAATTTACGGTCAAATTCCTTGACTGGGACGGCACGCTGCTCTGTCCGGCGCAGACCGTTTCACGCGGGGACGCCGCGATCGCGCCGGATATGCCCACGCGCGAGGGCTACCGCTTCATCGGCTGGGACAGGGCCTTCGACAACGTGCAGTCGGACCTTGTCGTGACCGCGCAGTATGAACAGCTCAACATCTGCACCCTGCGCGTCATTTACCGCTATGCAAACGGTACGTCCGCCGCAGCGCCTGCTGTCTCGAGCTACCGCAAGGGGCATTCCGTCGATCTCACGATCGAATCGCCCGTGATCTCCGGCTATACGGCGGACAAAGCGCAGGTTCATTTTTCGTTTGATGCGATCGACGGCGACCACACCGAGACCGTGACCTACACGCCCGCCGCAGTGACCTATACGGTGGAATACCGCAGGGAAACGCTCACGGACGGCGTTTACGAAACGGACGCGGCCGCCACGCAGACGGAGACCGGCCTGTACGGTGAAAAGCGCACCGTCGAGCCGGAGCAGTCCTACGAGGGCTTCACAAAGCCGAAGGCGCAGCATGTCACGCTGGGCAGCGACACGGTCGTCCGCTTCGACTATGCGCGCAAGAGCTACCGGCTGTCCTTTGACTCGAACGGCGGCGATCCCGTGGATTCGGTCGATGTCAAGTACGGCACAGCCCTTAAGGATCTTTCGCTCCCGACGCCCGTGCGCAGCGGCTATGTGTTCGCCGGCTGGGAGAACGCGCCGGACGAGATAACGGACAGCGTTACGCTCACGGCCGCATGGACGCCCGCAAACACGGCCTTTACGCTCGTATACTGGTACGAGACCGTGGACAACGCGGACAAATACCTCTTTGAAAAGAGCGTGGCCGCAGACGCGCTGACCGGAAGCACCATCACGCTTTCCGACGCGCAGAAGAGCACGGCGAACCTCGGAAGCAAGGCCCGCTTCTTTCCTTCAAAAAGGCGGATACGAACGTTGTGGCAGCCGGCGACGGCAGCTCTGTCGTGAACGTGTATTTCAGCCGCAACAGCTACACGGTGAAATTCCTTGTGCGCAGTGACCACGGCTGGAGCTGGAAGGAAACGGAGCTCGGCAGCCTCACGGCAAAGTTTGAGCAGGACGTCGAGCAGCTGTGGCCGACCGCAGAAAACTGGACGCTCGACGGAGCCCAGCCGCGTGGGTTCTACGGCTGGAAGGTCGACGGCATCGCCAACGACATCGTTTCCAAGCGCATGACGATGACGGAAGACCTCTGTGCGGACAACGCCGACAAAACAAAGAACGCCGTCGCGCTGACCAACGCGCACTACACGGCGGATCTCAACTACATGTTTGAGAGTCTCGACCAGAGCTCGCCGGAAAACGGCGATACGCGAAAGCTGTACAACGGCGTGTATTACGATCGGAGCGCCGTGTATTCGCAGCAGAACGTCGGCGCAGACGCGCCGCACTTTTCTCCGAAGCTGATCTCCGGTATGACGAACGCCGCGGTCGTGTATTCCTGCGGTAAGAAAGACCATCCCCGCGGCAGCAGCCATTGCGATAACTACCTGTATTACGACCGGCTGAGCTACACGCTCACCTTCAAAAACGGCACGGCGCAGGTGGGCGCGGCACAGCAGCGCAAATTCGGCGCAAGCTTGGCCGGGACCGCGCCGGAAACACCCGCAGCGCCGCCCGCGGGCAAGACGGGCTATGTGTTCACGGGCTGGTATACCGTGAGCGACGAAAACGCCTGGACGGACGACACGCGCGTGGATCTGGAAACGGCGACCATGCCCGCGCAGAACCTTGAGCTGTACGCAGGCTGGCAGGCGCCGGTGCATACCGTGACCTTCGACGCAACCGGCGGCGCGCCGACCCCGGAAGCACAGACCGTCCCGCACAAGGGCCAGATCGACGAGAGCCGCGTGCAGACGCCTGTGCGCGAGGGCTATGACTTTACCGGCTGGTACACGGAGAGCGGCATGCATTATGTGCTGTCGAACGCCGTGATGCGCGACCTGACGCTCATTGCGGGCTGGAAGGAGGCCGAGCTGACGGGCTACTCCGTGCGCTATCTCGACGAGAACGGCGAAACGCTCCTGCCGACTGAGACCGAGGACGGTCAGACCACGGGCGAGACCGTGACCGTCACGGCCGAGCCGTACCTGGACAATAACGGCGTCCTTTGGCTGCCCGAGACGAGCAGTGCGACCCGCACGCTTTCCGGCAACCGCGCGGAGAACGTCATCACCTTTGTGTACCGTCCCGCGTCCGAGGTGCTGCTCACCGTGCGCTATGAGACCAAGCCCGGCGAAACGCCCGCGTTTTCCGACAGCGAAACGGAACGCATCCCGAACACGCGCGTTCCGGAGAACGGCCTTTTGACCGCGGACTTCAACGACTATCCGGGCTATTGGCCGGATGCGTATCAGAAGAGCGTGCGGCCGGTCTTTGATAAGGAAAAGAACGCCTTCGTCGCCGAGATCGTGTTCCTGTATACCGCGAACGAAAAGCATCCCTACACGATCAAGCACTTCCTCGAGCAGCTGGACGGCAGCTACGAAGAGCAGACCGGCGACCGCGAAACAAAGCGCGCGCCGCTTGCAGCGCGTGTGAGCGGAACGCCGAACCAGTATGCCAACTATACGTACCGGCAGGAAAAGAGCCGTTCGTCCATCACCGTAACGGGCAACGAGGCGCTCGACGTCATCGCGCTGTACTATGATCTCGGCAGGCACACCGTGACCTACCGCATCCGGACGGGCGACGAGGGCAAGGGCAGCCTTTCCGGCACGACGGACTATGCGGGCATCCGGCACGGCACGCTCTTTGAAAATGCAAACGCAGCCGCGCCCGCCGTGCAGCCGGGCCGCGGGTACAAGGCGACGGATTGGAGCCCCGCCATTCCCGCCGGCACGACGGCGATCGAGCGCGACCATGTGTTCGAGATCGGCTTTGAACGCGACGATGCGCAGTACCACCGCGTGATCTATGTCGCAAACGGCGGCGTGGGCGACGACCTTGTGGACGACAACAACGGCGCGGGCTATCTTGCCGGCGCAGAGACCACGGTCTGGGAAAACCTGTTCACGGCGCCGCAGGGCAAGAAGTTCACCGGCTGGGATACGACGCCGGACGGCAGCGGCGACGCCTATAAAGAAACCGACGCGCTCGTCATGCCGGATGCGGACGTCACGCTCTATGCGCAGTGGAAGCCGCTCGATTCCTATACCGTCATTTACCTGAAAAACGCGGAGGACGCGACCGGCACGACCGCATCGCAGATCTTCTCCGAGGGCGACGGCGTGGACCTCCGGGAAAACGGCTTTACGCGGCGCGGCTATCGCTTTACGGGCTGGAATACGGCGGCGGACGGCTCCGGCACAGCCTATGCCCCGGCGCAGCCCTATGACACGCAGACGGATCTTTCGCTCTATGCGCAGTGGGAAAAGGACCCCGAAGCGTGGCACCGTGTGCTCTATGTGGCAAATACGCCCGAGGGCGCTGTCGTTTCCGGAACGGCGCCTGTAGACGGCGGCGCGTACCGCAAGGATGATCCCGTCGCCGCGGCGGCACGGGGCGATCTTTCCGCAGTGCATTATGTCTTTACGGGCTGGAACACGGAAGCGGACGGCTCCGGCACGGCCTATGCGGAGAACGCAGCATTCGGCTTCCCCTATGCGGATCGCGATCTCACGCTCTACGGCATGTGGCAGCGCGTCACGTTTACCGTGACATATATGCTCGACAAGGGCGACGAAAACGGGTATACTGAATACAGAAAGGATACCGTAAACGAGGGCGACGATTACACCGTTGCCGCGGACGCGGTGCTCGAGGGCTTCGTGTTCTCCGGCTGGAAACTCGACCGGACGGACGGCGCCGTGACGGAAGAGCTCCCGAACGTGACCGAGGATCACATCCTCTACGGCGACTTTACCGCGGCGGAGCGCAAGCTCACGATCCGCTATCGCCTGACGGACGCTGCGAGCAAGACGTGGATGACGCTCGGACAGCCGATGACGGTCGCGCCGGGCACGAGGCTCGACGCTCTCCTTGCAGCAGCGGAGAGCACCGTGCTGAACGACAACCCCGGCTATACAAAGCTGCGCGGCTGGAACGGCGACGAGGCGTTCACCATGGCGGCGGAGATCATGCCCGATGCGGACTTCACGGTCTATGCCGAGTTTGAACGGATCACGGCGGGCTATACGATCCACCATGTCGAGCTGGGCAGCGGCCGGACGCTCGCGGACGATACCACGGGCAGCGCGCTCTTCGGCGCAACGGTCGTCACTGCGACAGCGAAAAAGGCGATCGACGGGTATGTCTACCACAGCGACACGGGCAACATCCTGATCGCTGCGGAGCCCGAAAAGAATGTGGCCACGATCTACTACACGACTGCGGCAGCGCAGACCGGCGAGCTGACGATCCAAAAGACCGTGACCGGCGAAAAGGGCGACAAGACGAAGGCCTTCACCTTCACCGTGACCTTTGACACGACGGTCGTGTACGGCGATCAGGAGAGCACGAGCTTCACCTTCCGGCTGAAGCACGGCGAGCGCGTGACGATTCCGAACATTCCGGACGGCACGCACTATACGGTCAAGGAAAGCGACAACGTGGGCTATCGCGTGAGCACAAGCGGCGCCCAGGGCACGATTCGTGCGGGCGAATCGGTCACGGCGGCGTTCCTGAACAGCCGCGGGCCGGTACCGCTCACGGGCGACAGCGGCGCAAAGACGCTCGGCGCGATCCTCATGGGCGGGTCGTTCCTTGCGATTCTCGTTCTCGTGTTCATCGTCCGCAGACGGAGAAAGCGTTCCTAACGACGGCGGTCTGCCGCCGCCGCGGTAGCGAATGATCATCAATCCGGGGAGGGGATGCGGCGTTTCGCATCCTCCTCTCTGTATCGGAGGGAAATCGCATGAAAGCAGGAAACGGGCAGAGCCTTGCGATCCGGATCGCGATCCTTGTGTTTGCCGCGGCGTTTGTCGTGGGCGGCGTCATTTTCGGCAAGGCGGCGCTCGAGGATCTACAGGGCGACAAGAGCTATGCGGCGCTCCAGCAGCAGATGATGCAGGTGCAGACGCAGCCTGCGGGGAACGATACGCCTGCATCCGCCGCTCCCGCGGCAGACGCGCCGGGCGAAACGCCGACGCCGGAAACAACGCGCACATCGGAGATCGATTTTGCCGTGCTCAAGGCGATCAACCCGGACGTATGCGCGTGGCTGCGCGCCGAGGACACCGTCATCGACTATCCCGTGGTACACGGCACGGACAACGAGTATTACCTCAAGCACCTGTACACGGGGCAAAAGAACCGCAACGGTTCGGTGTTCGTGGACTGCGGCAACACGGGGCTGTTCACGGAGCAGAACACGCTCATCTTCGGCCACAACATGCAGAGCGGCGCGATGTTCGGCACGCTCAAGGGCTACAAGAAGCAGGACTACTATGATGCGCATCCGACGATGACGCTGTACACGCCCGCCGGCGACTACACGCTCGAGCTGATCGCAGGCACGGTCGAGGACGGCGCGTACACCTTTGCAAAATGCAGCTTTGACAGCGGCGAGGAGTTCTTCGACTATGTCGCGGATCTCAAGAGCCGCTCCACCTTCCAAAGCAGCGTTGAGGTACAGGAGGACGATCGGCTCGTCAGTCTTTGCACCTGCACCTACGAGTTCAGCAACGCGCGCTATGTGGTCGTGGGCAAGCTCACGGCTCTGCCGTAACGGTCTGCACGCTGCACAAAACGGACGTCTTCTTTTCTTTTTAGAAGAAAAAACGGCCTCCTTCTTTTCTTTTTAGAAGAAAAAACGGCCTCCTTCTTTTCTTTTTAGAAGAAAAAACGGCCTCCTTCTTTTCTTTTTAGAAGAAAAGAAGCAAAAGAAAATCATCTGCGGAACAGTTGTTTCTCTGTTCTCCTGCCGCTTTCGTCAACGTGTTACACAAAACGGACGGTTCACATACGAACCGTCCGTTTTTTCGCTCCAAGCAGAATGTGCGGGAAAACACCTTTTCTCCGACAGAAAACCTCCCCCGCAGTGTCTTTTGTTTCTTTTCTTCTACCATCGACAAATCTATGACATGCAAAATTAAATAAGACTATCGCCAGAGATGGAAATTCCTGCGAAAAGGCTTGAAGTGTGTAACCAAATATAGTTGCGTGTCTATCTCGTCTGTGTTATACTTTTAGTGGAGGATGCGGAATACTATGGGGCAGAAGGAAAAACTGATTGAGCGGCTAAAAGCAAAGCCGAGAACATTTGCTTTCGATGATGCGGAAATGCTGTTGCGTTTTTTGGGTTATCGAAGATCGAACAAGGGCAAAACAAGCGGATCACGGATCATGTTTGTGTCCGATAAACATCCGCCAATCATCATGCACAAGCCGCACCCCAGGAAAGAACTGATTGAGTATCAGGTGAAGCAGCTAATAGATAGCTTGGAGCAGGAGGGGTTAATGTGAGCAATACGATGGAATACAAAGGATACGTCGGAACTGTCGAGTTTTCCGAAGAAGATAGTATTTTCTTTGGCAAGGTTATAGGAATACGGGCGCTGATCTCTTACGAGGGGCAGAGCGCACGCGAGCTGGTTTCAGACTTCCACGGTGCAGTGGATGACTATCTGGAACTTTGCGCCGCCGAGGGAATAGAACCCGAACGGGCATACAAGGGAAGTTTCAATGTTCGCATTTCTCCCGAACTGCACAAACAGGCAGTAATGGCGGCTATGTCCAAAGAAATGACGCTGAATCGTTTCGTTGAAACGTCGATTGAAAAAGCCGTTCTCTCGATGGCGTAGATGTTCCTCCAAGCGCGTGCTGCTCGGCTCTGATAATATCACCAGAGATACAAAAACGAGAAAAGACCTCCCGAATATTGGGAGGTCTCTTTTCGCGCAATCGGCTTCAAGTCAAAATATTGCCGAACACTTTCTGTTCGCGCACTTCACTTTCGATTTTCGCCTTAATCCACGTTTCAAGATCGCCGCACGAATCAATGATCGCCTGTTTGGTGCGCTCGTTGAGAAGCTTCAATACTTCATCCTTGCACAGAATGAACGCCGTCTTTGCGGCTTCCGAAAGAAAAGAAATCGTTCCCCCTTTAGAAAAATAGAAAACGTCCCCCCTTTAGAAAAAAAGAAATCGATCCCCATTCAAAAAACCGTTCTGCGCCGTTGTCCGTCCAAGCCGCAGAACCTATAGACAGGAGCAATAAACCATGATAGGATAATACTTTATGGAACAGATACAAAAACAAAACAAAATGGGCGTTCTGCCCGAAGGAAAGCTGCTGTTGTCGATGTCTGTGCCGCTGTGCATTTCTATGCTGATGCAGGCGATCTACAACCTCGTGGACAGTATTTTTGTCTCGCGCCTCGGAGAAGATGCGCTTACCGCCGTTTCTCTGGCATACCCGGTGCAGATGCTCATGATCGCAGTCTCCGTCGGCACGGGCGTCGGCATGAATTCGCTCATCTCGCGCAGGCTCGGCGAGCGCCGTCTTGAGGAAGCGAATCGCGCCGCGAACAACGGCATCGTGCTGCTGCTGATCTCGGCCGCAGTCTTTACGCTGTTCGGCGTCTTTGGCGCAAAGCCGTTCTTCGATCTGTTTACGGACGTGCAGCAGATCCGCGAAATGGGAACGGACTATCTCCGCATTTGCTGTGTTTACTGCGTGGGCGTATTCATGCAGGTCGGCTGTGAGCGCATCCTGCAAGCGCAGGGGCAGAACACGGCCGCTATGATCATGCAGCTCATAGGCGCGGTGTTCAATATCATTTTTGACCCGATCCTCATTTTCGGCCTTCTGGGTTTTCCGGCAATGGGCGTCGCGGGCGCCGCGATCGCAACGGTCGGCGGCCAGCTGCTGTCCATGCTGTGCTGCTTTGCGGTGCTGCTGCTCGGTAAGTATGACGTGACAATCCGGCTTCGCGACTGCCGCCTTGCCGCAGCGACCGTGCGCGATATCTATCAGGTCGGCGTTCCGTCCATCATTATGCAGGCCATCGGAACGGTCATGAACCTTGCGATGAACGCGCTGCTCATTGCGTATTCCACGACTGCGGTGGCGGTGTTCGGCGTGTATTTCAAGATCCAGTCCGTCGTATTCATGCCCGTGTTCGGCATGACGAATGCGGCCATGAGCATTATGGCGTATAACTTCGGCGCAAGAAGCCGTTCGCGTCTGCTGCGGACGATGCGGCTCATGCTGTTCGCCGCGCTCGCATTGATGGCGATCGGCCTGGTCTGCTTCCAGCTCTTTCCTGCGGAGATCCTGCTTCTCTTCGAGGCCTCGGAGGATATGCTCGGCATCGGCGTGCCTGCGCTGCGCATCATTTCGACCTGTTTCCTGTTCGCGGCGGTCGGCATTTCGTTCTCAACGTTTTTTCAGGCGATCGGCAGCGGTATTTACAGCATGATGCTCTCGCTCATCCGTCAGCTCGTGGTGCTGGTCCCTGCGGCGTTCGCGCTGTCCGCGATCTTCCATTCGCTCGACGCGATCTGGTGCGCGTTTCCCATTGCGGAGCTGTTTGCGCTCGTGACGAGCCTGCTTTTCTTCCGCACGGTCTACAAAAAGCAGATCGAGCACCTGGAGGATCCTTCCTTTTCTTTCTAGAAAGAAAAACCGGCCGGCTTGCGCGGAAAGCGCAGGCCCTCAGACGGACAGACGCTGGCACATCCTGCGTTGTCGTCGGTCGGAATACCACAGCGGGTATGCCTCTCTCCTCCGCCTTGTCTCTGCCCGTGTCCGCCGCGCCTGCGCGCCAGCTTTCCCGTGCAAACCGACCACGCAAAAGAAAATCAAGTGCGGGAGAGTTTCTCTTCCGCGCTCCTGCGGCTTTTGACAACGTGCCGCACAAAACGGACGGTTCGTATGTGAACCGTCCGTTTTTTCGTTCCTTGTGCAGGACGTGCGGGAAAGCGCCTTTTCTCAAAAAAAGCATCCTCCCCCGCAGCGTCTTTTGTTTCTTTTCTTCAAGAAAAGAAAACGTACTCTCCTCAAGAAAAGAAATCGTTCCCCGATTCCCTTTAAAAGAAAACATCCAGCTAAAAAGCCTGCCTGCCGAAACTCGTTTGCATGAACTCCGTTATAAGAGGCGATACTATGCCCGAGGTGATTTAGAAATCATGGAAAACAAGGAAACTTTCGGCAATAGATCCAGAGATTTTTTGAAGCAGCAGGGCTTTTATATCGTGCTCGCACTGTGCCTTCTGATCGTGGGCGTGGCGATCGCGCTGACCGCGCTGCCGCGCGAAGAGGCGCAGCAGCCCGCGCCGACCCCGCAGCAGCAGGCCGCGGAAGTCCGTCAGTCTACGGACGAGCGACTCAAGCCGCAAACGACCGTTCTCCCAACCCAGAGTCCCACGCCCGCGCCCACCGCGACGCTTGCGCCCGAGCCGACGGCAAAGCCGACCTCCGGCGGCGTCCGGCCCGCGGTCAAGGGGCAGGCGCCCGTGGAAGGCGAGGTCATTTGGAACTACGCCATGAACCAGCTCTTATATTCGGTCACGCTGGACCAGTGGACGACCCATGCAGGCATTGACATCTCCTGCGACAAGGGTACGGAGGTCAAGGCCGCGCTTGCTGGCACGGTCAAGCAGGTATACGAGGACGACGCGCTCGGCACAGTCGTCACGATCGAGCACACGAACAACCGCCTGAGTCTCTACGCAAACCTTGACCGCAGCGTCCCCGTGAGCGAGGGGAAGAAGGTCAATGCGGGCGAAAAGATCGGCACGGTCGGCGACACCGCGATCTCGGAATGCGGCGCGCTCCCGCACTTGCATTTCGGCTTCTTCGTGGACGGCAAGCCCGTCGATCCAATGGAGCATGTGACCATTCCGCATTAACGACGCGACCCGCCCCCTTCTTTTCTTTTTAGAAGAAAAATCGGTCAGCTTGCGCGGGAAGCGCAGCCCCTCAGACGGACGTCTTCTTTTCTTTTT
>ERZ857629.721-NODE-721-length-42764-cov-10.386546_pt1 | contig 42764 bp, 34 predicted proteins | sample MGYA00519700_ERZ857629 | MGnify/ENA primary metagenome ERZ857629 (study PRJEB31778, sample SAMEA3449351) | human gut metagenome | biome: human gut; feature: human-associated habitat; material: faeces | place: United Kingdom | collected 2010/2012 ... | reverse complement strand
GCCTCCTGCGGGGGGGGAGCGCCCAGCTGCTCGCCTCCGACGCGCACGGCGCCGATACCCGCCCGCCGAACCTCGGCGCGGCGATGGAGGTCGTGCGCCGCAGGCTCGGGAACGGAAAAGCGGATTCCCTTGCTGCGCGGAGCGACGCGTTTTTCCCTTGTCAACCGGAAACGTTATCGCGTGTTCCGGATCATATAGATCATGATCCCAAAAATGAAACAGGAGGGAAATTATGAAGCACATAACAAGCAAGCTCTTATCGCTGCTGCTGACGCTGGCCATGCTCCTGAGCATGGTCCCCGCGGCGTATGCAGCGGACGAGGAGAGCGGGACAAGCGGCGAGGCTGGTGACGACAAGGTCTATGCAGTCGTCGTGAAGTTCTTTATGGGCGAAAATAGTTTGGATCTCGAGTATGATAACATCGCAGATGCGATTAAAGAGATTCCTAGCTATCTAGACTTGTGCGAAGGAGAAACCGTGACTGCTATTACGGTGACGCTCAACGACGAAGTGACTGCCACAGAGACGCTGAAAATTACCAACGATGTTACCTTCGATCTGAACGGCCATACCCTGACCGTTGAGACGACCGGCGACGGCATCGAGGTGGAGAACGCGGCGCTGACGCTGACGAACACCGGCAGCGCCGGCAAGTACGTTTTTAACTGCGCTGCCAGTGGCAGCGATGGCATTTATGTCCATAACACGGATGAGAACACGACCTCCACGCTGAACATTAACAGTGGTGTGGAGATTCAAGTTCAGCCTACAGTAAATTCGGCTGTTCATATTTTCGGTGAATCTGGTAACGCGGTCGTGAATATGTACGGCGGCAGAATTGCGGTATCCGGCTTCAGCACCAGCCAGTTTTCTGCCGTGGTCGTTGACCAGAGCAGTACGATGAATATGTATGGCGGCGAGATTGAAGCCATTATTGACTTTAATGGATTCGGCTATTGGAACGATGTTGTTGGCATACTGATCCAAGGACAGAATGCGGTCCAGAAGGACAGCACCGTGAACGTTTCTGGAGGAAAAATCTCTGTTGGGGGTAAGAATGCTTTTGCACAGGGAATTCAGGTCGGCGAGAAGAATTATAGCTCGACGAACTGCACCGTCAACATTTCCGGCGGCGAGATTTCAATCAATGCGACGGAAAACGGACAAGGCTATGCGTTTACTGCGGTGCAAAAGCCCTATGCCGAGATTGAAATGACTGGCGGTGTCATTTCCGGTAATGTTACTTCGCTGACTCTGACACAGGACAATGACAATGCCGCGCTGACCATTAAAGGTGGTACGGTATCTGCTACAGGTGTTAATGAAGAGGACGTAAAGGCTTACGTCGCTGAAGGTTACACCTACGATACCGAGACCGGCACGGTGAAGCCCGACACCACCGAGCCCACCGGCGTCGCCAAGATCGGCAATACCTACTATGCGACGCTGAAGGAAGCTATTAACGCCGCTAGCACCGGCGACACGATCCTTCTGCTGACGGATGTCGATCTCAAGACCGTCAGTATAAACTTTTACAAGACCGGCGTCGAAAACCTGACCTTTGATTTAGGCGGCCACAAGATCACGTCGGCAGTTGAGGACAAGGGTACAGTTATTGCCTCGAGGACGGGACTCGTCATTAAGAACGGTACGATCGAGAACACCTCAACAGGAAGCAAGAGTGCGACTTCTGCGATCTATGTGACCGGCGGCGGTACGACCACGCTTGAGAATGTGACGCTGGTTTCCAACAAGAGCGGTCTTTATGTTTGCAATTCGATAACCAATACAGCTTCTGTTACCGTCAATATCGGGAAAGGAACTGTTACGAATGGCACAGAATTCGGTGTCTTTATTGAAAGGCAAATAAAAGGTAGCGGTACGAAGCTACCGCAGATAACGCTTAATATCAATGGTGGAACGATCAACGGTGCAAAGGACGGCGTGAAGGTTACAAGCAACAGTAAACCCTCCACGGTCAAAACCAATATTACCGGCGGTATTGTAAGCAGTGTAAATATCATTTCCCTCAGCTCTACTTACCCAGCGACGCTTGAGATTTCCGGTGGTACAGTTGAAGGAACTTTGACCTGTAACGGTCCCAGCGTGATCACCGTCAAAGACGGTATATTCAATGGTGAGGTGAAGATGCTCGGCACCGACGGCACGATCACCATCTCCGGCGGTACGTTCTCCAGCGCGGTCAAGGAAGAGTACTGCGCTGACGGCTACGTCCCCAAGGATAACCGCGACGGCACCTATGGCGTTGAAGCGTACACGCCCATCGAAGTCTGGACCGGCTACACCGGCACGAAGGTTGCAAGCTACGATACCATCGCGGCGGCAGTTGAAAACCTCGGCGAGAACAAATGGATCGTTGTTGCCAAGGATTACACCCTGACCGACAACTTCACGATTCCCGAGGGTGTATACCTTGACGTTGCAAACGGCGCAACCCTGACGGTCAACGATGGTGTGACCCTGACTGTCGCGGCAGACGCGAAGCGTCTCGGCGTGCGCACTGGTGCGACACTCGTGAACAACGGCACGATCCTTGTTTGCGGTTCGAACACAACCAATGGCTTTGCCATGCTGTATGGTACGTTCAGCGGCAACGCGCTAACTGTTCCGGAAGACTGCTTCCTCGACAACAATGGCAAGAACTTCTTCGCCACTGCGGAGTCGGATGCAGTCTACGAGATTACCTTCAGCGACGGCAGCGTGAAGAAGACGGCTGATAGTGCTAACATCAAGGGCGGCAACGTTACGCAGATCAAGCTCTTGGGTGACGTTACAAAGGGCGGCTGGACGCTTGATAACTCCAGCGTTGGCCCGGAAGTCACGCTCGATCTGAATGGACATACCTTGAGCTATGATGGTGCAAATCCGTATTACGCTACGCTGAATGTCTATACCAAGGTCACCATCAAGAATGGCACGGTCAAGTATACCGGCAGCAAGCGCGGCGCAATTGACCTTGTGGGTCAGGGCGATCTGACCATCGAAAGTGACGTTGTCGTTGATGGCGGCGACGCATATGGCATCTTCACGTCCGGTACCTCCAAGCTGACGGTCAACGGCACGGTCAAGGCAAATGGCAATTATGCTATCGCCGGCAACGGCAGCGAGACCGCCGGTAACATTGACAGCACCGATGTGACGATCAACGACGGCGCGGTCGTTTCCGCACCGAAGGGCCTTGCCATCTACCACCCGCAGCTGGGCACTGTCACCGTCAACGGCGGCGAGATCAGCGGCCACACGGGCATTGAGATGTGCGCGGGCAAGCTGGTCGTGAACGACGGCAGCATTACCTCCACGGGCGACAACTGGGATGCCGCCGGCAGCCAGAACGCCATTCTGGACGGCGCGGCGATCTCCATCATCAACCGCAACTACCCCGGCGGCGTCCCCACCGCTGAGATCAACGGCGGCACCATCAAGGCGACCGGCAATGGCGCTCAGACGGTCAAGGCGTACGACTACACCAACAACGCGGTTGCCGAGTGGACTGCCGCTGGCACCTACGTCAACATCACCGGCGGTACGTTCAGCAGCATCCCCACCAACATGGATGCTCTGTGCGCGGAGGGGTATATCCCGATGGAGAACACGGACGGCACGTATGGCGTCAGGAAAGCAACCTACGTTGCCGAGTACAATGGCACCAAGTACGAATCTCTGCAGGCGGCCATTGACGCGGCATCGCAGAAAAACGGCGGTCAGACGGAAGTGAAGCTGCTGACCGATGTGACGATCACTGAGACTGTTGTCTTTGCCAAGATGTACAGCGCCGGTTCTGTGCTTCTCAACCTCGGCAGCTACACGCTCACCGGCAAAAACTGCCGCGCGCTCCAGATCAATAAGGGCAACCTCTATCTGGAGAACGGTACTGTCACCAGCACGGGCATTGTCAACAGCAGCTCCGTTATCCGCATCGGCAGCAACGAGGACGCCTACAGTGGTATCAGCCCCATGCTGTACATGCGGAATAGCGCCAAGGTGCTTGCTCCGGATTCCTACGGCGTGACCATCTTTGGCAGCAAGACTGTAAGTGAGAAGCTCACCGTTGCCGGTAACGCCTCTATCGAGGCCACCGGTCCCAGCCCCGCCATCAGCGGAAACGGCGATAAGGCCTACCACGTGGACGGCAAGGGTACGCAGATCACTATCACAGGCAACGCAGTTGTTTCCGCAACGAACAACTACGCCATCTATCATCCGGATAACGGTACGCTGAATATTCAGGATAACGCTACCATCTCCGGCAAGGGCGGCATCCAGATGTGCTCCGGCACGCTGAAGATCATCGGCAGCCCGAAAATCGAGACGCTTGGCAAGGCGGATCACGAGACCGGCGAGGCTGGCCCGATCTACGACATTGCGGCGATCTCCGCGGCCAACCGCAGCTACCCCGGCGGCGCACCTGTTGTGACCATCAAGGACACGCCTACCATCACCACTGTTGACGGCGAAAACGGCGAGGTTATCCATGCCTTCAGTTGGGACAACACCACGAAGACAGAGTCCGAGTGGGCGGAAGCTGGCGATTGCATCAACGTCTCCGGCGGTACCTACAACAAGACCTTCAACGCGGCATATCTTGCCGAAGGCTGCACGCTGGCAGCCAAGGATGGTATGTACACAGTCGAGCAGACGCCGGTTGCTGAGTACAACGGCACGCAGTACACCAGTCTGGCTCAGGCGTTTACCGACGCGAGAAATTCCGAAGCGAAGGCAACTGTCAAGCTGCTGGCAGATGTCAAAGTTACAACCTCTCTCGACATTAGCAGCCCGCAGGGCGTAACGCTGGACCTGGACAAGAAGACGCTTACCCTTGCCGGTGGCGCGCAGCTCTACACGAGCAAAACTGCGACTATCAAGAAAGGCACGATCAAGCGCATCGACGAGCCTACCAGCGGCAACGCCCGCGACTTCGCCATTCAGGTGATGAGCGGCAGCACCTTGCTGCTGGGCGGTACTCAGGCTATACAGAAGGTAGTGCTTGAAAGTCAGTATGGTATTTACAATGTTGGCGGTCTGCTGAATGTCCGCTACGCCAACATTACCACGGACGGCTGGTCCATCGCTGTAAACGACAGCGCCAGCAAGACCGGTTCGGTCGTTATTGGCAGCATAGGAACTGCCAATATCACCAGCCAAAACGGCAACTGCATCGGTACTGCAGTGAACAGCAAGCCCAATGTAACCATTAGCAAGGGTACGCTGACCTCTAACGGCACGGCTTGGGATGCTGGCGTCATCTACTGGGCATCCGAAGGCACGCTGACCATCACTGGCGGTACGTTCAAGGCAAGTTCCGCTGAGGGCAGCACCGCGGCGGCAGTCTACCAGAAGAACGGTACTGTCAAGATCTCCGGTACTACTGCCACGCTGCTCGGCAACAACGCGCTGGTCGTTCAGGCTGGCGAGGGCAGCACCGGCACGATGGTCACCGAGCTCTCCGGCGGTAAGTATTCCACGGAGCCTGATAAGGCTTTGGTTGTCGAAGGCAAGGAAGTCCACGAAAAAGATGGCCTCTTTGTCGTAGAGGGCGAGTACGTTGTCGAGGCCACGCTTGCGGATGGCACGATCAAGAGCTTTGACTCGTGGGATAAGCTTGCATCTGTTTGGAATGAAACCGGTGCGACGATCAAGCTTCTCAAGGACACCAGCACAGCGGAGCTTGTAGCACCCAATGGCAAGCTCACCATTGATTTCAATGGCAAAACCCTTACTGTGACTAAGGCTTCGAGCAGTAATGCAAACCTTGAAGCTGCAATTGTTGTCCAAAAGGGCGGCGAGTTGACCCTGAAGGATTCCGTTGGCAACGGTGGACTTACGACAACCAACGTTTATGGTGTTGAGGTCATCACTGGCTCGAAGCTGACGATTGAGAGCGGCAACTATAAATGCTTTACCTCTGCTGTTCAGGTCGATAACGGCACTGCTTACATCAAGGGCGGCACGTTCCAGACCGAAGACACGAACAAGCGCTACCTGCTCAACTGCATTGACGACGCTTACCAGGCTGGCACTGCGGTGATGGAAGTCACCGGCGGCACGTTCTACGGCTTCGATCCCAGCGCGAAACCCGAGGGCGAAGGCACGACCTACGTCAAGGTTGGCTATGTGGTCAAGGGGAACGACGGTGTGTACACCGTAGAGAAGTCCGATAAGGACGCCGCGATGTTCGATGCCGACGGCAAGCTGCTGGGCTATGAGGATGTTGCGAATGCTGTGAATGACCCGAAAGCCGTTACCATCAAGCTGATCAAGAATGCGACGGCGAACGGGGTTGTGCTGCTTGGCAAGACGCTTGACCTGAACGGATTTACCCTGACTACACTGTATGTCGCCGCATTCGATAAGGGCAACTTGATCGATAGCAAGGAAGGTGAAGGCCTGCTGAAGTTTACTGGTACGAGCAGTTTGAGTCTTTGCAAGGACAACTCCTATCTGCCGCTGTATGACAAGAGTGAACAGGGCTATCGTTTCTTCAACTACCGGTTCGAGACTTATACGGTTGTTAATAACGGAAATGTGAGAAAGTTCTGGTTCAAGATGGTTTTTGACGGAGATAAAGCATATCAATTACTGAAGGAATCTGGACATGGCATGGAGATTAGAGTTGCATTTGCTGTTGGAAGCAATGAACCGTTAGAAACTACGGCTCCGCAGGATGTGATCAGTAAGTGGGCGAATCTCGTTATTGATGGAACCAATCCGGAGAAGGCTGGCTTCAGTATGAATGTCAAGGGATTCGATAAGCTTGCAGATGGAACTACTGTTACTGTGACTGGTTATGCGTTGTCCTGCAATGTTAGGGCAGATGCAAGCGGAAGTTTGACGAGTACAAAGTAAGGAAAGGGGAGAAAAATGAAAAAGCAATATCAGAAGCCAGAGGCGGAGAGAATTTGCTTCTGCCAGAATGAAAGCATTGCAGATATAGATATTGGGGGCGGAAGTGCGTCTTGGGATGCAGGACTCTTGCCTGGTCAGCAGAGCCCTAACGACAAGAGTGAGTTCCAGATCATCCTCAACTAATGCTCTGCAAGATCGCTGAACTATTGACCGAAGTCCCCGCGGCGGGAGGCATGGCCTCCCGCTGCCGGGACTACCTTGCGCCCGATGCGGGCGCGGCGAACATCGTCATTGTTCAGGAGGGCTATTGTCTGGATAGCTGGCCGGGGCTGGACGAAACGCTGGTGCCATATATGGCGTCCGGTATGCAATTTTACTGGGGATTGCTCCGGTTTGGCGGCTTGATGCTGCACGCGTCGGCCGTGGCGCTGGAGGGGAGGGCGTACCTCTTTTCCGGCCCCTGCGGGCGCGGGAAGTCCACGCACACGCGGCTGTGGCAGAGCACGTTCGGCGATGCGGTGCAGGTCTTCAACGACGACAAGCCCGCGCTGCGCCGTCTGGACGGGCGCTGGTACGCCTACGGCACGCCGTGGTGCGGCAAGGACGGCATCAACCTCAACCAGAAGTGGCCGCTCGGCGGCATCTGCTTTCTGGAGCAGGCGCAGGAAAACCGCATCCGGCGGCTGAGCGCCGCGGAGGCGCTGCCGCTCGTGCTGGCGCAGACGACGTACCGCTTACAGCCGCAGAGCATGGAGCTGTTGCTTGCATCGCTCGACAAGCTGCTGCGCGAGGTGCCGGTCTTCCTGCTGGAGAATCGTCCGGAGGAGGCGGCGGCCCGATTGAGCTTTGAGACGATGCGGCGCGCCGCGGAGGAGGAAGGACTATGACCATCAAAGAAAACTTCGTGCTGCGGCAGGTGGCTGGCAGCTATGTTGTCGTAGCGGTGGGCGAGGCGAGCGTTGATTTCAACGGGATGCTGACGCTCAACGAGAGCGGCGCGCTGCTGTGGCGCACGCTGGAGCGCGGCGCGGATCACGCGGCGCTCGTCGCGGCGCTGACCTCGGAGTACGAGGTGGACGAGGCGCAGGCCTCGCGCGACGCAGATGAATTTGTGGATATGCTGCGCAAGGCGGGCTGCCTTGCGGAGTAAGCGGACGCAGCGCTTCCGCGCTGCGGGTCGGGCCGGAGCGTTCCGGCCTGTCCCGAAACGCGGAAACCACAAGGAACACAAAAGGAGAACGACATGAAAAAATTGATGACGATGCTGCTGGCGCTGTGCATGACGGCGTCCCTGCTGACAGGCGCGGCGAGCGCCTACACGGCGGAGGAGCAGAACAAGGCCGACGCGCTGAACAGTCTTGGGCTGTTCCTCGGAACGCTGCAGGGCTATGAGCTGGACGCGAAGCTTGACCGCAGCCAGAGCGTGATGCTGCTGGTGCGTATGCTGGGCAAGCTGGAGACGGCGGAGAAGGGCAGCGACACGAATCCCTTCACCGATGTGCCGAAGTGGGCGGACAAGGTCGTGAGCTATGCCTACGTGAACGGGCTGGTCAAGGGCTACGGGCCGACGACGTTCGGCGGCACGGACACGGTGTCGGATTATCAGTATCTGACGATGGTGCTGCGCGCGCTGGGCTATGACGACAGCGCGGAGACGCCGGATTTCAACTGGCGAAAGAGCCGCGAGCTGGCGAAGGAGCTGAAGCTGGTGGAGAGCACGGAGGACGATCCGAACTTTGACCGCGGCAGCGCCGTGGTGATCTTCTGGAACGCGCTGAACACGAACTGCAAGGGCAGCACGAAGACGCTGGCCGCGCGCCTGATCGAGCAGGGCGTATTCACCGACGCGCAGTTCAGCGCGGCGTCTGAGATCGCGAAGAACGGGAAGAAGACGGAGACCGGCACGACCGGCAGCACGGGGAACACCGGCAATACGGGCAATTCCGGCAACAGTGGGAATACCGGCAATAACGGCGGCAATACGTCGACCGGCAGCGAGGATAAGGCGGCCCTCACGTGGGAGCAGTATGAGGCGATGAGTGCGGAGGAGCAGTACAAGTTCTTCCAGAGCTTCAGCGATCCTGCGGACTTCTTTGCGTGGCGGGAGAAGGCCAAGGCGGACTATGACAAGGCGCACCCGACGATCGAGGTCGGCAAGGACGGTACGATCGACATCGGCGATCTGATCAACGGCAAGAACTGAGATGGAGATCCACAGCGTACCGATGTCGGCGCTGACGCCGCTGCTGGAGGAGATCCTGCAAAGCGGCGGGAGCGTGGAGATGACGGTGACGGGGCGGAGCATGGAGCCGATGCTGCATGACCGCGTGAGCCGCGTGCGGCTTTGCGCGCCGCGCGAGATCAAGCGCGGCGATCTGCCGCTGTACCGCCGCGCGGACGGGAGCTATGTGCTCCATCGCGTGACGGACGCGGACGCGGAGTGCGTGACCTGCTGCGGTGACGCGCAGTGGGCGCTGGAGCACGACGTCGCGCGGGAGCAGATCGTGGCGGTGACGGAAGCGTTCGACCGAAAGGGCGGACGCTGGGTGCGCGTGGATTCCGCGCTGTACGGCGTCTACTGGCGCGTCTGGCTGGCGATCCGCCCGCTGCGGCATCTTGCCGTCGGCGGCACGCGGCGCATAAAGCGCCTGCTTGCCAGAGGAGCGGGCAGATGAGGGCAGAGCTTGCACGCGCGCTCGCACGCTGCCGCAGAGCGGGGTGGGGGCTGGCGCTCCTTACGGGTCTGCGCGCGGCGCTGCTCGTGGCGCTGGCCATGGCTACGCGCGGCGTGCTCAACAGCGCGCCGGAGGACGGGCGCTTTGCCCTCTGGTGCACGGCGCTGCTGGGACTGAGCGTGCTGCTGCCGCTGCTGGGCGGCGGGATCAGCGCATGGTCCGGCAGGGCGTCGGACGAAAGCGCATCCGCTTTACAGCGCAGTCTGCTGGAGCTTTTGGAGCGCAAGGACTGCGAGCATATCAACGCATACCACAGCGGGCACCTCTATAGCGGCCTGATGGGCGACTGCCGGACGGCCTGCGGAAAATATCTGAGCCTTCTGCCGGAGATATTCGGGCAGGTGATCCAGCTGTGCGCGGCATTCGTCACGCTGGCCGTGCTGCGGCCGCCGCTCGCGGCGATGCTTGCGGTCTGCGGCGCACTGGCGGCGCTGGCGGGCCTGTGCTTCCGACGTGTGCTCAAAAGCCGTCATACTGCGGAGCGCAGAGCGGCGGAGCAGCTCACCGCCTGCTTGCAGGAGGGGCTGGAGCATCTGGAGGTCACGCGCAGCGTGGCGGCGGACGGCGAGAGCGTGCGGCGCTTCGGCGCGAGCCAGAGCCTGTGGCTCAGGGCGCGCAAGGTGCTGCGAAGACTCTCGGTCGGCGGCTGGACGGGGTTTTCGCTGGTGCTGTATCTTGGCAGCGGCGCGGCCATTCTGTGGGGCGCGCTGTCGATCTACAGCGGGAGCCTGAGCTTCGGCGATCTGACGGCTATTTTGCAGCTCATCGGCCTGTTCCGTTCCCCCGTGACGGGGCTGACAGGCGTGCAGAGCCAGCTCGCCGCCGTGGACGCGGCGATAGACCGGCTCAACGAGCTTTACGAGCTGCCGGACGAGCCGGCAGGCGAGGAGGCGCCGGAGGACGCAAAGCCGCTGGCGCTCGTATTTGACCACGTGACCTTTGCCTATGCGGGGGAGGAGCGCGCGGTGCTGCGCGATTTCAGCGCGCGCGTGCCGCTGGACCGCTGGACATGCCTGACGGGCATGTCGGGGCGCGGCAAGAGCACGCTCTACCGTCTGATCCTCGGCGCGTACCGCCCGCAGGAGGGCAGCGTGCTGCTGGAGACGGATCGGGGGACATATCCCTGTACGGCCGCAACGAGACGCTTTTTCGGCTTTGTGCCGCAGCCGCCGGTGCTCTTTTCCGGCACCGTGCGGGAAAACCTCCTGCTGGCGGACCCGAAGGCTTCGGACGGGAGACTGTGGGAGGCGCTGGACGCCGCTGCGTGCGGCTTTCTGCGCGAGCTGCCGCAGGGACTCGATACGACGCTCGGCGAGGGCGGCGAGGGCCTGTCTGCGGGACAGCGGCAGCGCATTGCGATCGCACGGGCGCTGCTGCGCGGCGCGCCGGTACTGCTGCTTGACGAGATCACCTCGGCGCTGGACGGCGCGACGGAGACGGAGGTGCTGGGGCGGCTGCATGAGCGGTATCCCGCGGCATTGACCGCGACGCACCGGCCGCAGCTCCCGCGGGAGCTGGGAATGGCGTTTTTGGATTTGGAGAGTTCGCCGCAGGAGGTGACGTCAGATCGCTGAGAAACGAAAAAAGCATACGGGGCGGCGCATCGTGCTGACGGTGCTGGCGCTCGTGGTGCTGGCGCTGGGCGCGCTTGCATGGCGGTTCCGTGAGGAGCTTCACGCCTTCCAGATCGCACGGCAGTACAGCACGGGAGAGCTGCAGGAGCAGCTCGACGGCACGGATCAGACGATCCGCGACGCGGTAGACGCCTCGAGCGATATTGCCGTCCGCGCACCGACGGACGAGGAGAAGCAGGCGCTGCGCGACGGCACGATGACGCAGGACGAGCTGGTCGGCCGGTTGACAGGCGGCGAAGAAAAGGCTGCATCTGATGCAAAGCCGGCGGAAACGGAAAAGCCGGCGGAGGAGCCGGATGCGCAGCAGGAATATCAAAAAGCGCTTTCGGCGCTGATCGCCAAAGTCTACGTGCTGCGCGAGGAATACACGAACGCGCTCGAGGATATGGAGACCGCCGCGAGGGCGGACTATTACGCGCTGCCGGACGGGCAGCGCAGCGCAGCGAAGATTGCCCCTCTCGTGAGCAGCTATCTTGCCAAAGCGACGGCGCTCGAAAAGGAGTGCGACGGGAAGATGGACGCGGTCATCGCGGAGATGGAGCAGCTCATCAAGGAAAACAACGGTGACATGAGTTTGACGGACACCGTGTTTGATACCTATGTCAAGGAAAAAAGCTTAAAAAAGGCGTGGTACCTATCCCGCCTGCAGGAGAAAGGACTGGTCTGACATGAAACGTAAGATCACAATGGCGCTGGTGCTCGTTATGCTGCTGGGGCTGCTTGCGCCGCAGGCGGCGCTGGCGACCACGAGGTATTACCTCGAGCTGACCATCACGGAGACCAACGCGCCGTATCGCACCGTTACCGGCACGAGCGGCTATCTGAGCATCGACAGCGACAGCCTGACCGGCGCGGTGGTGCAGGTCATCAACAGCAAGTACGACAAGGGCGACGGCGCGCTGCGCACCTTTGCCTCACGCGCGATGAAGCAGGTCATGGACAACGGCCTGAGCGCCTATAACAATGGCCGGTGGTCCGGCTGGGTCGCGGCCTATCAGGCCGATCCGACGATCGTAAACGCGAATGACGCGGCGGTGACGGTCGACCTGAAGAACAAGCTCGTCGACCTGACCACGACGCCGGACGCGCTGACGGTGGGGACGCTTTATCAGCTCTCCTACACGCCGGCCAACGTCTCCGTCGGCGACCCCGCGAGGGGCAACACCTATGTCGTCTCCTTCACGCTCAAGGAGTACACGACGGGCGAGACGAAGCTTACGCCGGCAAGCCCCGATGAGACGGGCGTTGCGAAGCTTTTGAACACGGACGAGCACAAGCTGTTCATGATCGGCGACGATAAGGGCATGTTCCGCCCGGGCGATTCCATCACCCGCGCGGAGGTCGCGCAGATGTTCTACCGTCTGCTCCGCGACCAGAATGTTGCGATCACGAAAACCTTTGCCGACGTGAAGGAGAATGCGTGGTACGCGACCGCTGTCGGCGTGCTGGCTTCGAGCGGCATCATCAACGGCACGAGCGAGACGACGTTTGAGCCGGCGCGCGCGATCACGCGCGCGGAGTTCACCGCGATCTGCACGCGCTTTGCCAAGGCCGCGAGCGGCAGCGTGAGCTTTACGGACGTTTCCGTGAACCACTGGGCCTACGGCGCCATCTCCACGGCTGTGAGCTACGGCTGGGTCCGCGGCGACGGCACGGGTAAGTTCAACCCCGATGCGAAGATCACGCGCGCGGAGGCGGCCGCGATCGTCAACCGTGTGCTGGGGAGACTAGGCGACTCTGCCGCGATCAAGGCGGGCGAGGGCGAGCGCTTCCCCGACGTGAGCGAGAGCTTCTGGGGCTTTATCGATATCGTGGAGGCGACCACGGATCACGACTACCGCTTCGACGCGAGCCGCCAGAACGAGACGTGGACAAAGTGAGCTGACAGTATCGCACAGCACAGAGAATAAATGCGGAAAAGCCCCGCCGCAACGGGCGGGGCTTTTTCCGACTGAGGGAGCATTGCTTTGGAGAACAGAGAGTACGACTTTTTCTTTCGGCTGCTATCTTCGGTGATCAGTGGGCGGCCGGTGTCCGAAGAGGATCGCTCCCTGTATGTGCCTGCCATGCTGCCGGAGCTGACGGCGCTGGCGCGGCACCATGACCTTGCGCATCTGCTTGCGCTTGGCTTGAAGAACAATGGCCTGACCGATGAGAGCAGCGGGGCGCTTGAAAATGAGATATTTCGGGCGGTATTCCGATATGAGCAGCTCAATTACGAGCTGACGCGGATCCGCGAGACCCTTGAGCAGACGCAGGTCCCGTTCATCCCGCTGAAGGGCGCGGTGCTCAGGGACTACTATCCGGAGCCGTGGATGCGGACGAGCTGCGATGTCGATGTGCTCGTCCATGAGGAGGATCTGGATAGGGCGACGGCTGCTCTTGCGGACGCGCTGAATTATCAGATCGGGGAGAAAAGCGAACATGACATCCAGATCCTCACACAAAGCGGACAGCATATTGAGCTGCACTTCAATCTGATCGAGGATCATCCGATCAGGCGGGCGTCGGCAGTGCTGGGCCGCGTGTGGGATGCTGCGGTACGGCATGACGGCTGGACGTGCTGGTACGAAATGCCGGACGAGCTGTTCTATTTCTACCATATCGCGCACATGGCAAAGCACGTTGAGAACGGAGGCTGCGGCATCCGTCCGTTTCTGGATATCTGGGTAATGACGCACCGTGTCCCGCACGACAGGGACGAGCGGGGGCGGCTTCTTGCGGACGGCGGACTTTCCGTGTTTGCAGGGCAGGCGGAGCGGCTGGCCGAGATATGGTTCGGAAACGGTGCGCGCGATGATACGGCCTGCCGTCTGGAGAACTACATCGTAAATGGCGGCGTGTACGGAAATCTTGTGAATCAGATGTCGGTGCAGCAGATCAGACATGGCGGGAAGCTGCGGTATGCCTGCGCCCAGATATGGCTTCCATATGAGGCGCTGACGAGAGCTTACCCTTCGCTTGAGGGAAAGCCTCAGATGCTTCCGCTGTATGAGCTGCGCCGCTGGGGACGGCTGCTGTTTATTGACGGGATCGGGCGCGGTCTCAGCAGACTGCGCCTGAACAACAGCATCAGTAATAAACGTGCGGAGAATGTAAAGGAGCTTCTTTCAGCGCTTGGGCTGGAGGAAGATGACGATGAGATCCCAAAAGGGGCAATATGAGAGCGGAAAAGCCCTGCCGCAGCGGGCGGGGCTTTCTTTTCAGCATCGCGGTCGAAAAACGCCGCATTACAGAGAACGATGACGGAGGAGGGGAAGCCGGATGGCGGCAAGGCCAAAGATAACAAAGCAGACGCTGGCGATCATGGCCATCGATGTGCTGCTGCTGACGTTTGCCGGCGGTCTTGCACTGCTGGCGCGCTTCGACTTTTCCTTTGAAGAGCTCCCGGCGAATTATGCCGAGGCGTGGCTGAAGTTCCTGCCTGTGCAGGCGGTGCTGACCCTCGTAATGTTTTCACTGCTGCGGATGTATCGCTATGTCTGGCGTTCGGTGAGCGCGCAGGACGTGGCGGAGATGATCCTTGTCACCACGCTGACGGGCGTGGTGAGCAACGGCCTGAGCATCCTGCTGGGCCTTGGGATGCCGCGCAGCGTGCAGTTCATCTCCCTTGTGCTGCAGGTCATCCTGCTGACGGGCGTGCGCTGCACTTTGCGTTTTTACGATGCGGTCAGACGCACGGTGAGACGCGGAGAGCGGGGCGGCGGGCAGCGCATCATGCTCATCGGCGCGGGAGAGGCCGGACGTGTGCTCATCCGCGAGAGCATGTTCAATTCCAGTGCCGACGGCGGCATCTGCTGCGTGATCGACGACAATCCCGCCAAGTGGGGAAGGTTTCTCAACGGCGTGCCCATCGTGGGCGGGCGCGGGAGGATCATAGAGGCGGCGCGGGAGAGGAATATCGACCAGATCATATTTGCGATCCCATCGCTGAGCGCAAAGGAAAAGAAAGCGATCCTTGAAATTTGTCAACAGACCGGCTGCCGCGTGCGCGTGCTGCCGGAGATCTATAAAATGATGAGCGGCAGCGTCAGCATGGCAGCTGTCAAGGACGTGCAGATGGAGGATCTGCTCGGGCGCGAGCCGGTCAGGCTCGACACGGCGATGCTCTCCGGCTTTCTGCACGGGAAGACCGTGCTCGTCACGGGCGGGGGCGGTTCCATCGGCAGCGAGCTGTGCCGCCAGATCGCGCCCTACGGGCCGAAGCGGCTCGTGATCCTCGATATCTATGAGAACAACGCCTACGACATCCAGCAGGAACTGCTGCGCACCTACGGACGGGGTTTTCCGCTGAGCGTGGAGATCGCCTCCGTGCGCGATAAGGAAAAGGTCTACAAGCTCGTGCGGCGCTACCGGCCGGATATCATTTTCCATGCCGCCGCGCACAAGCACGTGCCCTTGATGGAGGACTGCGCGGAGGAGGCCGTGAAGAACAACATCTTCGGCACCTATCACGTCGTCCGCGCGGCGGAGAAGTTCGGCGTGAAGAAGTTCGTGATGATCTCGACCGATAAGGCGGTCAATCCGACGAACTTTATGGGCGCGACAAAGCGCTTTTGCGAGATGATCCTGCAAAGCAGACGGGAAAGCCCTACGGAATTCTGCTGTGTGCGCTTTGGCAACGTCCTTGGCTCCAACGGCTCGGTCGTGCCGCTGTTCCGCCGGCAGATCGCGGCGGGCGGGCCGGTGACGGTGACGGACAAGCGGATCATCCGCTATTTTATGACGATCCCCGAGGCGGCGCAGCTCGTGCTCGAGGCGGGCGCGATGGCGCGCCAGAGCCAGATCTTTGTGCTCGACATGGGCGAGCCGGTGAAGATATTGTCGCTGGCGGAAAATCTGATCCGCCTCTCCGGACTGGAGCCGTACAAGGACATTGAGATCAAAGAGATCGGTCTGCGGCCGGGCGAGAAGCTTTACGAGGAGCTGCTGATGAACAGCGAGACGCTGAGCGCCACGCCGAATGAGAAGATATTCGTTGAGCAGCAGCAGGAGATCCGCGCAACTCGGATCCTGAGCGACCTTGAGACGCTGGACCGCGCGATTGCGGAGGGGAGCTCGAACGAGGAACTGACGGCGCTGCTCAAGACGATGGTGCCGACTTATTACGATCCCGACGAGGTGAACCATGCCGCGCAGGAGCGCGAGCAGGAGCTCGTGCGGGTCGGATGAGGGGGAGGTAAGGATGGGAACGGTATTGCTTACGGGGGGCACCGGCTTCATCGGCTCCCATATTGCCGTGGAGCTGCTTGCCGCCGGCTATGACGTGATCCTCGCGGACGATCTTTCCAACAGCGAGGAGAGCGTAGCGGCGCGCATCGGTGAGATCGCGGGAAAAGCGCCAAGGTTTTACCGCGCGAATGTGGCCGACCGCAGCGCCGTGGAGACGATCTTCACAGAGAATGCCATCGACGCGGTGATCCACTGCGCGGGCAGCAAGGCGGTGGGCGAGTCGGTGCAAAAGCCGGTCATGTACTACCGCAACAATCTTGATACGACGCTGACGCTTTTGGAGGCGATGGCACGCCACGGCGTCCGCCGGTTCGTGTTCAGCTCGTCTGCGACGGTGTATGGCGCGGATACGCCCGCGCCGTATCGGGAGGACGCGCCGACAGGCGGTTGCACCAATCCCTATGGCTGGACAAAGTACATGATCGAGCAGATGCTGCGGGATGCGGCTGCTGCCGATCAGGAGCTTTCTGTGGTGCTGCTGCGGTACTTCAATCCCATCGGCGCGCATGAGAGCGGACTGATCGGCGAAAAGCCGAACGGCATCCCCAACAACCTGATGCCGTACATCACGCAGGTGGCGGCGGGGAAGCGGGCGCGGCTTTCCATATTCGGCGGCGATTATCCGACGCCGGACGGCACCGGCGTGCGGGATTATATCCATGTGGTCGATTTGGCGAAAGGCCATGTTGCGGCGCTGCGGTTTGCGGAGACGCACCGCGGCGTGGAGACGGTCAACCTCGGCACAGGCAGAGGCTACAGCGTGCTGGAGGTCGTGCATGCGTTTGAAAAAGCAAACGGGGTGAAGATCCCCTGCGTCATCGCGCCGCGCAGAGCGGGCGACCTTGCCGTGTGCTGCGCGGATACGGAGAAGGCGGAGCGGGTGCTTGGATGGCGCGCGGAGCGCGGACTTACGGATATGTGCCGCGACGCCTGGCGATGGCAGACGGCGGCGGATGAGCGCACGGGGAAAAAACAGGAGACGCAGAATGGATAAGAGACTTTTGCTCGCCAGTCCGCATATGTCGGACGAGGGCTATGAGCTTCAATACATACAGGATGCCTTCCAGAAAAACTGGATCGCGCCGCTGGGAGAAAACGTCAACGAGCTGGAGAAAGCCATGGGCACTTATCTGGGGGGCGGATATCCCGTCGCCCTGTCCGCCGGTACGGCGGCGCTGCACCTTGCGATGATCCTTGCAGGAGTGAGCGCCGGCGATACGGTCTTTTGCCAGAGCCTGACGTTTTCCGCATCGGCCAACCCGATCGCGTATCTGGGGGCGAAGCCGATATTCATCGATTCCGAGCGCGAGACGTGGAATATGGACCCTGCCGCGCTGAGAAGGGCATTCGAGCTGTATGGCACGCCGAAGGCCGTCGTTGCGGTGCATCTGTACGGAACCCCCGCAAAGCTGGACGAGCTCGGCGCGCTTTGCCGCGAGTACGGCACGCTGCTGATCGAGGACGCCGCCGAGGCGCTGGGGTCCGCCTATAACGGTCAAAAGTGCGGCACATTCGGCGCGTTTGGCGCCCTGTCCTTTAACGGCAACAAGATCATCACGACCTCCGGCGGCGGGATGCTGCTGTGCGGGAGCGAGGAGACGGCGAACCATGCGCTGAAGCTTGCAACGCAGGCGCGCGAGCGCGCACCGTGGTATCAGCACGAGGAGATCGGCTACAACTATCGTATGAGCAACATTTCCGCTGGCATCGGCCGCGGACAGATGAAGGTGCTGCCGCTGCGCGTGCGTCAGAAGCAGGCGATTTTCGCGCGCTACTCTGAAAACCTGAAAGGTCTGCCGCTGACCATGCAGCCGAAGCTTGCATGCGCCGAGCCGAACCGCTGGCTGTCCGTTTTGCTGCTCGACAGCGGCTGCGGCGTGACGCCCGCGGACGTGCTGGCGCGGCTGGAGAAAGAAAATATCGAGGGCCGTTATCTCTGGAAGCCGATGAACATGCAGCCTGTTTTTGCAGACGGGCCGTTTGTCAGCGTCAGCGATGCGCCGGTCTGCAGCGACCTGTTTGCCCGTGGAGTTTGTCTGCCCAGCGACACGAAGATGAGCATGGACGATGTTGACCGTGTGAGCGCGGTCATTCGGGAGCTGTTCTGATGCGGCACAAGGCAGGTTTTTATGAAAAATATGTCAAGCGGCTGCTGGACATTGTGCTTTCAGGGCTTGCGATGCTCGTGCTGTCACCGCTGCTGCTGGTGACGGCGATCCTTGTGCGCGTCAAGCTGGGCAGCCCCGTGATCTTCTGTCAGGAGCGGCCGGGGAGAAACGAGGAGATCTTCCGGCTCCATAAATTCCGCAGCATGAGCGATGCGCGGGATGAAAACGGCGAACTGCTGCCGGATGAGATGCGTCTGACAAGCTTTGGCAGAAAGCTGCGCGCGCTGAGCATTGACGAGCTTCCGGAGCTTTGGGATATTTTTCGGGGCAAGATGAGCATCGTCGGCCCGCGTCCGCTGCTGGTGGAATATCTGCCATATTACACAGAGGAGGAACGGCACAGGCACGATGTGCGCCCAGGCCTGACCGGCTGGGCACAGGTGCATGGGCGCAACCTTGTATCGTGGGAGGAGCGGTTTGCGTACGACGTGGAATACGTCGACCGCATCAGCTTTGCGCTGGATGTAAAAATCGTTTTGATGACGATACGGTGTGTCCTTGCCCGTGAGGGGATCAGCGCGGAGGGCAGCGCAACGATGGAAGCATTTACGGGAACGGAGGCCGCGGTACATGAATAGGCCAGTTATTGTGATTGGAGCCAGCGGTCATGGAAAGGTCGTTGCAGATGCAGTTTGCAGACAGGGGGACACATTGCTCGGCTTTTTGGATGACAGCGAAACGCTTCCTTCCAAAGTGGGAGGTTTTCCGGTGTTGGGGAAGATTTCTGAATTCAAGAACTATCCGGATGCAGCATTTATCGTTGGCATTGGAGATTCTGACGTTCGGGAACGAATCGTAAACCTTATCGACGGATCGCGGTGGTATACAGCGGTACACCCGTCAGCTGTTGTTTCTGAATCAGAGACACAGATCGGGGAGGGCAGCGCTGTAATGGCAAATGCTGTCATAAACCCGTCGGCTCAAATCGGGAAGCACTGCATTATCAATACAATGGCGGTTGTAGAGCATGATGATCGAATCGGAGACTTTACTCATATCTCTGTCGGTGCAAGGCTGGGAGGAAACGTGTCGGTTAGCGGTCATGCTTGGATCGGCATCGGTGCTGTCGTGAGCAACAACGTCTTTATCTGCGACCATTGTGTGATCGGTGCTGGCGCTGTTGTCATTCACGATATCAAGGAGAGAGGAACCTATGTCGGAGTCCCTGCAAGGAAAATCAAATAAGCGAATTCTAGTACTTGCGAACAACGATGTTGGACTATACCGCTTTCGGAAAGACCTGCTTGCGGCACTCTTGGACGAAGAGAATGAAGTATATATCTCACTGCCGTATGGTGATTTCATCTCGGAATTGGTGCAGCTTGGCTGCCGTTTCATTCATACACCCATCGATCGCCGTGGGATGAATCCTCTGCGCGACGGCAAGCTGTTCCGCCAATATCGCGCCATGCTGCGAGAAGTCGAGCCGGATCTGGTCCTGACTTACACCGTCAAGCCCAACATCTACGGCGGTTTGGCCTGCCGGATGGCGCGCATCCCCTATGCCGTGAACATTACCGGCCTTGGCAGTGCCATTGAAAACGGCGGCTGGCTCAGAAAATTTGTGTTGATGCTTTACCGCTCGGCGCTGAAGGCTGCAACGGTCGTGTTCTTCGAGAACGCGGAAAACCGTAATGCGCTTGTGGCGGCCGGTGTTGTGCCGAAGGGGCGCGACGCGGTGCTCAGCGGTGCAGGAGTCAATTTGGCGGATTATCCATATCAAGCTTACCCGCAGGAGCGGCCGGTACGGTTTCTCTTTGTGGGTCGCGTTATGCACGAAAAGGGCGTGGACGAGCTGTTCGCCGCTGCAAAGCGAATGAAGCAGAAATTTGGCGACGACGTGGAGTTCCACATCGTCGGTTCTTTTGAAGAAGCTTATAAGCCCATTATGGACGAGTTAGAGAAAGCTTGTGTCGTCAAATACCACGGTCATCAGCCGGATATGAAGCCGTTCTACGCAATGGCGAGCTGTATCGTGCTGCCGTCGTACCACGAGGGTATGTCCAACGTGCTGCTGGAGGCTGCCGCCTCTGGGCAGCCGCTTATCACCAGCAATATCCCGGGCTGCCGCGAGGCGGTCGAGGACGGCGTCAGCGGCTGGCTCTGCCCCGTTAGGGATGCCGACGCGCTGTACGGCGCGATGGAACGCTTTATGGGGCTGCCGGAGGCGCGGAGGGCTGAAATGGGTCGCCGCGGCAGGGAGCGGATGGAACGGTGCTTTGATAAAGCGATGGTGGTAGAGGAAACGATGAAGCATTTGGGGATCATGCATGATTGATTTGGTATTGCTGATGTTATCCGCGGTAGCTCTGGCGTGGTGTGCGGATCACGTTGCGTTTGGGCCGGTAGACCCTAAACGGAGACACCGGCTCGTCATTTGCACGATACTGCTCATCATTCTGCTGGCCGGCTTCGCGGGCCTGCGTACGCGCTATAATGATACCGGCGCATACCGCCGCGCTTACGAGCTGATCACAGGGAGCTGGTGGGAATATTCTGACAAAAGCATCGGCTCAAATCCGCTGTTCAACTGGATCAATTATCGATTGAAGCTGCACGGCGTATCCACGCAGAATTTTTTGATGTTCTGGGCGTTTTTGACGGTGGGCTGTTATCTTGCGTTCCTGCACCGCTATTCGGTCGATTATCCCTTGACGATTTTTCTGCTGTTTACAACGGGCTGCTATACCTTTGTATTTGCGGGGATCAAGCAGGCTGCGGCGGTCGGGGTCGCGCTCATCGCGGTGACATTTGCATTGAAAAGGAAATGGGCGCCCTTTGCCGTCGGCATGGTCGCAGCCATCCTGATCCATCCGTATGCGTTCATGTATTTTCTGGTGCCGTTTGCGCAGTTTCGTCCGTGGAGGAAAAAGACCTATTGGATGCTGGTAGCTTTCCTTGCGGCGGGCTTTTTGCTTCGTCCGCTGCTCGGCTCGCTGGTCAGCGTCACAACGCTGCTCGGCGAGGAATATACCGTATCGTCCTTTACGGGCGAGGGCGTCAATGTCTTTCGTGTCCTTGTCAGCAATGTCCCGCTTGTTTTGTCGTTTCTGTACAGGGAAAGACTGTTTGCGGACAGCACAGGGGAAGAGAACCTCATGGTGAACCTCGCGATGCTTAATGGAGCGATCATGTTCATCGGACTGTTTGGTACGGCAAACTATTTTGGCCGGCTTGCCAATTATTTTTTGATCTTCCAGACACTGTCGCTTCCGTGGATGCTGAGAAAACTCGGCAGAAAAGATGGAGGGCTGATAACGCTGCTCGCGGTGCTGGGATACCTTGCGTATTTCTACTATGCAAATGCAATCAATCAGCCGTTTGACCATGGATTTGCAAGGCTGAGCTTGTCGGAATATTTCAGCTTGGCGGGAGGATAACAGGATATGGAGCAAACGCCGAAAGTCAGTATTATCGTACCTGTCTACAATACTGCGCCGTATCTTCGGCAATGCATGGACAGCTTGGTCAGACAAACCTACCGGAATATTGAGATCATTTGTGTAGATGACGGCTCGACTGATGCAAGCAGCGAAATATTGGAGCAATATGAGAAGAATGATCCCAGAATTTCCGCTTTGCACATCAAGAACTCAGGAGTAGCATTTGCACGAAATCTAGCGCTTTCCCGCGCATCCGGTAAGTATGTGACCTTTGTAGACAGCGATGACTGGATCGATGTCGTAACTTGTGAAAAGGTAGTCTTACAGGCTGAAAAGCTGCTTGCTGACATGATCATGTGGCCGTATATCCGTGAGTTTCCGGATCATAGTGCTCCCAAGGTCGTTTTTTCAGAACATAGGCGCTTTGATGAAGCGGAATGCAAGGGACTTCAGCGCCGTATGATAGGACCTTTGGGAGAGGAGCTTGCACATCCTGAGAATGCCGATGCCCTTTCAACTGTATGGGGAAAGCTCTACCGGAGAGATATTATTGCGCAAAACGGTATTCGTTTTGTTGATCTGCGGCGCATAGGGACATATGAAGATGGGCTATTTAATCTTCATTACTTTTCAAAAATAAAGAATGCCGTTTATATTCCCGAATATTTTAGTCACTATCGCAAAAACACAGGCATGACCTCAAAGTATAGAGACCGGCTGGCATCCCAATGGAAAAATCTGTTTTCCGATATGCGAGCTTACATTAAGGAGAGCAAAAGTACTCCATATCTTGAAGAAGCACTCAATAATCGCATCAGCCTGAGCGTTATTGGTTTGGGACTGAATGCATTGGCGCTTCCGAACCGCGAGGCTTTGCGGGAGATACATAGCATTCTGTCGGATGAGGAATATCGTGTGGCGATCAAGAACTTGCCGATGAGATATTTCCCCTTACATTGGTGGGCGTTTTTTGCCTGCTGCAAGCTGAATTTTGCAGCAGGAGTATTCCTGCTCTTGAAGTGCATGGAAAGGATAAAAGGATGAGTGAAAATGCAGTGCAGCAGCCGATCAGGGTGCTGAATATGTTCACCATCATGGATCGCGGCGGTGCAGAGACCATGGTGATGAACTATTATCGACATATTGATCGGACAAAGGTGCAGTTCGATTTCCTCGTTCATCGAGAACGTCGGGGAGCCTATGATGACGAGATCGAAGCGCTGGGCGGCAGGATATACCGAATGTGCCCCATCTATCCCCAGAACTTTGTACGCTATAAGCGCGAACTCCGTGTCTTTTTTCAAGAGCATCCAGAGTATAGGATCGTGCATTCCCATATGTCAGAGCTGGGGTATTTTGCGTTTTGTGAGGCTGAACGGAACGGCGTACCTGTGAGGATCTGTCACGCACATAATGCACCTCACGGCTTCGATGCGAAGATGATCATGCGGACGTATTTTAAGAAGCGCATGATACCGCATTTGACACATTTGTTTATGTGCGGTATCGAGTCAGGCAGATGGCTCTACGGAAGGGAAAATGAAGGTCGGTTTATTATGCTGAACAACGCGATCGATGCCGCGGCCTATACCTGTGATCCGATGAAGCGTGTCGAGATGCGTCGGCGGCTTGGTCTCACAAATGAATTGACAGTCGGACATGTGGGCCGTTTCAACCCACAAAAAAATCATCCATTTCTCATCGACATCTTTGCCGCACTGCTGAAAAAGGAACCAGATGCCGTCCTTTTGCTGGTCGGCGGCGGAGGGGATATGCCGAAAATACAGGCAAAGGTGCAAGCATTAGGCATTGCGGAGCACGTCCGTTTCCTCGGCGTCCGCAGCGATGTCGCCGATCTCATGCAGGCGATGGATGTATTTGTGTTCCCGTCGCTGTATGAAGGGCTGCCTGTGACAATGGTGGAAGCGCAGGCGGCCGGCCTTCCGTGTCTGATCTCCGACAAAGTCCCGCCGGAATGCATTATTACGAAAGGCTTGGTGGATGTCCAGACCTTATCGGCAGATCCGGAGGTTTGGGCGGAGAAGATCCTTGAGAAACGAGATTTTCCTCGTACCGACCGCCGGAATGAAATTGCCGCACATGGCTTCGATATCACTACCGAGGCTGTAAAACTACAGGAGTTTTACATCAACGCTTATGAACAGAATTGTTGAACCTATTCTCACGATCTTTACCCCCGCCTACAATCGGGCCCATACGCTGCCGCGCACCTATGAGAGCCTTTGCCGTCAAAACTGCAAGGACTTTGTCTGGCTGATCGTGGATGACGGCTCCACGGATAATACCGCTGAGCTGGTGCGCAGCTGGCAGCGGCGCGACAACGGATTCGAGATACGATACATTTACAAGGAAAACGGCGGGATGCACACGGCACACAATGTGGCCTACGCCAATATACATACGGAATTGAACACCTGCATTGATTCTGATGATATGCTGGCGGACGGCGCGGTGGAAAAAATCCTGAAGAAATGGGCTGCGGTCAAAGAAGCCGGTTATGCGGGCCTTGTGGGGGTCGATGCCGATTTTCAAGGCAAGATCATCGGCAGGGACTTCCCCGACGGGATGACGGAGACGACGATCTCCGGCTACTATGCCGCTGGCGGTGCCGGCGATAAGAAACTGGTCTATCGTACAGATATTATCAATGCTTATCCGGAGTACCCCGCATTTGAGGGGGAGAAATATGTCAGCCTTGCGTACAAATACCTGTTGATCGATCAGGATTATAAGCTGGCGGTGCTGAACGAGGTGCTCTGCAATGTAGAATACCAGCCGGACGGCTCCAGCAACAATATGCTTCGGCAATATTTGAAGAACCCAAAAGGCTTTGCTTTCTGGCGCATAGTAAAGATGCAATATCCGGAATCGTTCAAGCGATTGGTGATGGATTGCATCCACTACTGCTCCAGCAGTCAGATCGCCGGAGACCGGAGCTATATCAGAAGATCTCCGCGCAAGTTGCTTACGGTACTGTGCACACCGGCGGGATGGGCACTGACGGGGTATATCAGAAGGAAGGCTCAATGAAACCATCCATTCTCATCTTCTCTCAGGCCATGGAGCTTGGCGGCGTGGAGCGCAGTCTGCTGGGACTGTTGGATGCCAGCGATTATGATCACTATGACGTTGACGTTTTCCTGATGCGGCGCAGCGGAGAGCTGATGCCATGTCTGAACCAAAGAGCGCGCCTCCTGCCGGGGCTCCCGCAGTATGCATCGCTGGCTGTGCCAATGGCATCGCTTATCAAAACGGGGCAATTGGGCGTGCTTTGCGGTCGGCTGCATGGAAAACTTGCGGCGCAGCGCTTCGATAAGCGGCACCCCAGTGACAAGCCATCTGTTACAGCACTGACCTACAGTCATAAGTATACGCTGCAATCCATGCCGCAGATCTCGGACAAGACCTATGATCTTGCCATCAGCCTCCTGACGCCGCATTACTTTGCGCGGGAACGGGTCAAGGCGAAGAAATACGCTGCGTGGATCCATACGGACTACACCGCGCTGTCCTTTGACCGCGCGGCGGAGCTTGCCATGTGGAGCGGGTACGATGCCATCTGCGGCGTATCCGAGCAGGTAACACAGGGCTTTCAAAAGGTTTTTCCGTCGCTTGCCGAAAGGGTACGGACAATCGAAAACATTCTTCCAAAAGAGCTGATCTGCCTGCAGGCGCAGGAAGGACAGAGCGATATGCCGGCAGATAACAGCATGGCGCTGCTCTCCGTTGGCCGGTTCTGTGATGCCAAGAATTTTGACAATGTGCCGGATATCTGCCGCCGTTTGGTAGAAGATGGGCTTGATGTAAAGTGGTATCTCATCGGCTACGGCGGCGACGAGCCGTTGATCCGCCAAAGAATTACCGAGGCCGGTATGCAGGATCGCGTCATCATTCTCGGCAAGAAGGATAACCCCTATCCCTATATGCGTGCGTGCGATCTGTATGTTCAGCCGTCCCGTTATGAGGGTAAGGCCGTCACCGTGCGCGAGGCGCAGCTGCTGGGGAAGCCGGTCATTATCACGGACTACGCGACCTCCGGCAGCCAGCTGGAGGATGGCGCGGACGGCGTGATCGTTCCGATGGACAACGCGGGCTGCGCCGCCGGCATTGCCGCGCTGCTGCGTGATCCTGCACGAATGCGGCGGCTTGCGGAGAACTGCAAAGAGCGAGACTACACGAACAGCGCGGAGGTCGAGAAGATCTACGCGCTGATGGAGGACTGACCCATGATTCCCAAAATCATCCACTACTGCTGGTTTGGCCGCGGCGAAAAGCTAGAGCTTGCCAAAAAGTGTATCGCCAGCTGGAAGAAGTTCTGCCCGGATTTTGAGATCCGCGAGTGGAACGAGGACAACTTTGATATCCATTGCTGCCCGTATGTTGAAGAAGCTTATGCAAGCAAGAAATACGCGTTTGTTACGGACTATGTAAGACTATATGCCCTGTATACGTGCGGTGGAATTTACATGGACACTGATGTTGAAGTTGTGCGCCCGCTGGAAGAGTTTTTGACATGCAAGGCATTCTCTGGCTTTGAGTCTACGCGTTATGTTCCGACAGGAATTATGGCTTCTGAAAAAGGAGTTCCAATCATTCATGAGCTATTAGACTATTATACGGGCAGGCACTTCCTTAATGACGATGGCTCTCAAGATACGACAACGAATTGTGTGTCGATTACAAATATTATGTTGATGCATGGATTGAAACTGAACGGTAAACTCCAGACAGTTGCGGAGTTTACCTTTTATCCATCAGATTTTTTCTGCCCATTTGAAAATGAGACAGGGGTCCTTCGAAGAACCGACAATACTGCGGCAATTCACTGGTTCAATAAATCATGGTTGCCGCAAAATGTTCGGCTGCGCTCCCGAATCACCAGAGTGTTTCATCGAATATTTGGCGTAGATTGCTTTAGATGGCTAAAAAGATGAAACGCTGGACAGCGTAACAGGCAAGCTGACAAAAACGGAGAACACCTACTCGATCCACTGGTATTCGATGAGTTGGTTGCCGAAAAGAAAGCAGATCAGAGCGAAAGTTGGACGAATATAGCGGAGGATTACGAAAAGGGTCAAGTCATGAAAATTTGTACGATCACCTGCCACGATGTCTATAACGTCGGCGCATCCTTACAGGCTTACGCCCTGCAAACCTATTTGAAGTCGCTGGGGCATGACGTGAAGATCATCGACTATAAACCGGATTACCTCTCGAAGCATTACCGGCTGGATGTCGTCGGCAATCCAAAATACGACAAGCCTTTTGTCCGCGAGGCGTATCTTTTGGCGAAGCTGCCGGGGCGGCTTCGCGTGTTGCCGAGAAAGAAGGCGTTTGACAGCTTCACGGCCAAGCATCTTGATCTGACGCGGCGATATGCGGCGAACGAGGAGTTGAAAGCAGATCCCCCCGAGGCGGATATCTATTTTGCAGGAAGCGACCAGATATGGAACCCGCTGTTTCCAAACGGAAAGGACCCAGCGTTTTACCTGGATTTTGTACAACAGGGGATCCGCGCGTCCTATGCCGCCAGCTTCGCCGTGGATGAGTTTCCGGAGGAGCTGCGCGGTGCGGCGGCGAGGTACCTTAGCCGGTTTGACCATATCTCTGTGCGGGAAAAGTCAGGCCTTTCCGTGCTGAAAACACTGGGGGTGGAGACTGCGGCAGCTGTGCTCGATCCGGTGTTTTTGCTTAAACGTGCACAGTGGGAGGAGATGGGCCGTCCCCCCGAAAAGCTGAAAGCTCCCTATCTGCTGGTATATGATTTTGACAACAGCGCCGCTGTTCGTGAGCTGGCCCAGCGCATAGCTTCTCAGCAGGGATTAAGGATCTATTCGATTTTTGATCTCCCGTATGCCGAGCGTTGCTTTGCGCTTTGCGGCCCGCAGGAATTTCTGGGGTTGATACAGGGGGCGTCGTTCGTATTGTCCAATTCGTTCCATGCGGCGGCGTTTTCTGTGATCTTTGAAAAAGAATTTGCCGTGGTGGAGCGCAGGGAAAAAATCAACACGCGTATGCGCGATCTCACGGCGCTGCTGGGCCTGTCTGACCATATGGTGACAGCGGGGGGAGCTGTCCCGCTCAACACGGATTGGGAAGCAGTGCACCGGCGTCTGGGGGACGAGATCGCCCGCTCTAAGGCGTATATCGACGAAGTGCTGAAGGATGAGGGAAGATGATAGACAAGATATCTGTTCAGGATTGTACGCTGTGTGGATCATGTGTCAACGCTTGCCCCACAGATGCGATCAGCTTTAGCAAAGCATATTTGGATTTTTGCTATCCAGAGATCAACGCTGCGCTCTGCGTTCGGTGCGGGCAATGCGAAAAGGCCTGTCCGCTTTTGGGAGCAAAGAAAAGGCCGGCAGACGGATATCCCTTAGCATTTGCAGCAAAAAGTGACAACGAGCAGATACGTTTGCGCAGCAGTTCCGGCGGTATCTTTTATGAGCTTGCCAACCAGATGCTCCATGATGGTGGATATATTTGCGGTGCGGTATTTGATGGGCACTTTCATGTCAGGCATATCGTTTCCAATACGCGAAAGGATCTTTTCCGTATGATGGGTTCCAAGTATGCGCAAAGCGATATGGGATACTGTTATCGGGAGATCAAAGAAAAGCTCAAAGCAGGAGAGAAAGTTCTATTCAGCGGCTGCCCTTGCCAAGTTGCAGGCTTGCGAACTTATCTTGGAGAGGACTATCAGAATTTACTGCTTGTGGAGTTGATTTGCCACGGCATTCCCAGCGACCAGATGCTGCAAACGTATATCAGTATGCAGGAAAAGCGATATGGCGCAAAGCTCAAACGAATGGAATTCCGTAATAAGGCTAAGGGCTGGCATAATAGCTCCGTAAGGATGGAGTTTGAGAATGGAAAGACATATTTAAAGCCTATGACCATTGATACATATATGCAAGGATACTTTCGTGGAGTTTCGCTAAAAGAAGGATGCTTTTCCTGCAAATTCCGTAATTTTGCGAGTGGAGGCGATTTAATTATCGGGGATTTCTGGGGATCTGAGATTGAAGTGCCTGATATCGATGACAATAAAGGAATTTCGGTAGTAATTGCCACCACACAAAAAGGGGATGTCTTCTTCAGAAAAACAGCTATACCATGTTACCGTGTTGAGCTTATAAATGTATTGAAATATAATCAAGGCGTTATTAAATCATTTTGTATGGGATCCATGAGATCGGATTTTTACAAATACGCTAAGAAGTATAGCCTAAAAGAAGCGATCGGGTTGTTTTTTCAAGAAAAAACAACCCAGAAGGTAAAGCGGAAAATCAGATATGCCCTACACTGGGCGCTGCATATTGTACAGGGAAAAGGAAAACCACTATATTAAAGTATCTGGAGACCTAATTAATGGTGAATAGTCGTTTGAAGAACTCTACCCTCAATTTGGCAACAGGCCTGTTGGGGAGAGGACTTACAATTATTCTGAATTTTTTGGTGAGAACGATTTTCATTCATTGTTTAAGTGAAGCGTATCTCAGTGTAAATGGCCTGTATAGTAATATCTTGACTGTACTTTCCCTTGCCGAATTGGGATTTGGTTCTGCTATGGTTTATCATATGTATGAGCCAATGGCAAAGCAAAAATACCAGAAAATCTCAGAGCTTTTATTGTTTTTTAGAAAAGCATATTGCATTATAGGGGGAGTAATAGTAACGTTGGGCCTTTGTATTATTCCTTTTATGGATGTAATTATCAAAGACAGGCCTAACGTCCCATGGTTAACTTTATATTATCTTATTTTTCTTCTAAACTCTGGATTATCATATTGCTTTGGGGCCTGCAAGGGAATGCTTTTTTCAGCAGATCAAAAAAGCTATGTACGAACAAATGTTCAGAATGTAGTATCCATTGTCCAAGCTGTGCTGCAAGTTTTGCTATTACTTCTGTTCAGAGCATATTTGGCATATCTTTTGGTTCAACTAGCTGGAACAGTTTTTGTAAACGTTTATGTAGCGTATTTAGCGGATAAAAAATATCCAGAAGTTGCAACATATAGAAATAGTAAGCTGAGCAGTAACGAAAAGCGCCAAGTGCTTAGAGATACAAAGGCCCTTTTTCTTACAAAAATAGGCCACGTTGTGCTGAATGGCACGGATAACATCATCATTTCAGCAGTTGTTGGTGTTCTGTGGGTGGGACGGCTTTCAAATTATACACTCATATGTGATTCGGTTACCAGTGTGCTTTGCCAGATCACAGCAGCTATTACAGGTAGTCTTGGAAACTTTTTTGCAACAGAGGATAAACAAGCTGGATACGAGTTGTTTAAGAGAGTGGAGTTCCTGAATTTTTGGCTGTACGGATTTAGCTTTATTGCATTGGCGACCTTACTTGACCCCTTTGTACAGCTGTGGGCCGGCAGTCGTTTTGTGCTTGGACTACCGGTATCTATTGCGATTGCAATCAATTTCTTTGTGGCGGGCTATATGAATACGCTTTGGGTATTCCGCTCAACCCTTGGGTTATTCGAACAGGGAAAGTTTAGGCCGATCATTGTTGCAGCTTTGAACATAATCCTATCTGTTCTGCTTGGCAATTCTTGGGGGGTATTTGGAGTCTTATTTGCAACATTTCTCTCTCGTGCGGCGGTGAATCTGTGGTACGATCCTATTATTCTTCTAAAATATGGATTTGAGGTCTCATGCAAACCATTCTTCGCCAAGTATCTGAAAAGGATATTACTGCTTGCGGTCGTATTGATAGCCATGCTGAATATTCGTCGGCTCATTTTGCTGCCGAATGTGACAGTTTCCAGATTTGCTATAATGACACTGATCACGGCGGTATTTCCCAACGCAGCATTATGGGCGTGCTACCATCGTTGCGGTGAATATGCTTATTTTCGGTCTATTGTCAGAGACTGTGTCATCTCGCCGATTCAAAAAAAGCTGCATCGATGACCCGCCGCTGATTCTCCTCCTCATCGCCGGCATGGAAAAGCGTGAACGGTGCGACGGGCAGAATACGAAAATACCGCGCGCTTCGCGCCGGACGGGCTCGTCCGGCGCTTTTTTGTCAGTCCTCGACCGGCAGGACGACCTGCGTGATGAATTTGCTCTTGTCCTTATGCTGCGGCGGCCCCTCCAGATAGATGTGGCGAAGGGTGCCGCAGGGTGTCTCGTCGTGTGCGCGGGCGTAGTCCATAAGATGCTGCGCGACGGCGGGCAGCGCCTCGTAGGCGCCGTGATGGTAAAGGCTGAGCGCCCGAGCAGGCGGCAGCGTCTCGACAAATTCGCCCTCGCTCTCCGGCGGGACGGCCACGCAGAACGATACCTCGGCGGGACGGTGGATAGGATACTCCACGAAGTACATCCGCTGGGTGATGTCCGTGCCGTAGGCGCGCATGGCCGCGAGCGCGGTGTTTCGTAGCAGCACCGTCTTTTCCGCCACGGTCGCGGCCTGATAGGTGCGGCGATAGACGGTCTGCTGGGGAAGACGGATATCCCTGATCTGCGCGGGAGAGCTGTTTGCGCGCTCGCGCAGCTTTTCGATATGACGATCCAGCTCATCCCGCAGCAGCTCCAGCCGGCGGATCAGCGGCGGCAGGGCGAAGGAGCCGTCAAAGTAGCCGCGGATCTCGCTGAGGGACAGCCCGAGGTTTTGGAAGATGCGGATGGTGCGGATCTTGGTGAAGGTGTCAATGGTGTAGTAGCGGTTGCCCGTGGCGCTGTCCTTGACGTCCGGCTCGACCAGCCCAAGCTCCTCATAGTTAAGGATGATGCGGCGGGTGATGCCGACGGCCCGTGCGACCTCGCCGATGGAAAATAGATCCTGCTCGTTTTTCATAAAGCTTTCTCCGGAAAATAAAGATGATTTATTATATACTACGACCGGAAGCAAAGCAAGCGGCAGCAAAATGATAAAAGCGCTCCATGCGGATCGATCCGCATGGAGCGCTTTTTTGCCGGTGTATGATGCTCAGCCGCGGCGCTCGCGTTTCCCTCTATAGGTGCGCCTTTTCCCTGCCAGCAGCAGGGCGGCGCTGGCGGCCTGTACGCCGCCGATGGCATAGAGCATCCCGCTGCCGGCGCCGCCGGTCTCCGGCAGCTCGGCATAGCTGATGCGGTTTGTGATGGAAACGGCTCCGGCGGGCTGGTCGGCGCTGAGCGTGACGGCCTCACCGCCGCCGAGAACGGTGAAAGGCGTTCCGCCGATAATGGCGGGGCTGCCGTCGTGCACGGCTTTGCCGCTGTCATCCAGCTCAAAGACGTAGTATGTCTTGCCGATCGTCAGACCGGTGAAGACCGCAGTGCCGCCCGCGGGCGTTACCGTGCCGCTGCCGTAGACGATCTCGACCGTCTGAAGCGGGACGCCGGAGGCTGCCGGGGAATCGTAAACGCCGAAATGGTACGTGCCGTCGATCTTAGACAGGCCGGTGCCATCCATGCTCTCAAAAAGCTTTTCGACCGTGATCTCGCCGCTGTTCCCGTCGGGCCGGTTGTGGACGGTGAGCAGCACATGGTTTGCAAAATGCACCGTGCCGCTTGCGTCGACCCGCTTCACAGGGTCGTCATACGCGCCGGTATCGCCCTCGCGGTATTTGGCGGGATCGTAGGTGACGGCGTAGTTCAGATAGCCGTCCGCACTGTCAAGGCTCGAATCATAGGCAGTGTCGCCGATCATCGTCTCCTTGAGCGAATAGTCCGCGACCGCTCCATCGATAAAGAGCGGGAGATCTTCCCAAACGCAGGTCCAGTCGTTTTCCGCGCTGAGGACCCGCGTGTAGCGGCCGTCGCTGCCGCCAAGGGAGAGACCGCCGCACATCAGCGTGACGGCGACGGGCTTTTGCCAGTCCTCCGGCACGCCGCCCCAATCCTTCACGGCGGTGACGGTGGTCAAAAGACGCGAATGGTTCTCGACCGTCAGCACAGAGGTGCCGATGCCGGAGAGCAGGTCGGCGGGGGTGCTGCCGCCTTCATAGGTGAGGCTCGTCAGCGTGCCGCGGTCATCCACCGCGAAGCGGATCCGCGATGCGCCGCTGTAGCCCTCGGGGAAGTTCTCTGCCAGCGTGTAGCTGCCGGCGGAGAGCATCAGGAAAATGTCGCCGTTCCGGTCGGTCACGATGGCGTCTGCCTTTTCGCTGTACCCGTCGACGCCGCCGCCGGCATACATACTGGTGCCCAGCCTGCGGTAAAGTCCGGCGCTCGCGCCGGTATCGTTCTGCGTCAGCGTGAACGATACGTCTGCAAGGCCGCTGTGGGTGAAGGAATCGATCTTGCGCAGCGTCAGCGTTCCGGCGCTGACATAGTAGTTGCGGAACGCGACGGTCTGATAGCTGTCGGAGGAAACGTCGTTCGGGTAGGACTTCATGCGGACGGTGACGCCGCCGTCGTCCGCATAGCTCTGCCAGTCGCCGGAATCGGTGGTCTCATAGACGCGGTAGAACGCGGCGGCGGGCGAGTCCGCAAGGAGATAGTTCTGCTCCGAGAGCGTGTAATACCCGTCGATATGGCCGCCGACGATCCACGTATAGGTGCCGCTCGATGCATCATAGGAGCTGTAGCCGACGCAGTTCTCGCGGCTCTCAGCGGCGGCGGGGAAAAGCGTCAGGAGGGTGTCTGTGCCGGGGGCATAGCTGTCATGCACGAGGATGCCGTATTCCTGCGCGCCGGTCTGCGTCCTGATCCGCTCGATGGCAGCTTCGTCGCCAAGGAACGTTTTCGTCACGCGCAGCTTTGCCTCCCGCGCAACGAGCACGCCGTCGGCGTGCCAGCCGTCGCTCGCGTGATACTTGAGCGAGGCCCAGCGGATCTGGAAGTGATCCGCCGTAAGATACTGCATCGGGATCTCGACGCCCTCGATCTTGATGGAATAGCCCTCGCTCCGGATGGCTGCAAAGATATCCTGATCGCTCGGGAAGCTCGCCATCGTGATGCCGTCGCAGGCCGTATCCGTCATGGCGCGCATGATGCCGTCTACCTCGTAGGCGGCGGAATCGGTCGTGGGGGGCGCGAGCATCAGGTAGTTGTCCTGCACCTTGTCGTTCTGGCCGGTGCCGAGCAGTCCGGTGGTAAAGACGGATCTGGTGTAATCCTCCTGCTCGTTGTGGCTGAAGCCGTTGCCGTGCGAGTCCTTGATCTCGCAGTTGAGGTTGATGTAGAAATTGGCCGAGGCGATCCTGCCGCGCTCGTCGAGCGCGCTCCACACGGCGCTCAGCTCGATCATGCCGCCGGCCTCGCAGGCGGAAAGCTGCGCGGCGGTCAGCGCCGTGCCGGCGGGGAGGAGGTCGCCCGTGCTTTTCACGCGCCAGCCGCGGAAGGAGTAGAAGAATCGTTTGACCTGATTTTTCTGCGCGTTCGTGCCTGCGATCGCGTACTGCGTGTCCGGCGAGCGCAGAAGCAGCGTCTCCTCCTGAGAGAGATCGACGCGGTCGGTGACGCTGCCGAGACCGCCGATCGTGCCGTCCGTGACGATGAACTGCGTACCGGCGCTTACCTCGCCGCTGAGGTTTTGCAGGCAGGAGGCGAGCGTATTGGCCTGATACCGGATGGTGCAGGGGCCGGCGCCGCCGGCGTTGGAAACGGCCGAGACTGTGAGCGAGCAGGGGAGGGGCGAGAAAGTATAGAGCGTGCTGCCGTCGGCCTGCTGCTCGGCGGAGGTCGGCGCGACAGGCTCGCCGTCTGCGTTGAGGATGCGCCAGGTGTAGCTGTCGAGCGCGGGAAGGGAGAGCGCGTAGTCCTCCCCAGCGGACAGATAGTCCACACGGCTTTCCGCCGCCGTGCCGGCGGGCGCGGAGATGCTGACCCTGTAAAAGCTGTTCATACGGATGATGATCGGGTCGGAAACGCTTTGGCTGCGGGTGAAGTAGCCTTGCTGTCCCTCAAGATTGTGCGGGAGATAGTAGACGTAGCAAGTGTTTCGCGCGCTGAGCGGGATGCGCCATTCCATCCCGCCGTCCGCTGCCGCCTGATAGGGGACGGCGTCCGCCCAGAGCGTGGCGGGGCCGGTATGGTCTGTGTGCGGGAAGATGCGCTCGCCGTTGAAGCCGTCGGCGCTGAAGCCGAATTTGCCGTAGACCTCCTCCAGCGCCTCCGCCGTGATATAGTGGCGGCCGTTTTCCGTCGCAAGATAGGCGGTCGCCGAGCTGACAAGGTGCGGCTCGCCGTCAAGGTAGACATAAAAATCCAGCACGCTCTGCGATGCGCCGCGTTCCTCCTCGTCGGGGGCGAGGCTGTCGTCGTCCTCAGCGGGGCTGTCGCTGTCCGCGATGCCGCCGTCAGCTGCGGCATCGTCCTCGTCCTCGCCCTGATCGCACGTCAGCCTCCATGCGCCGTAGCACAGCGGGCCATGCACATGCTCGGGGGAGAGATCGGTGCATGTCAGCGCGTCCGGATCAACGGGCACGTCGACAAGCGTGAAGCACGCTGCGTCGTGCTGGTGCACGATGACCTCCGGCAGCGTGCAAACGAGCGCGCCGTCCGCGTCGCGGCAGGCGTCGTCATGGAGATGGGGCAAAAGCTCCTCCTGCCCGCAGATAAGCACCGGCTCCGCGTCCTCGCCCGCTTCTTCGGGGAGGGCATAGCAGGCGTCGGTGTGCGTATGCGCCGCCTTCTCCGGCAGCGTGCACCGGAGAAGTCCGTTTTCATCGCAGCATTCCGCGTCGTGCCGATGCAGCGCGAGCGGAGCGCCCGCTTCGGCGGCGGGGCAGCTGAGCGCCTTTTCCGTGACGGCGGAGAGCGGCGTATAGCAGCTCTCGTCATGAACGTGCGAGGCGGTCATCGTGATCGCCGGCAGAATGAGCGCGTAGGTGGTGGAGAACACCACGATCGCCGCAAGGAACGTCAGCACGCGATGCCATTTTCGCCTGCGTGCGCGCAGCTTTGCATATCGGGCTGCGTCATGCAGCAGCAGATCGTCCATCATATCAAAACTCCTGAGAGATCGTTCGGGATAAGCGGCATCTTCCTCATACCAAAGGATGATACATTATCATTATACCGATTTGCGCCGCTATATCAATCGGCAATTTAACGCAAAATTGACGCATTTTTTATAAAAAAGAGTGCAAAAGCACGGCGCATTTGCACTCTTTTCACCTGAGGCGAAGGAACGAGGCGGCTTTTGGGACGGTCGGCGACAAGACGCCTTGACAAGCGGAGCGCGGAAGGATACAATACGGAGTTAGACATATCTAATCGACGCGCCGCGCGCAGATACCGCGCGCGGCGGTCTCAGGAGGTGCGGCATGTCAAAAAAGGCAACGGAATTCCAGAAAAAGGAAATGAGCAAAATGTACCGCGGCAAGGAGATATTCAAGCCGCTCAATACCGGCTGGGTCGACGAGCATGTGGCCTGCGTGCGCGAGTGGGTGGCGAACATCTTCTTTTACCGCAAGGGCGATACGACCATTATGATCGACGCGGGCTACAACTATGACCGGCTGGGAGAAAAGATGGGCTGGCTCGGCATCGATCCCAAGTCTATCCGCCATATCCTCATCACGCATCAGGACACCGACCATGTCGGCGCGGTAGAGGCGGACAGCCCTGGCCTGTTCCGTGACGCGACGCTCTATGTCGGCGAGATCGAGAACCGCTATCTCACCGGCGAGGTGCGGCGCAGGGTCATCTACCATCTCTACAAGCTGCCGCAGGTGACGATCAACAACGAAAAGGTGCTGCTCAAGGACGGCGAGGTCTTTGAGATCGAGGGCATCAGGGTCGAGTGCTTCCTCGTCCCTGGCCACACTTGGGGACACATGGTGTACCTCATCGATGACAAATACCTTTTCACGGGCGATACCATCTGGTTCGGTGCGGACGGCGGCTACAGCTTCATCTCCGCGCTTGCCGAGGACAACAAGCTCGCGGTGAGGTCGCTCGCGGCGCTGGAGCGCAGGCTGCGCGAGCGCGGCCTGCACCCGATGCTCCTCACCGGACACACCGGCTGGACGGACGATTTTTCCTTTGCCTTTGCGCATAAGGGCGAGCTCTGCTCGCCGTTCAGAAAGAAGGCGCATGATCCCAGCGCGCCCTACGACGCCTACGACGAGTCTGACGATACGGAGGAGAAGGCGAAGGGAGCGCGCCTGCGCCCCGTGCGCGGCTGAACGATCCCCCTTGCGCGCGATGCGCTCCTGTCGTATAATAGACGGCGTCCCCCGAACGACACACAAGGAGACGCGCTATGAAGTCCAAAACGGTCCTCAGGGAGTTTGCCCTCATCACGCTTGGCACGGCGATCATCGCGGCCGCGGTATTCTTCTTTATGCAGCCAGCCCACCTTGCGATGGGGAGCGTCGCCGGTCTCGCCGTTGTGCTCGAGCAGTTCCTGCCGCTGAGCATCGCGGCCATCTCCATGATCGTCAATGTGGCGCTGCTGCTGCTCGGCTTTTTGCTCATCGGGCGGGAATTCGGCGCGCGGACGGTCTACACCTCGCTGCTGCTGCCCGTTTTTCTGTGGCTGCTGGAGCTGCGCTTTCCTGAAAACACCTCGCTGACGAACGACGCCTTTGTCGATATGGTGTGCTGTCTGTTCGTGGTGAGCTTCGGCCAGTCGATCCTTTTCAGTCAGAACGCCTCCTCCGGCGGGCTGGACATTGTCGGCAAGATCCTCAACAAATTCTTCCGCGTCAACATCGGCAAGGCGATCGCGGCCGTCGGTATGGCGATCGCGCTCTCCTCCGCGCTGGTCTACGACAAGAAGACGGTCGTGCTCAGCGTGCTGGGGACGTATCTCAGCGGCATCGTGCTGGATTACTTCATCTTCGGCACCAACACCAAGCGCAAGGTCTGCATCATCTCGCACAAGCAGAGGGAGATCATTGCCTTTCTCCTCGATACGCTCCACAGCGGCGCGACGCTCTATGACGCGCGCGGCGCTTACGGCGGCTTTTCCGGCGCCGAGATCGTGACGATCGTGGACAAAAACGAGTACCGCCAGCTCATGGATTTCCTCGCCCGCGAGGATCCCGCTGCCTTTGTGACGGTATACACCGTCAGCGAGGTGCTCTACCGGCCGAAGCCGCGGCGGAGCGGGGAATAACAGCATATGCGAGCGCCGCCCCCCGCCGCTTTGCGGGGAGCGGCGCTTTTTGCCGCGCGGGGGAAAAGTGCTTGTATTTTCCCATGCTTTATGGTAACATAACATATTGGGTCGATAGCTGTGCGATTTGGCGCAGAGAGATAGAAAAATCGATAGAAAACGATAGATCGGAGAGAAAAAACTATGGAAAACATGGAACAGGCGGCGCGCAAAAAGGTGATGCTGTCGGGCATCCAGCCCAGCGGCGATCTGACGCTTGGCTCGTATCTCGGCGCCATCAAGAACTGGTCGGGCCGCGCCGAGGAATTTGACAACTACTATTTCATGGCGGATATGCACTCGATCACCGTGCGTCAGGATCCCGCGGCGCTGCGCCGCCGCACGCTCGAGCAGCTCGCGCAGTACATCGCCTGCGGCCTCGACCCCGAGAAGAATACGCTTTTCATCCAGTCCCATGTGCCGCAGCACGCGGAGCTCGGCTGGATCCTCAACTGCTACACGATGTTCGGCGAGCTCTCGCGCATGACGCAGTTCAAGGACAAGTCCGCGAAAAACAGCGAGAACATCAACGGCGGACTTTTCACCTATCCTGCGCTGATGGCGGCGGATATCCTGCTCTACCAGCCGGATTACGTCCCCGTGGGCGAGGATCAGAAGCAGCACGTCGAGCTCTGCCGCAACATCGTCCAGCGCTTCAACGGCATCTATGGCGAGGTGTTCAAGATGCCTGAGCCTTATATCCCGAAGGTCGGCGCGCGCGTGATGAGCCTGAGCGACCCCGCCGCCAAGATGTCGAAGTCTGACAAGGATCCCAACGGCTCGATCTACCTCATGGAGAAGCCCGAGGACATCCGCCGCAAGTTCAAGCGCGCCGTGACCGACAGCGACACGGAGAACTGCGTGCGCTACGATCCGGCGAACAAGCCCGGCGTTGCAAACCTGATGTCCATTTACTCTGCCGTGACCGGCCGGAGCTTCGATGAGATCGAGCGTGAATTTGCCGGCCAGGGCTACGGTGCGTTCAAGCCCGCCGTGGGCGACGCCGTCATTGAGACGCTGCGCCCCATCCGCGAGGAGGCCGAGCGCATCCTCGCCGACAAGGCGTATCTCGAGTCCGTGTACCGCGCGGGCGCGCAGAAGGCGTCCTACGTCGCCGAAAAGACGCTGCGCAAGGTCTGCAAGAAGGTCGGCTTTGTGGCGCGGTAAAGGGTGAGAAGCATGAACGGAATTCCAAAAGAGCTGCTGCTCAGCGTGGGCGCGGCGCTGCTGTGCGCCTTCGCCGTGAGCTTTCTGATGTGCCCGCTGGTCAAGTCCTTTGCCTATCGGATCGGCGCGATCGACGTACCGAAGGATAACCGCCGTATGCACAAAAAGCCTGTGCCGCGTCTCGGCGGCCTCGCCATCTTCCTTGGCTTTATGGTCAGTATGCTGCTGTTCGTCAGGATCGACCATCAGCTCAAGGGTATCCTGCTCGGCGCGTCGATCATCGTGGTGCTCGGCGTGGTGGACGACATGTCCCCGCTGCGCGCGTCGTTCAAGTTCTGCGTGCAGATCGTCGCGGCGCTCGTCGCCGTGTTCCACGGCGTTGTGATCGAGATCCTCTCGAACCCCAACGTTTTTGCAGAGAACCCCTACTGGGAGCTGAACTGGCTCTCCATCCCCATTACGGTCCTGTGGATCGTCGGCATCACGAACGCCGTCAACCTCATTGACGGGCTGGACGGCCTTGCCTGCGGCGTTTCCACCATCAGCGCCGTATCGATGCTGGTCATCGCGCTGCTCGTCTCCGAGGGGGACGTGGCGCTCGTGATGGCATCGCTCGTCGGCGCGTGTCTCGGCTTCATGCCGTATAACAGGAACCCCGCCAAGATGTTCATGGGCGACACCGGCTCGACATTTCTCGGCTATATCCTTGCCACGATCTCCATTCAGGGGCTTTTCAAGTATTACGCTATCGTGTCGTTCGCGGTGCCGTTCCTGATCCTCGGCCTCCCGATGTTCGACACGCTCTTTGCCATCATCCGCCGCCTTGCCCACGGGCAGAACCCCATGGCGCCGGATCGCGGCCATATCCATCACCGCCTCATCGACATGGGCCTCAGCCAGAAGCAGGCCGTCGCGGCGCTGTATGTCATCAGCAGCATTCTGGGCCTTTCCGCCGTGGTGCTCACATCGAGCGGCGCGGTCAAGGCGATGCTCCTTTTGATGGCGCTGGCCGTTGCGGCATTTCTCGCCTCGCGCGTGATCTTCCGCCGCGACATCGACAAGGCGCTGCAGGCGGAACAGGAAGAAGAAAAGAAAACGGAAAAGCCCGCCGCAGAGGAAGCCACGCAGGAAGCGAACGCTCTGGAGGCAGACAAAACCGACGGAGAAAAAGAGGACGCATAAATGGAAAAACTGCGCATTATGAGCGTGTTTGGCACGCGGCCGGAGGCCATCAAGATGGCGCCGCTCGTTAAGGAGCTGGCGAGCCGCGGCGAGATCGAGAGCCTTTGCTGCGTGACCGCGCAGCACCGCGAGATGCTCGACAGCGTCATGCAGGTCTTCGGCCTCAAGGCCGACTGCGACCTTGACATCATGACCCCGCGGCAGACGCTCTCTACGATCACGAGCAAATGCCTTCTCGGCATGGACGACGCCATCGAGCGGCTGAAGCCCGATATGATCCTTGTCCACGGCGATACGTCGACGACCTTTGCCGGCGCACTCTCGGCATTTTACCATAAGGTGCCTGTCGGGCACGTGGAGGCAGGGCTTCGCACGTATGACAAATACTCCCCGTTTCCCGAGGAGATGAACCGCAAGCTCGTCACGGCCATCGCCGACCTCTATTTCTGCCCGACGAAAAATAACCGAGACAACCTCTTGAAAGAAGGCGTGACCGACGGCCTGTTCATCACGGGCAATACGGTCATTGACGCGCTGAAAACAACAGTGCGCAAGGATTATCACTTTACAACACAGCTTCTCAACGAGCTGGACTATTCGCGCAAGGTCGTGCTCGTCACGTGCCACCGCCGCGAGAATTACGGTCAGCCCATGGAGAACATCATGACCGCGCTGCGCGACATCGCCCTCCGGAACGAGGACTGCGAGCTGGTCTATCCCGTGCACCTCAGCCCTGTCGTGCGCGAAAACGCGCAGAAGTTCCTTGCCGGCACGCCGCGCGTGCATCTGATCGACCCGCTGAGCGCGGACGAGATGCACAATCTCATGGCGCGCTGCTATATGGTCATGACCGACAGCGGCGGACTTCAGGAGGAGGCGCCCGCGCTCGGCAAGCCCGTGCTCGTCATGAGAAGGGAGACCGAGCGGCCGGAGGCCGTCGCCGCCGGAACGGTGAAGCTCTGCGGCGTGGAGTACGGCGATGTGCTGCGCATGGGCAGCGAGCTGCTGCGCAGCAAGGATGCCTATGATGCGATGGCGCACGCCGTCAACCCCTACGGCGACGGGCACGCCTGCGCGCGCATCGCCGATGCGATCCTCTGGCGCTTTGGCAGGAGGGCCACACGGCCCGACGATTTCGGCATTTGAGCCGATAAAAACGAGGAAGGAGGCGGGGAGCGGAATGGGAAAACGGAAGCTGACGCCGATCGGCGCGGCCTTTGCCGCGCTCGTTCTGTTCGTCGTTTTCTTCATGGTGCGCGGCACGCTCCACCAGCCGACGCGCATCGTTCTGCCGCAGGAGACGAGCAACGGCGGCGACGGCGGCGAGACGGCGGATGACAGCAGCACGGGCCGCGTCGCCATCCGCGCCGATACGGTGCAGAGCGCCATCGCCACGCTCGAGCGTCCCGCGCGCTATACGCGCACCATCACCATCGAGCGCTACTATGACGGCGGCAGCGGCGTGGATCGCAGCAGCGTATATGTTGACGGGCCGTGGATGCGCGTCGACACCGAGCACAGCGGCGGCGAGCTGAGCCACACCATCACGGACGGCGAGAGCCTGTGGCTCTGGTACGGCAGCGGGACGCAGTACTTCAAAAGCGCCGCGCCCTTCAGCGCCGACGAGGAGCAGGGCATTCCCACCTATGAGGATATCCTGCACATGGACGTTTCCCATATCGCGCTCGCGGATTACCGCGTGCTCGAAACGGTGGACTGTATATTTGTCGAAACGTTCGCCGATGAGGACGGCTATCTGGAGCGCTATTGGGTCAGCGTGAGCGACGGGCTGCTCTGCGCGGCGGAAAAGCTCAACGGAGACGAGGTCGTTTACCGCATGGCGGGGCTGACCGTCAACACGGGCGAGCTGGCGGAGGACGTATTCGTCCTGCCGGACGGCACAGTCCTGCATGAGAGCCGGACGGAGCGCGTGGAGCGCTGAGCGCGGAAAAAAACAATAGAGCCGTCCGGAGGGGCCTCCCTCCGGACGGCTTTTTGCAGCACTTCTACAGGATGAGCAGCAGCCCCAGCGCGATCAGAAGCTCATCATCCGCCTTTTCTTCAAAAAGGAAAAAAAGAATGAGCAGCAGCAAAAGATCGCCCTTGTCCACGCCCTTGAGCGGCAGCTTGTCGAGCAGCCGCGACAAAAGCTGCGCGCTCTCCCGCTCGCCGTGCGCCGTCTCCGGTCTGGGCTGCGGTGAGGGCGGGGGCGGGGGAGCGGAGCGGCCCTGTTCGGGCGCGGGCGGCGCGTCCGGCATGGGAACACGCGTATAGACGCCCTCGTCGTTGCGCAGATACCGGTTATACATCTCAGCCCTCCCCGCTC
>ERZ857629.719-NODE-719-length-42820-cov-5.900994_pt1 | contig 42820 bp, 53 predicted proteins | sample MGYA00519700_ERZ857629 | MGnify/ENA primary metagenome ERZ857629 (study PRJEB31778, sample SAMEA3449351) | human gut metagenome | biome: human gut; feature: human-associated habitat; material: faeces | place: United Kingdom | collected 2010/2012 ... | reverse complement strand
ACCAAAGCGAACGTTACTACTGCTCTTGGCTATACACCTCCTACTTCTAATACTAACACTTGGCGTCCTGAAGAAGTCATTATTTCTTCTACTCAGCCTAGCGCAAGTACATGTAAGCTATGGATAAAAATTTAAAATTTTTGGGAAAAGTATTATAATTTTCACCTTGTAATTTTTAGATACAATAGAGAGAAAAATCTTACAGACACTACGAAGATATGGTAATGAAGCTCAATCAGACTCCATACAATAAAAAGATTAGCTCTTACCATATCTTCTTTATATATATGTATCACTACATATCACTAAGGAGAACACCATGAACGAATATCCTTATTTCAATCCATATGCGCCATATATGCCTATGCAAAATGGCGCTTATACATCAGCTAACCAAATTCAGGGTGTTAGATTTGTATCTAATCGTCAAGAAGCGGAAAGCTGTGCCGTTCCTCGCGGGACAAAGGCTTTGCTTATGGACTCAAATAAGGATATTTTTTATTTAAAAGAAACTGATATAAATGGTATATCTACCATTTCTGAATATTCCTTCCAGAAAGTTGAGCCGCAAACGGCGGATAACTATATAACAAAAGATGAATTCAACAAATGGAAGGAGCAGTATGAATCAATTATTTCAAACATTGCAGCAAACACAAACGCCGCAAAACAACCCAATGACCGAGTTGTTGGACTTCATTAAAAGTAATAACATCACACCTCAGCAAGCCCAAGAGAAAGTTCAGTCTCTTATCTCTTCTGGGCAAATGTCTCAACAGCAATTTGAGACTCTTAAACAGCAGGCTATGAATATAGCCAAATTCTTCAAATAGTTTATCCCCTTGTGCGCACAGGATAAAATATTTCTATACACCACGATAGAAAGAAGATTATTATGGAAAATATGTCTCTATCCGATATTGCGGCAGTCACCAAAGACAACGACAATTGGGGCGCTGGTGGCTGGATTTGGATTATTGTTCTTTTCCTATTTATGTATGGTAATGGCTGGAACCGTAACACCACTACTGAACAGCCAGTGACAGAAGCAGGCCTTTGCAACGCCATGAACTTCAATAATCTTGAGAATAGCGTTGGCCGCATGTCTGACCTCATGCAAACACAGTTTATGCAAACCTCTCAGGGTCTAGCATCTGTTGGTTATGAGAATCTGCGCAATTTCGCATCTACTCAGGATGCCATTAAAGACGGTAACTATGCGCTCTCTAGCCAGCTAGCAAATTGTTGCTGCGAGAATAAGATGGCCACGGCAGACCTCAAGTACAGCAATGCAATGAACACCGCTTCTATCAACGAAAACACCACCGCACAGACCCAAAAGATTCTAGACGCTCTTGCTCAGAACAAGATTGAATCTCTACAGGCTCAGGTTTCCGAGCTTAAAACTCAGAATATGTTCTGCGGCGTACCTCGTATCTCTCCATATGGCTACGGCGTAGTTCCTAATTTCGCCAATCCTTGCGGTTGCAACGGAGTTACTTTTTAATCCTATCTATCTTTAGGAGTTTATCATGGGTATCAAAACAGTAGGAAGATTCACTTATGATAGCGCTACTGCTGTCACGCTAGCTGCTGGCGACACCATTCCAGTACCTAATTCAACAGTATCCAATAAGTGTATCTCGTGCGATGGTAAGAACATCACTATCAATAAGAGCGGCCTTTATCAGATTGTAACGAATTTCACATTCGCCGCAACCGCAGAAGGGCCAGTAGAAACACAAATGTATCGCAACGGCAACGCTTTACCTGCGGCACATGCTATCGACACAGCTGCCGCATCAGGTAATCTCGTGTCTCAGGCGTTTTCCGCGCTTGTCACGGTTCCCTGCAATGCTCCGCAAGCTACGATTAATGTCAATGCATTAAGTGCTACAAGCGTCCGTATTGCTAACATTATTGTGGTAAAGATTGCGTAATGGAAATTTTAAAAACTTTACTTGACCAGGTTGACGATGAAATATGCGGCGCGAAAGAATATGCGGAGCTAGCGCTGTCATTGAAAGACGATTCGCCGCAACTGTCTAGTATGTATAATGATTTGTCCAAGCAAGAATATTCTCACATACAGATTTTACATTCACATTTACTCAAAGCCTACACCACTCTTGGAGAACAAACTGATATAGTGCAGAATCTATTTGATTGGCAAAACAAAAAGATAATTGACAGTGCGGCGCACGTCAAGACATTGATTGACATGTACAAGTAATTTTAAAAATTTGGGCAGAATTATGTAAATAGTTCTGCCCATTTTTTATATAGATTAGTAAAAATCTTTAGAGAAATAAAAGGAGATAGAAGTTGGGTAATTCTATTAGTGTCTGGGCTAGAGACGTTACAAACACTGGCTTCACTGTTGTAGGTAAATTTAACAACAATGGTTATACGTATGAATATTCTGGTACTCGTTTTACCCTTTCTATTGACGGCGTAGGTAATATCTACGACCAAAAACTGACATTTTCAAAAGGTCAATCTTTTGAATTTTCCGCTTACTATAATGCAGGCGCATCATCCTCTGCACGCACATACACGATTCACGCTCGGTGGGATTCAAGTGGTTTTGGTCATGTTGACAATAGCTACGCGACTAATACTGTAACAATCGGAGCATCTGTATCTACGCCACCAGCAGTAACAAATGTAAAACTAACTAGAAATTCAGACACTTCTTTAACAGGCAGTTGGACGAATAATGGTAGCGGAACTTCTGCTGTTACCAAAAATACAGTTGATTTTTACTCGGAGAGCGGCGGCGGCGGCGGCGGCGGCACATGGACAAATGGAGTCGGCGGTACAGGTGTACGCACTAGTCAAGCCTTTACTGGTGCGGCTAATAGCAGATACCAATTCCGAGTATCTTCTGGCAATAGTGCAGGTTCTTCTGCCACACAATATTCAAGTTTTGTATATACTACGCCAGCAACGCCTACAGTGTCTAATGCTATGGGCATTATTTATCCTTCTGCTGGTAGCTTAAACTTTACCGTAGACACGGGTGCCGCGCATTATCCATCAGGCAAAATTAATTGGCAATATTCTACTAATGGTGGTTCATCTTGGTCTAGCACATACACAAGCGATAGTTCTGTTGTGTCTGTTGGGTCTAGTGATTCTCGATTCAATAGCTTTATCATGGGTCTGAAAACTAATAGCAATTGCTATATCCGCGCACAATGTTACAATGCAGATAATACATTGGCATCTGGTTGGTCTGCGGCTAAGAAGATTGAAGTTAAAACGCAACCTATCGCGTATGTTAATTTGCCAAGCGGAGCTACAATAAAAGCAGTGTATATTAATAAGGGATAATAACCCTAGGAAATAAAAGGAGTATAAATGAAGATTTATAACGAGGAAGACGTTGAGATTAAAGAATCTGACGTTGATACCACTAAAGGCTATCTAAAGTCTGATAAGAAATTTATTACTCATTATGACGAGCAGCCAGAAGTTATTGAGCATAAACATTACGAAGTTGAACGTTTTGTATTTGAAGACGGCTCGCAAATGCTTGTTGATGGCAACATGGACGCGCACGTAAAGGTCATTGATGACCAAGCAGGCATCTTTGAGTACGTAGACCAAGGTGAAGGTAACGTTTATTATGGCGCAGAAATTAAATCTGTAATCGACCAAGAGCATGTTGAGCATAAAGACGCATATGATGAATATGAAGATATTCAGCGTTATGTCCTATATACTGAGGAAGAGCTTGCCGCGCGTAAAGAAGCCGAAGAAAAGCAAGCCAAGCAGACCGCTTTCCTAGAGAATGGCCCTGACCAGCTTGAATCTAATACTACTTCTATTGGTGATTTGACTATTATGCTATCTGAAATTGTTGCAGGAAGTGATGAATAATGGCAGTATCTAAAATGGCCTTTAAAATCGTTAAGAGTGCAGTACAAATCCGTCTTGAACGTGGTGAAGAGCTGGAAGACATTCTCGCCAGTTATCCTAAACTATCTGCGGAGCAAGTTACTGAACTTCGTGAATTTTATACTCCAAAAGAAAGTGAGTAATTATGGATTTTATGCTAGGAGCAGTTGCCTGCGCACTTGTAATTACCATTGTCGGCACTGTTAAAAAGTTTGTAGTTAATCGTTTTCTACAGATGGAATCTGATATTAATGACCTAAATGAGCTTGTTTCCGAAATTGTTTCTGGAAGTGATGAATAATGGCACGTCCCGTTAAAGGTGTTTCCGCACTCGCTTTTAAGATTGTCAAGAAAGCTGTCAAGATTCGTCTAGACCGTGGTGAAACTCTTGATGACATTCTTGCTAGCTATCCTAAGCTATCTCAGGCTCAGGCCGATGAAATTCTTGAGGAATTCAAGAATTATAAATCTGAATAGGAGATTTAACAATGTTTGATTTATCAACTATCTCTACCTATCTCGTTCCTAGTGTAGTTATCCTATGTCTTTTGGTTGGCTACATTATTAAGAACTTGATTCCAAATGATTCTATTAACCGTTTTATTCCTCTTATTGTAGGAGTACTTGGCGTTGCCGCCACGATTTTCACTGCTGTTACAACAGGTGTTCCAATTACCGTTGATGTTGTCGTTGCAGGATTAAGCAGTGGTTTGGCAAGTACAGGTCTTTTTGAAGCCTATAAAAATCTTCTCAACGGTTCCAATAAAGAATCTAAATAATGTTATGTGAGGGAGCCTAATGGCTCCCTTTTTTATTTCCAACAGAAAGGAAAATTATGGATTGGAAAAACATTCAAGCTGATGTAACCAAGATTCTGCCTTGCGATTATACCGCAGGTCGTGAAGGTGCCAATATTACAGGTATTACTATTCACCATATGGCAGGCAATCTTTCTATCGACCAATGTTATAATCTTTGGAGCCGTTCACAGACCTCTGCGCACTATGCGGTTCAGTCTGACGGCAAGATTGGTCAGATGGTCAATGACTGGGATACCGCTTGGGCTTGCGGCAATTGGTATGCTAATACTCATACTATCTCCATTGAACACGCTAATAACAACAGCAATCCTTGGACTGTCTTCCCTGCTGCTCTAGAGTCTGGCGCACATCTTGTTGCTGCCCTTTGTCTCTATTACAATCTTGGCCGTCCTCAGTGGCTTGTCAATGTCTTCCCTCACAAGTATTGGTCTGCTACTGCGTGCCCCGGCGAACTAGCGGGTAGTCAAAATGCCGAGTACATGAGTCGCGCACAGGCTTGGTACGATGCAATGAAGAACGGCACCGAAGCTGCTCCTGCTCCTTCTACAAACAAGCCTACTCCTGCGCCTGCTCCTACTAACAAAGCTCCACAGGGCAAAACTCTTGTTAATGTTCATTATGCTCTCCGCAACCTCAATGGTGGCTGGAATGACACTGTAACTAACTTTAACAACAGTGATTCCAACGGCTTTGCTGGTGTACCTTGCGGCAAGCACGATTATCTGTGCGCTTGGGCTGACCGTGGTACTCTCAAGTATCAGGTTCACACTCAGCAAGACGGCTGGCTAGGTTATGTATCAAAGGGCAATAAGAATGACCTCGTTAACGGTTGCGCCGGTATCGGTGGTCACGCTATTGATGGTGTCCGCATGTACTATATCACTCCTAGCGGCGAAGAATACAAGCAAGTTTACTATCGTTCACAGACCGTTGACCGTGAAGGTTGGCTGAATTCTGTATGCGATGATGGTTCTACCTATGGTGGCGATGATTTCGCTGGTATGTACGGTGAAGCTCTTGACCGTCTACAGGTCTGCATTTCTGATGCTAATCCTTTTTAATTAAATAAAATAAGGGGTATTCTCTTAATTGAGAATACCCCTCTTTTTTTATGGCTTTTTAGAAAGCCGATTCATTTTTATTGATTTCAATATTGGCCGCACACCCAATACAAATTGCATCTGCGGTATCGCTATCTACTTCTTTTTCATAGTGCTCTTGGATAAAGTCAATTGCAGTCTGTTTCTGTTCTACTCTTTTTCTTCCCCAAGACATACCATATTTTTCTTTTAAGACCTTGCGCCAATGCGATGGAGATAGGCAATACAGCTTTTTTTCATTCTTCTCACACCAAAAGAGAATCATAGCCTGTATGTAAGCTAATTTTTTATATGTTTCTACATTGCCCATCTGTAGCTGAATGTCTTCATATGCAACAGCATCAAAGTGATAGGCCGCATCTAAATCATCTAATTGATAAAGAAACTCCGTAAGACGTTTTCCTAGCTCTTGGTTTGAATGAATAGTAAAAGCGCCATAATTTAAAATTTCACTATTGTCGAAGACGGCAACTCCTGTGGTATTAAGGCTTTGGTCTAACGCCAAGAGCCGCATTAAAAATCAGTCCCAGCGAAATCAAGTTTATTCGCATATAGTTTTGCAAACAGAACAGTATTTGTGACTGCACCTACGCCATTGGGAACTGGTGTAATGTATGCAGCTTTATCTTTTACACTATCATAATTAACATCGCCGCAAATACGACCATGTTCATCATAGTTAATACCAACATCAATAATGTTTAGATTGGTAGCATTAAGATTTAAAGGATGGTAGAAATACTCAGGCCGTCCAATAGCAGAAACAAGCACATCCTTATCACTGAAATTAGTTTTCTTGCTTTTGGTGTGATAGAGCGTCACGGTGCAATTTTGCTGTAAAAGCAGCTCCGCAAGCGGTCGCCCAACTCGCATAGACCTACCTACAACGGCGACATTAAGACCTGCAAGTTCATTATCATAAAGTGTTTGAATAATCTTTAAACATGCCGCAGCAGTGCAAGGAGCCTTGCGATATGCGATGGGGTCTTTGCTGCCATATAGATGCGCCGCAGACTTATTTGAAAGACCATCAATATCAAGACGTGCGGGAATCAGATTGTATAATGATTGAGTCGCTTCACCATAATCTGAAATAAGAATAATGCCGTTGATACTAGGGTCTTGCGCCCATTGGCGAATCTTTAGACTTGCGTCTTGGATTGAATCACACTCAGCTGAGGTTACCGTAGATTTGTACTTTTCAGCATTGCGACGAATGGAGCGGAGATACGAGCCTGCGGCTGCATCCTCCGCTCGATAGATAACACCAAGAGTAGGATTAAGTGTAGGATGTGGGTCAATGGCAACTGTCTCTAGTTTTTTAATAGTAGATTCAATTATCTTGTCCATATGCGCGCTCTCCTTAATCAGTATTACTAGTACCGAAGCCACCGCGATTTTCTGCCGCAAGTGAAGCAACTTCATCAAAGACGATGTGCGGTTGGACCTTGTTAATACGGAACTGGCAAAGGCGCGTACCCTTTGGAATTACTACTGGGAAAGTAGCGTATACTGGATAGCCCCATTCATCGTCAGGGCCGCAGTAAGTTGGGTCAATCACGGAGTATGCGTTCGTCTGTAGCACCTTGTAGCGCTTAAAAGTAGAGGAACGTGGGACAAAATTCGCTTCATAGCCTTCTGGAAGTTTCATTGCAACGCCAAGAGGAATAATAGCAAACTCTCCCGCTTGAAGAGTAACATCTTTTCGGGTATAAAGGTCAATCCAAGAGCCATTAGGATTGACCTCTAGGCGCGGCATACCGGGCCAATATTGAATCTTAATAGTCTCTGAATTACTCAAAAATATCATCCTCATTGTAATCGTCATTGGTGGAAAGCATAGACTCTGCCGCATAAGGCAGCTCTACATCAAAGATAGGAATAGTAGGCTCCTTAATATCATTGACCGTGAAAACTGCCTTGACCTGATAGAACGAATCTACAACTTCTCCGCGCTCCTTAACCAGTTTCTCGGAATAACTGAAAGCAGATAGAGAATAACCATCCTGCGCGGCCTGCTTTTGTAGCTCTTCGCGGAAAGACACAACATCTTCAATCGTCTCAACACGATACTCGGCAGTGTTCTTGATAACGTAATGGCGCATAATTAAATACCTTCCTCGATAACAGGCAGAGTCGTAAGACCCTTAATTTTACTTACTACTTCTGGAATATAACTCTTTGGGCCGAGAACGTAAATCTCTTGAATATTATATTCCTTCTCTAGATATGGCGTGAAGTTTTCTTCAAATTCAGGAAACCAACACATCTTTTGGGAATCAACTTGTTCTGTCTCTCCCTGTACCATGAACTTGATAGCTGACGCTGGGAACGCAGCGATAATTAGTTTATTCATTATTTCACCTCAATTACGAAGCCCTCGGCTTCAAATAGTATGTACATATATACATCACCAGTCTTGTATTCCTTGACCCAAATCTGATAATTATCTTCCGCGTGCTGATACTCAATATCGAGAATGCGGCTACGGAATGTAAGGCACTCTTTAAGTTCTTGAATCATCTTGTCATAATTAGGATTCTTTAGATTGAAAATGGTATAATAATGAAGTTCATTATTTAGTAGCATATAATACTGCTTCTTATGATGTGTTGAAAGCCAAGCACCTACATTGACGAACATTGCATTTACTTCATCTTGTGAAGGCGGCTCAATCTTTGAATACATCTGTTTGTTAATTTCATAATTGTTAATGGATGCGTCCAATTATTTTCCTTTCTCTTCTTTGTTCTACTATATTATAGCATATTGAAAAGCAAAAGTCAATAAAAAAATGAGGGATAGAATAAAATCTATCCCTCTTATTTACATATCCAAGAGTACAATGTCATTTGCCGCACGTGTCTTTTGAAGGTCAATTACTCGCTGATTGGAGCTGCCCTTAAAAGCTAGGGTTAAATCTTTTTTCTCTTGGATGAATGGGCCATCTACTAGAACATCCGCAAGCCGCAGAATTGGCTCTAGATAATAATCATCTTTATTCTTTTTGATTCTCTCTTGGAGCTGTTCGTAGGTGTATCCAGTATAAATCCAAATCTTAATATCAGGACGTAGAGCCTTGATATTTTCAATAAGGACTAACAGTTCTTTTAGGTTAATGGTTTCTAGCGGTTCTCCACCTAGTACTGAAAATCTTTCTACCCATTTTGGTTGAATAGTTTTTAAGATTTTATTCTTAGTATCATTGGTATATTCATTGCCGCTATTGAAGTCCCATAGCTCTTGGTTATGGCAATTCTTACAATGAAAATGGCAACCAGATAAAAAGACGCTAGCGCCGATGCCAATACCATTACTAATATCCATTGACCTTATTTGGAAATATCTCATGCTTCACCAACTTCGTGGTCATCAATGTGTTTGTAACGAGAAGCAATTTCTTGAGTCTTGCCATCATTCCAGAAATTCACGCCAACATACCCGCACGTACGCGCAGCAACATCCATTTTATCTATATCTGTATTGCCACAATTTGAGCATTCCCACCACGTATTTCCATCTTTGTCTTTGTGTACATCAATGGTTTGTGACTCGCCGCACACATGACAATAAGAAGTTTTTGTATTGATTTCACAATACATAATATTTTTATAAATACATTCTAGAATTGGATATAAAACTGAGATATTTTTGGATACATCTGAACTTTCAACGTAACTTAGGCAACCCCCTACGGAATACTTTTGGAATTCGCCTTCAAGTTCAATCTTAGAGAAGGGGTCAATTGGCTGAGAACTCGGGATATGATAAGAATTTTCAAAATACTTTTTGTTCCCAAACAGTTTCTTGAACTGGTCTGGATAACGTTCTTTAGTCTTAGTTGCAAACTTGTAACACAATGATTCTGCTGGGGACGCATAAAGTGAATATCCAACGTTCTCTGCTTGTTTCCATTCTTCACACTTATTGGTCAAGAATTTGAGAATTCGTAGCATTAGTTCTTGTCCGTTCTTGGTGAAATTGTCTTCTCCAATAAGAATTTTAACGGCTTCGTTACCACCATTATATCCAAGCGAGACTGTGGCGTATCCATTATGAACTAACTTGTCTAGAGTATCTTCTGGGTCTAGTCTAGCTAAAGCACCATCTACCCATAGGATTGGAGCTACGCCAGCTTTTGTTTTCGAGAGTCTATCAACGCGAATTTTTAGTCCGGCATGACAGATTTCAGCTCGTTCATCCAATAGTCTGAAAAAGATTTTAAGAAGATGTTCTTGAGATTTATCAGAATCATATTTAAGCTCTTCTTGTGCGGCAAAAGCTGTATCTGGAAGATTAAGGCTGGAAACGCCGCAATTGAATCGACCGTAGTATTTTGGTTTACCATCTTTATCTAAATATGGAGATAGGAAACTTCTACACATGTTATCGGTAGTCACCTACCGCACTGACTATATCATCTATCCTATTGGATAGTCTTCTTACTTCGAGATAGTTATTATCTCTACTTCCTTTCGGAATAGTCGATACACATTTAATTAGCTCGGACTCAACTTAAATCTAAGTCCTATCCGAATTCAAAAGATTTTACATGGGCTATAGTTTACGCTTACCCATACAAGGAAAACAATGACCCTCGCCATTTGCGTCTACTTTGATTTGCTTCATTACTTTCTCACTGATGTAATCAGGAGTTAAGCGTTTAGCAGAGCACTCAACAGCTTTTTGGGTTACATCCCAATATTTAGTGCCGGGTTTGTAGTTATCTTCTTCAAGAACATACAATAGCTTTGGAAAAGCCTGTGTAACATACACGCCTTGGCGATTTGGCATACCTTTTTCTCTTTGCTTTAAAAATTCCTTAATAAGAAGAATTAGTTCTTCTTTATATTCTTCTGTCTCACCGATATACATGAATAGAGAGCAAAAAGGCGCCTGGCCATTTAATGTAAACAGCGTTGAAATTTGATAATTAAAAGTTTGTACTGAATCCGCGATTTCTTTCTTTAAATCTGCCAGAGCAAACTTTTCTTTTAGTTCATTTGAAATATCTTCATCTTTATACTTGTTTTTGAAGATATTGTAACTATCACGAACGAAAGGAGCTAAATGAGTTAGTGTGATAGATTCTCCACCATAAGAGTTAGCAGCAACGCTAGCCATAATTTGCGTTGTTACTGTCATAGCCGTTAAAAGACGATGTGGTTTGTTGATGCGTACATTGTTAATGACTGTGCCATTTTGCAGCATATCTTCTAGGTTAATAAGGTCACAGTTATGAAGAGTTGACTGTGCCATGTAATCCATATCGTGCTGATGGCAAATACCAGCATCATGAGCTTCAATTACTTTCTTAGGGAAAATATAATTACGAGCAATGTCTGTGCTTGTAATACCAGCAAGATAGTCTCGTTGCACAGTAACGAGCTTAGCGTTTTTATTGCTATTCTCTGTTGCCCAGTAACTTTCTGGGTCATTCTTAATCATATCGAGAATTTCAGCATCATTATGTTTCTGACGTGCAATCTGATGTTCATAACGATAAATCATATATGACTTTGCAACATGTGGATAATCGTCCATAAGCAGTTCTTCAACAGCATCCTGAATATCTTCTACTGACATATCATCATGATAATATTCTGATTCCTCAAAATCATTTGCAATATCTTCCGCAACCTCATGACAATCTGCACCAGTCCATCCAAGAGTACCAGCAACATCACATGCCGCACGAAATACTGCATTTTCAATTTTGGAAATATCAAACTCTACTTTATTTCCATTACGTTTAGTAATATATTTAGTCAATATCTTTTCCCTTCTTCTCTTGGTGAATTACTTTCAACATATCTTCTACATTGTCCAAAAGAGGATAGCGAATCTCAGACGTAGAGTTGGCTGCGAACTCACGATTGACCATATCGACATACATTGTGGAACTACCTTCATCGCCCATATAGAACATATCCCATTTGTCTTGCGGCACAAGGTTCTTCACATCAAGCTGCTCTAGTGCAAGATTGTCAAATGAAATACTGTTGAACCACTTTTCTCGAACCATTTGCGGCAAAAATTCTTCCAGATGTAAAATTAGACTATCAGTAAGTAGACGTGATTCTTGATATGCTTGGATACCACGACCGAACTTCTTATATCCAAGAATTAGAATCTTTAATCCATTGTCTGATAGGAATTCATAATCCCTATACTTGGTAACACCTGCAATAGTGTGAATGACTGCATTTGGGAAATCACGGAGCATAGGTAAAAATTTTTTATCAGGATGATGGAAAGAAATACCTAGGCCGTAAATCAGCTTTTCATCTGCCAATTGCTTGAGAAACTTATGCTGTTGCATGAAGTGAATCTGGTTTACTGTTACAGACGGAACTAGTTTCAGTTCTTTACACTTTTTTAAGAAAGGCACGAAATCAGGATGCTCTAGAACATTACCGCCGCCCAAAGCCAACTGAGTATAAGGATGGAGCTTATCAATAAAGCTATCTGATAAAATGTCTCCATGCTGTCCATGCTTGGTCGATTTCTCATGGCAATAACGGCAATTCAACGAACAGCTGTTAGTAATTTTAATATCCATAGAATCAGGAAAAGACGGGGCTAAAACATCGTCTTGACTGCATCGAATCATAGTCCCGTCAGTAAGAGATAAGGTCACTATATAATTACCATTCTTATAAGAAACGCAATTGGAAGGGCGAGGGTCAAAACCTTTAGCCATTTTATTCCAATTTTTAGCCATCATATCCAAACGCTCCAAACGCTACCATTTCATCACCAGAAGGAGAAGTAAAGCTCCGCGCATAAGTCTCAAGATCGCCATTTCGTGCATACCAATCATCCATTGTATATGCTTCAAGGCTACTGCGCTCAGTGTCCCAATAGCTATCGTTCCAACTATCATAGTCACGGCGCTCGTTGAGAACTTTATCCATATCGAGAACTTTGGCATACTCGTCTCCAGCATCAATACGCTTCTGTTCCTCTTCATTGTATTTTTCTGTAAGTTCTTCTAGCTCTTCTGGGGTGACAAAACTCTTGTTTGTCTGTAACTTACCCCAATCATTGTCAAGCCAAAACTTGTCTCCGTGTTTCCAATCCTCATAGTCTTCTTTGGTGCAGATAGTGAGTGTATGCGTTGAGCTTGAATTAGTTTCAAACACACCTTGTCGTACCTGAAGAATCATTTTTATCCTCTTTTCTCTTATATGAAATTTAGCTTATAAACTTTCTAAACTTATGCCCATACGTTTATTTGGATAATAGCTTGCGTTTCAGCTTTGAAACTGTATGAATTAATTTATCAGTATTCATAATACTGGATACAAAATCTGTGCGACCATTATGATAACGAAGGACATGCTGATTTAAACAATACCCAAAGTAATCATCATATCCGCTGAAATTTTTCCAATCCGCAAATACTCGCCTAATGAACTCCCACTTGAAAGTATGCTCTCGTTTGATAGAGCGCTTGAGCCGCACAAATAGCGGAACTTTGAGGTAGAAACATTCACATGCTTCAAGATACCAAGGATAACGAGTTTGAAGTTTCGACATACCAGTAGGATTAAGAACACAGACATTTACGCAATCTTCTTCAAATGAATTAATTGCTGTACCATATCGCCAGCCGCGAAACTCGGTATGCTCGACAAACATATATTTATATTGCATATCAATAAATGTTTCCAAGTCAACGAAATGATAATCTACACCATCAACTTCTCCCTCTCTTGGAGGACGAGTTGTATAACTGATTACTTTTTTCGCTGGAACACCAATCTTCTTATACTCTTCAACTAGACGAGTGGCAGTTGAATCTTTGCCAGCCGCCGACTTGCCGCAAATACCAATTACTATTGGATACATTAAACCTCCAAAAATATAGGAGTAAACCTTTCCTTTCTGTTTACTCCTATATTATAACATAATTTTATTTAATTGTCAACATTTTCGCCGTAGCGATTATTAGTCATTTCTACAGTGCCGTCTTGATTCACTTTTGTAATTTTATATAGCTGATGTGAATTAGTTCTCTTATATTTCTTTGCTCTGAACATATCGCCATTACGGTAACCGTTTACAACAATTAGCGTTCCCTTTTGGAACCATCCTTGTTCCATGATTTTATTTTCACCGTTAATGTTTTCGCTTACTCGACGATTATATTTTGCAAAATAATCTAGCGCAAATTTTACTGTTACGACACCTGAATCAGTTGTAAGAATATCAACTTGTCCTTTTGTATTATTTTTGCCGACTACTGTGCCCATAATTCTACAAGTTTTAGGAATCTTAACTTCTTTGCCACCACGTTTAAATACGTAATCAGTAGGTGGAGTTGTTGGCAGACTATTATATGATACTATATTATATATAGATTTGTCGACATTGGATAGTTCGTGTTTGTGATAATAATACCCAAGAGCATCCATTTCCCAAGTAGAATAAGTTCCTGCCGCATATGTATTCCATTGTTCTAAGAACAATTTTCTATTTAATTTTTGTAATAAAGTTTCTTTGTTCTCTTGGATGTAATCTTTTGCGGCAAGCATCACTTTATCATATTCTTTTTTCCAAGTCTTTTTATTTAGACATATAGAATTATTTTTAATATATAGATTGTCAGTATCGAAATATCTATTATAAAACTTATAATGTATATTTGATTTGCTTAAATCAAATTCTTCTGATGTATCCTTACATTGTTTTTTCATTGTTCTGTCAAAATTGAATACTTGCTTTTGAAACTTTAGCTCTTTTGGAATGAGCTCATAATCAATTAAAGATTTAAAGTTTTGCATAGTAATACGTTTTTTAGGATTACTTACAATTTCAATATATTGTTTCATAATATTCTTGCGGCTATCAAAAGAATCAAAAGCGCCGCCTTTAATCAAAGCAAGAATTGTCGTTTTATTTTCGTTGTTTTTATCTAAGAAATCTTGGAATGAATCATATGGACGATTGGCAATAATTCTTGAAACAACTTCGCCGCCAACTCCATTTAAGGACTTCATACCGTATAGAATGGCATTGTCTTCCTCGTCTGGCTCAAATAGATAACCAGATTTATTGATATTAACAGGCTTTACTGTAACACCATTGTTAATCATGTTACCAATTGCCTTTGCAATCTTACCGTAATTAGATGCGGCATCTTCATCAAGACCAGCATCGACTCGAAGACAAGCTGTATTCCAATATACAACAGGAAAATAGGTAGCTAAATAGACCGTTTGCAGACCGATGTAGGAGTAAGCAAGAGAGTGAATACGTGAAAATGAGTAGCCCATCTGTGGTTTGATAGCAGTCTCCCAAATGTATTTACCAAGATTTTCGTTTGGAGCACCTTGTAATACCATTTTTCTCAGTTCAGGAATCTTATCCATCTTCTTTTTTGCGCAGACTTTTCTTGCAAAATTTGACTCAGATAAAGAAAAGCCACAGACTTCCATTAGGATTATCATCATATCTTCTTGCTGGGCGGGCGCCGCATATGTTGGAAGATAGTATTTTTCCAGACTCTTTTGTTCTTCTTTTGAAAGACCCCATCTGTCCATTTCCGCATACCATTGCGACATATCATCTTTCATGCGCTTGTATCGTTCTGTTGGCGTTTCATCGCCTTGTTCACTAGCCATGAGACGCATAATAGAATTACAGTTCGCCATTTCAAGAGGTGTATGCGGTTTTAAGAGCTTAATAGTTTGACCGCCTACCTGCGTATCAAATTGGAAAAATTTTAAGACTTTACCAGAGACAGCTGCTTTCCACAATTTTTCATCGTGTAACGGTAACACTGTAGGATGCAGATACTTATCATACATTTGACGAAGTGTTAGACCAGATTCAATCTTACCATTCTCCTGTAAAAGATTAAGGCATTGAGTAATTACATCCTGCACTTCCGTTACAAGGAAATCGAGTTTCACATCACCGCAGTATTCCGCATTCGCTAGAGAATACTGCGTAATGATAGCGCCGTTCTTAGCTTTCATAAAGCAAGCAGTCTGGTATGGGTCTTCTCCATAAAAGTTAACACCAGAAGCATGAATAGCTCGCTGTGTAACAAGGCCGCAGATGTTTAACAGAATTTCCTGTAGACGAGGAAACTTGTTTACCTCTTGGACAAAAGTTTTATTAGGCTTACGTTTCTTTTCTTCGTTGCCGAAAAAGCAATCAGATAAAGGCCAGACAAAACCACGTTCAGAAGGGATTAGAGAAGATAGATACTCAGCTTCATCTAGTTCAATACCATTTGGATATTTGTCTGAACGGTATCCTCGACAAGCAATCTTTACTGCTGCTTTAGATGTAACTGTACCATACGTACAGACCTGTACGCATCCTAATTGACCACGTTCTTCCCTGATTTTCTCAAAGACTAGTTCACGTTTAGACGGGGCTAAGTCTATATCAATATCACCTAATTCGATACGTTCTCGATTAGAATATCTCCAATAAGGCAAGTCATTGACAACTGGGTCTAGTTGTGTAACGCCTAAAAGCCAGTGATTAAGACCAGAGCAAGCCGAGCCTCGACCAGCACCGACCGTTGAGCCACACTCCCAGAAGAGATTGATGTAATGCTGTAGGAAAATAGGATAAGCAAACATGCAAGTTTCAAGTTTATCACCGATAACTTTGTTAATATCAGCTTCTTCTTCTAGCCTTGCAAGATAGGTTCCATTATTTAGTCCCTTTTTATTTAATTCATTTTGACAATAATTTATCCAATAACGTTCTTGCGGATTATCGGAGTGCATTAGATAATCAAGTGTTGGATATTTATTTACATCATAGAAGTGGTGATTCTTTTCTTCTTTTGGATAAGAAGGAACATCGACTTGCGGCACTTGTTGTTTGTGATATAGAGAATAATATTGGCACTTATCAAGAATCTTCATTGAGTTATTGCATAGTTTTTCGTAGTCAAGACCTGTGCTGTCAAGATTTTCTATAATCTCTTGTTCAGATTGTAAATAGCAATATTCGTAGAAAGAATCTACTTCACGCTCTCCACCTTTAGAATTAAGAAAAGCCTTGTGTACATATCTATCTTCCTTTTTAAGATAATGAGTGTCACACCCAATAACAATTGGAAGATTAAATACCTTAGATAAAGAATTCATTCTGGAATTGACTGCAAACTGTTCTTCACTACGACCAGGAGCAACCTCTAAAGAAAAATAATCTTTGCCGAAAACAGATACACACCATTTAATAAAGGTCACAATGTTCTTATGATACACTTTAACTTGTGCTTTATCGCCTTGTTTTTCAGCTTGAATCATAAGATTAAGGTTGTGATTAACTTCTCCTGCGAGACACGCGCAGCTGCCGTGTAGATGACCTTTACCGTATTTCTCAACAATTGCCGCAAGGTCTGACTTTAGGGTTGGAACACGCTCCATACCTCGGTCAAAATAACTGTTAATCCAAGCAGTAGAAGACAGTTCGCGTAACATTTTATGGCCAGTAGCATCTAAAGCCAATAGGACAAAGTGATAATAATACTGATTAGAATCTCGTGTATCAGTAAGATAAATTTCATTTCCGCGGACGATTTTAAAATCAGGATATTTGTCTTTATATTCCTCTTGGATGCGGTCAATCTCTACGTGTCCACCTAATGCTTCATGGTCGGTGATTGCTATTCCTGCAAGACCTAATTCTATAGCCCTATCAATTAGCTCTTTTGGTTTGACAGTTGAATCAATAAGACGTAAGTTGGTTAAGAATAGTGCGTGTGATTATGAACATCAAATCGCGGCACTGTCATTGGCATCACCATCCTTATTTACATAGAGCTTGTATCATTTAATAAATATCGTTTACGCACATAAACAAAAGGATAATCATTTTTTGAACGAAGTTCTTCAGCTTCTTTCATTGTGCTAAAGTAATATTTCTTTTCAGGAACTTCTATCGTTCTATAATTGATATGTTTAATAGTGCTTGCTCCACAAGACAAATCTAAAAGAAACTCAGGACTAGAACCGGGTACCAATTCTTTTTTAGCGTGCGGTGGAACTATAACCTCGTAGATTATATCTTGTTTCACCTCTACTTCTTTTTCGCACATTATTTAACACTCTCTTATGGATATATTCAAAAGAATAATCATTTTCTAAGCAGAATTTTTTAGCCTTTTTCCTTTGTTCAAAAATATATCGCTTTTCAGGAACCATTACAGATTCCCAAGTTGAAGGAATAGCTGGAACATAACGATAGTCACGGAAAAATCCAGCGTCTTCATAATACCCTGGCCGACCCCAATTAAGTTTTCTATCTATGTGTGCAGGTACAATGACTTCGTAAAATATATCTAGTTTCACTTTTGCTCCTTTGCTGCACGCTCTTTAGCACGAGCTTTGCGGCGGGCCGCTCCAGCCTTTTTGCCGCCGACCTTAACCCAGTTGATTCTTGAGTAATCGTACTTCTCTTCCCACTCTTCAAAGTCTTCTTGGGTAAAACACTGGACTAGCTCAGGTACACCACAACGAATTTCCTTTTTCATATAAGCACCTTTTTGACGACCAGTCATTTCATCTGGAAGAGTTTCGTCAGTTAAACGCTCATAATTTAGATTCCAATTAAAACGACTCATTTTACGCGTGGGCATACCTACCTCAGTAGTATATCCGCACTCCTTGTTGTAGCACTTAGAGTACCATTTATTTCCTTTTTTAAAACCGTTAGGTGCTGTTTTTCCGCACACAGGGCATGGGGCCATTCGCATAATCTATGCTACTCCTTTCTATTGGATTTTGTATAAATACATTATAACACAAAAAAGTCCTCTAGTCAAACAAAAACTAGAGGACTTCTTATTTAATTATATTGTCCAAAGTCAGGATTCTTATCAAACCATTCTTGTTCTGCTTTAATTTTATCTTCATCTGCTGGCTCAATATCACTAGGCTGCCGATTTAAAATGTCCTGCATATAGGCATCAATCATTTCCCAGTCACTATAAATATCAGCTTTATCAAATTTCTCGCGGATAAGAGCATCCATGATAATATCATAACGTGCGGCCTTATATACAATATTCCTCAGCTCAGCTTCTTCAATTTGCAGTTTCATTTAAAACACCCATTCTTCTTCATAGTCTTTTAATTCAAAGTCATCAATTAGAATTTGCGGCGTAACATTCCCCATCCAAGAATTTTTAGAGCATTTACCTACAATAGTTAATTTCTTTTCTCCGCTTGTCCATTCTTCAAACTCTTCTCTAGAAGATTTGAATTTCATAATATCAACGCCAGAAGGTAGAGAAATTTTAATCGTAGGATGCCCTTTGGCTTCACCTAGAAGCTGAACATTAACATTGTCTAATGGAATATTTTCAATAACAACTTTAGATTCTGGGATGCCTTGACCATAGATGTTAAGTTCTGCAATATCGAGAACATATTTAGGGTTAATTCTATCGTAATCCCAAATATAGTCTACAAGATAGACAGGTTTAAAATCAACGCCCCTATATTGCTCATTGGTAATTTCGACAAACTTAAAATAATTATCTAACGGAAGACTAGCCCCCCAAGCACTCGAATGCCCTTGTGCGTAATCCATTAAGTTGGTATCTTCACAAAGACTGCGCATATCTTCGATTGGACAATAAGAATAATTGCGAGCAGACCCCTTTAGATGTATTCCATCTTCTTCTTCTACCTCTCGCAATACCAATGTTGGATGCTGATATTTTGCTTGAATTTTATTTGCTACTAAACCTAAAATGCCCGGTTCAGCATCGTCTTCGCCGCACACGCAAGTAATGATAGCATTATCAGTTAGTTTCTTAGATTGAATCTGATATTCAAAAAACTCCATAGCTTCGTCTTGTAGCTTAGTTTGTCTACGCTTCACTCGCTCGATAACAGTAATAGCTTCTTGCCAAAGAGGAACCTCTTTACCTTTTTCACCTCTCTTGGATGATGGAATCAAAGTGTCACACTTATAATCCAATAAAGCGTTAATAAGAAGACGCTTCTCTACCATTTCACCAGTTCTGCAACATGCGTTAATATAAGGAACCACATAAAAGCTAGAGCTAAGATAGTTAAGACCGTTCATCTTATTTAAAGAAAATTCTTGCTTATCTACAAATGCTTTAAAAAACTTGTTCTTGACGTTAGCGTAACCGATATTGACAAGCGCTCTCACTTCTTTTTCATGATAATCCATCATATCGCCACAAAGACCAAGAGCGCATAAATCAATTAAATCATTTGCATAATCGAAGTGACACATTTCATCCATCTGACGACAAAGCTGCCATGCAACGCCTGCGCCGCAAAAGTTCTTATTAGGATAATCGTCTAGCTGATTATTGACTACAATAGCATCCTCAGAATATTTTTCGCAATGGTGGTGGTCAGCAATTACAATATCTACGCCATTGTCATGTAAATATTTAAGCTGTTCATAATCATTGCTTGCCGCATCTGGGATAATAAGAAGACTAGTAGTCTCTATAATATTGTCTAAATCAATGTCTGCAAGTCCATGAACTTTTCCTTCGTGAATTAAAATGGTCGGTTCCTTGCTACAAATACGATGAATGTAATTAGCTATAATCGCACTCGAAGTCAATCCATCGCAATCGCAATCTTGAAGAATAGTAATCTTAGAACTTGTATACATGCAATGGTCAATAATCATTCCAGCTGCGTCTTTAATATTCTTTAGTAGATGAAAATCATTTACGTCATTCCAATAGGCATTAAGCCAGTTAGTTTGTTCGTCTACTGGAATATCTCTATTATATAAAATCTGTTGTCGAGGTGTTAAGCTATCTAATGTTGGCTTATATAATTTATAATCTATCTCAATCAACTCCAAACTCTTTACACATACATCCTGCTAACGTCTTAAAACCTAGAAAATAAGGATAAACCTTTTTATCTTTAACGTAACACTCAGGTGGAACGGCACTAGTTAATTTTACCTCATGCGGCACATATGGATAAAAATAATATTTACAATATCGACAGCGCTGATGTTTGCGGCGATAACTGAGAATCTTTAATTTATCATCTTCTGTCATATTATTTATCTTCTTCTTGGCTATTTGCTTTTATAAATTCATCTGGTGATAGCAAAAGTTCTTTCCAAGAGCTATGTATGTTACTGTTCTGTTGAATTTTTTCATAAAGATGCGGATAACATTTTTCAATATTTTTACAGCAATATGCAAGTTCTTCCCAAGGGGGTGGGCTAATTTTTTTATGCTCTGGGTCAATAATATCTAAGTAGCTTTGAACATTATTACAATTCCAACAGTGAGTTAAGCACATTATTAATGGAATTTCATTTTTAATCATCATCTTCCTCCCACCAAACCGCATCGTTAATACCTTCAATATAACGTGGGTCATTTTCTAATTCTTTTGCTTTAAATAGCTATTGATTTTATTATAAAGAAACTCTAAAGGTGTGAATATAATATTTATCCAAATATCTATAAGAACCCAAGTTATTCGTAAAAATCCAATAAAGAAAAGTGGAGAAAAAAATATTAAAAATAGCCATATAAACCATTCCATTATAGCATAATCCTATTCTTAAATAGATACATAAATACATCTTTGCCTTGGTCTAATGGACTTGCCTTATATCCTAAGATATTTTCTCTGTCAAAGACTACAGACATATTCATATATGACTTGTATTTGTTGCCAATCTTTGCAATCTTTTCCTCGACTTTTAGACTTTCATCTGAACCATACTCGTCAAAGTCATGGTCAAATGCAATAACAATTTCTTTGCACCCCGCATCTTTAAGAAGTTTGAATTGGTATTTAGACAAGGAACTGCCGCATGTTGCGACACAGATGTTATTGCCTGTACCATAGTAAGACATATATGCTAAAACGCTTTTTTCACTCTCGGCGACAATGGCGGTCTGTATTTCTCCGATTCTTTCTTTAGCCCAATTCAAACCATACAGGTTAAAGCCAAGAGCATGATTATAAAGTTCACCGTGAACTCGCCAAGGTTTGTATTTTCCTTTTTTCTCTTGCTCTTGGATAATCGTTCTTTGTCGAATACCTACACATCTATCATTCTGGTCAAAGTGCGGGATAAGGATATTACCACCAAGAGGGTCATAGTGAATCTGCGCAAAATCGCATACTTCTTTTGAGATATTAGACCAAGAGGAAATAATAGGTTGAGGATAATGTTTGATAATTGAAATATCATATTCTGGTAATTCAATTGTATTATCATTAACCGTTACGTCTTCTTGTTCTTTATATCTGTTGAATATCTTCCAGTCTTCTTGACTATCCTTTAAATCAATATCATTATCTAAATCAATTTGAAGATTTAAAAAATTAACTACGAAATAGATTGCGGCATTTAGGTCAACGTTCTTTACCTTTTCAACTAACTCAAAAATATCAAATGCGCCGCACTCGGTATAGCAATTGAACATACTGTTCTCAAAATAATAGTACAGCTTCTTTGAACCTTCACCGATGCCATTATGGCAGATTGTGCGGGAAATGATATAGTCAGAATACATTTCTGGTTCTGCGCCAAAGTATTCTAGAATATCATATACGTTTTCTGGTTCAATTGATTCCTTTACCTTTACTTTATCGTATCCCATTCCCGCACCTCCTAATCTTTCTTCTTCTGGAATATTTCATCTTTATCTATTGGCTTAAATGAAAAGTCTGTTACGAATAATGTCTTATATCGACAAGTGCCTTTATTCGCGTGCATCCAGCAAATGACACGATTAAATTTCCCTCGACGATTCTTATATACACTTCTCTTGACATTTGGTGGACACATGCCGGGGTGTTGAGCTAAAACACCTTCAATATCTTGAATATCTTCGTCCGTGCAATCAACCATGATTTCGCCATAGTCGATTCGGTTTGCAATTGACTTTGCGCCAGCAAGCATGTTCTGGTCTAGAATCTTCTCTTGCTTATAACTCAACTATAAAAAGTTCGACTATCTCTTATTATCATATAATATGATAAAATTCTATTTCGGTTTTCAAACGATTCGTTACCTAAAACGTTGCTACGTATCAATAGTAGCCCTACTTCCCCGCCTTGCGACTTTGGGAATAGTCTGTACATATACATGTTATAAATATCGCTTATTCTATATAGATTTTATTTAAGCAAATTTGGCTAAGTAAACCTAAACTACATCTATTATCAAAATATTTTTGAATGAACGAATAAGACTTTCCTTCTTTTCTCAATTCTTTTATTTTTTCTACTTCTTGCTCATTAAATTTTCTTCTTGCTTTTCTGGCTTTAGAAGCAGTTTTATCATGGTATGCATCTTTACGAATTGGATATTCTCGATTTTCATCATGTCAATTAACACCTTTATTAATTAAGGTAATAGTTGCTCTACTAACATTGTAATCTTCCGCTATTTCAGCTAAAGATTGTTGTCTGTCAGCGATTTTTTCTTTTATTTCTTCTACGTCTTTTTCTGTTAAGATAGCTTGAGAATGACGCTCACGAGATAATGCGAAAGTATCCTGTCCTCCAGAAGCAATATTGTATCCGTTATCAGAAATATCCGAATGTAATTTTTGTATCCAATATTGTTCTCTAGAGTCCAATTGATTTTTTGAACATTCTTCTAATATCTCGAAAGTATACCCATTATCAATATTTTCATATTTAGCCATAGCCTTATGAACGGGTAAGTTTATATCTCTTTCGTTTTTAAAAGAATACTTTTCTGGATGTGAAGAACGATAGTGTTGTTGAAATCTATCATAGCAATCAACACTTTGTCCTACATATGTTTTTCCATTTGGAAAGACAATTTTATATATTCCACAAATTTTCTTACGTGTTATATTTGCACCTCCTTTTATACAATAAATAATTATATATTATCAGCCAAATTTATAACATGTTTTACACGGGATTGGCATACCAGCTTTCCCCCGTTAGCAATTATATAATAATTACCCCGATGATGAGTCGGAAAAAAATTACTGGCAGTTTGTCATTACAACGGTTTACCATTGATTTGGGTCGAGGACAAGAGAAAGATATTATTATCGACAGCTATTTCTTTTAGCTTAGATGACATAAGGAATAGGATTTGGTCTTCACGAATTTTGACGCCAGTTCCATGTGAAATTTCTTCAATCATTTTAATAGATGAAGTTAGATAGTCAAAGACAACGCATTGAAAAGTTAGGTAATCTGTATTGCCCTGTTCATCTACTCGTGGATATTTGTATTTGCGCATATTACGTTTAATACAATTCTCAACATCTTTCATACCGTAGTTAGGAAGATATTCCATACGAAGTGGTGCTTCTTCTAGAATATTCATTGCTTTCTTTAGACGTTCTTCTTCTTCAAATGTAAGTAAGTCCATTTCAGTAATATGGTCTTCTGGAATATTGCCGATAAAAGCCAACGCCATAGTTGTAAGTTCTTCAATGTCTAGCTCTACTGAGATATATAAAGTAGGTACTCGATTATATAAACGTTCCCATTTCCCTTCGTCTGAATAATATTCAGAACATGAAAAGAAACACGCATCAGCTACGCCAGTTCTGCTTTTTCCTACGCCCGTAGCTGCACTTCTTAAATAGAAACGACCCGGACGTGCGCCCATTGCAATTGCATCTTCATATAAATCATACATTGCCCACCCTCGTGCGGGATGTTTAGATAAGTCTTCTACGATTTTACGTACATTATCACCAATAGCAACAGAATCGTTATCATTATTGTCAACATATAAATCCCTAATAAAATAAAACTTACCTTCAATATCATCTGCAAGTTGCTCTAAGGAAGTCTTGTCTAGATATTCATCTTGCGCTTGTTTCTTTGCAGAATCTAAAATGTTATCTGGGTCATAAATATCAGATACATTTACACCTACATCATCATACGCGCGAAGAAGTGACATCTTCTTGAGACGATTATAATAGTATTCGAAAGCATCTAAGTGAGCATTTGCATGAGTTTCAAACATCCATTCTCGACCTTTATTGGCTTTATACACTGCATACGCTTTCGGCTTGTCTTTAAGATAATTTTCAATCTCTCGTGACAAATGGTCTGTAACACCAGCGTTGTACAGACTGTACAATGCGCCAAATACTACCTTGTGTAAATCATTGCAGAAGTCATGCTCTGAAAAGAAATACTGACCATCCTCAGCTAAATATTCTGGTTTCCGCATACAACAGCCGATTACCTGTAATGCTGCTACAGAATCATAATATTTACTAATCAAGTATCCTCCTTTCTACTCTAGGCTAAAACGTGGCTTTTTCCTGTAGATATTTACATCCCTTGGCCGCACATATACACGGTGTTCGTCTGCAATATCTGTATTCACCTGTTCTGCCTGCTGCACAGTTCTGATTTCGTCCAATCGTTTGAAATAGTTTTCAGCTTCAACATAGATTGATTTAATAATCCATATGCCGCCATTAGACCTACTGGGGTCATTGTGCTTTATTTCATACCAGTATTTAAGAGCTTTCGCCATTTGCTCATATGTGATATTAAGTTTCAAAAGTTGACTCATATTGAGCGCGACCTTTTGATAATCTACATATCCACCGAGATATTTGCCAGCTAGTTTCATAACTGCTTCTCGTTGCTTTTTCAGCTTATCTTTATTCTTTTCTTTTTCCTCTTGGCTTTTGATATAACATTCATCATGCCAATAACGATTACCAATTTTTTTCCAATCGAACTCATAATCACGGTCAATCATTTGTCCGCAATATGGACATTTAACAGGTCTTTGTTTTGCCATAGATTTCTCCTAACTTTATAATATAATTATACCATACTCAGGAGATTTTGTCAATAAAAAAGACCACCCAATTTTGGGTGGTCTTTAATTAAGCTACATCAATTCCATTAGACAGTAGGTCTTTAAGGTCATCGAGGATAAGCGAAAGCTGTTCAGCTTGCTTGGCAGTACAGTCATTGACCTTCTTGCCGACACCGAGATACTTATCGGTAATTTCGATAATCTTAGGCGCCCAAGACTTTTTGAATTCATCCTTGGAAACACTATGCTGAATCTTGACGGTTAATTCTTTGAATTCATTCTTCATAGCTTCAAAATCAGGACCATCATTAATATCATATGCAGTAGTACGTGCATCGGTGACAAACTTGCCAGCATCTTCTTCTGCCTGCCTATCAATTGCATCACCAATAGCCTTGACAAGATTGTCGTATGTGAAGTCAATGGAGTCAGGCGTATATTTAAATCGAGAACCAGCTACGAATCGAGGGGTTCCGCGCATATACAGAACAGTATGTGTGCGACCATCTTCCTCTTCTACTGGATGTGCATAACCAATAACATCACTCATGCGGTCAACGATTAGACGAGGGCGATTACCAAGAGTAGGAACAATTTGATTATATTCGCTACCATTTTCATCGGTAAAAGTCTTGTCTTGACTATGAGAAATCATTACTAGACCATACCCCATCTGAGGAATGGAACGAAGACATTCATCGAACTCTTTACTAGTTTTAGACCACCCCTGACCATAAGGTAGCTCATTCACAGCCGAGACTCCGGCCTGATTGCAGATGTACTTTTCACAAAGGTCATAAGCAATGTCAGCAGTATCAATAATAATATTGCTGTATAGCTCATGAGCTTTCGGGTCTTTTAGCTGCTTTAGAACCTGTTTAAATTCAGACCATTTGTTAATAGGTTGCGGTTTTACGCCGCCAATTGCTAGATAGCCAACTTCAAAACCTAATAGTAAGGCTTTTGGAAATTTGGCTGCTGTTGATGTTTTTCCAGTCTTAGGCTCACCGTAAAACATGATTGTATAGCCCTCTAGCGAACGACTAACTTTGTGAGGTTCAATATTAAAAATATCAATTGACATATATTGCTTTCTCTTTTCTCTCTTGGTTTAATCTTTTGCTATCTACTATTAAATACAATTTAGATAAATAACATTGTCTCGGCGGCAAGTGCTATGTCCCCAATTGCTTAGCCACTCAGTTGCGTCCTCGCTGCTAAACTTCGCTTGGATGCTAGAAAATGCTGCTTTCACGCCCTGCCCAAGAGTCATTGTCGCACCCTTCGTAGCCCTTTGGGTATGTGTACCAGCAATCCTGCTCAACTACCCAGAAACGTGGGTCGCTTGACAAAACGTCTCTTGCGTATTCAACTTGTCTTGAAGCTACTTTAGAAACTTGGCTTCATCCGCTGTTAGTATTTGCTCACCGCCTTCGCTCCACAGCTCATTCGCTTACGACCTCGTAGACGTTGCAGTTGGTAAAGTCGATGCGGTACGTCTTGCCTTCATCGCGGCACAGCTTGCAATCCTTGTACCCTTTCGTCCACCATGCAGCGTTGTCGCACCCCTTCCATCTGAGCAGAAGCCATACAAGTCTGCCGTTATCGTCCGTAACAGGATTGCCATTATCGTCAAGTACGATGTCTCTATATTTCCAAAACAAGTCGTTATTGTGCTTGTAGTGCCTGGCCTTTCCGATGTATTTCTCAGCCATCCCTTCACCGGCTTTACGCAACTTATTCGCTATCTTGCAGCGCATTCCGAGCACTTGGCAGCAGGGCAGCACATGCTGTAAAATTAAATTCCATTTTAAATCCTTTTCTTTCTATTAAAGGGAGAGAACTTAATCTCTCCCTTGTCTATTTAATTGTCTGCTATTGACTTAGAAAGGCCATGCCTCGTCATCATCGTCTTCATCTTCAACAACTGCTTCGGTCTTGGGTGCAGTCTTAGGAGATTCCTTTACTGCTGCAAAGTTCTGACCACCATTACGACTAGCCTGATACTCGTCATGATTACGCTTGACTTCTGCCATACGCTCTTCACGCTCGTCTAGCTTCTGCTTGAACTCCTTCTTGGTGATAGTAGATTCATCATCCCACTCATAAGGCTCAACCGCAGCCCAAGTTACATCCCAAGAACGAACATTGCGGACAACCTTATGAACTACTGGGTCACCAAAAGCAGATTCCTCAGTAGTCTCCTTGGTGATTGCCTGAGAGACAATTGAACCCTTAATATGAGTTAGAAGAGGATTCTTGTTGGAAATATCTTGGTCGATAAAGTAATCCATGCCACCCTTGGAACGAACGTTGACATCGACAGGAAGAACATCACCACGATAATTGAACACATAACCGCGAAGATTTACGAAATCATCACCATCTTCAACCTCACGCTCAGCCGCATTTGCAATCAGCATATCAATATCAAAGGTTGCGGGATTATCGGAAATTGCATTAGTCATGATGTGCATAAACTGACCTTCGACACGCTTAGGAGAAACAACTTCGCCATCACGAGATACAAAGTCATTGGTTGAAACAGAACCATCAATACGAACTTTTAAAGCAGAGGTACCTGCGACTTCAAAAGTATCTGAACCCTCATGGTCGATAAGAGCGCTTAGAATCTCCCATGCTGGATTAGGCTTACCGCTCTTCTGGAAAGTCTCAGTAACATAACGGAAGAATACAGGAACTACGTTAGTACCCTTATCATCAGTTGCAATATTAACTGTACCGTTAATAAATGGGGTACCAGTCTTTTTGGAAACACGCTGGGCTAGACGGTCAGTTGAAAATACATATCCTTCTACATGAGCTGCATTATTAGCTTTAAACATTCAATTTCCTTTCTAATTTTTCTTTCAATCTATGCCAAATATTATAACACGTTTTTAAATCTTAGTCAATAACTTTTTTAGGATATTTTCCGCATGACTTATGCTCTAGACAATAGCCAGCTTTATCACATTTACACTTAAAGAACATATCGCAAATAGTTTTCCATTCATCAGAATATTCTGATAATGCTTCAATGATGTCTTTCATTAGCTGCCTAAACTCCCAATAGGCACGAGCGCATAGACGCTGTTCAGCCATAGCCATAAGTGTGCGGCTATTGAAACAACAACTCACGGTTGTAGTCATTCCAAGAGGAAGAACCATATTAGCATCTTCCTGCGGAATTCCGCATTCCTTTTGCATATAAGTAGTTGCTTCAGCAATAGCTTTCATACAAGCATCGTACATTTGTTTAGCATCTTCATTTGCCGCAATCTTAGGAGGAACTATATAATCAAAATCTTGATATTTAATATATCGTGTACTTGCCTGTAGACGTGTTGGTGCTCCACCAATATGAGTATAATACTCACGAATGACCTTGGCTGAATACCCTTCTAAAGTAAAAAAGACCACTCCAAATTCTATCGTGCGGAAATGTCCATCTTTAATACAAGAAAGACCACGTTTATAATTTTTCTCTGGGTCGCTTGTATCTGTACCATAACATGGGCCAGCCATTTCACCAATCAACGTAATAGGATTTTTGATAGTATTACTGTTAATCGTTACTTTTCCCATTTACACCGTCCTGTGAATTGAAACCATAATTAACTGAATTGTATACATCAATATAATACTTTTCTTTTTCATTTAATTCTTCTTGCGGACAAATCTCCACAATCTCAAAAGTAAACTGGTCTAGACCATTTTTAAGCATCGCCGCATACAGCTTATTGTCTTTTGGTGTCTTTATGCCGCATCCGCAACGGCAGTGCTGAGTAAAGCGATTTGCAATATCTACAGACTGGCCCACATAGCACTTCATATCATTTATATTTGTAATCTTATAAATGCCGCATACCTTTTCAGTACCAACAATATTGATGAATAAAGCCTTTGCTTTCTTCTGGAAATACGTTGACCAAATTAACTTTGAAAGAATCTCTGGATTGGAAAGGCGGTTCTTAAATGAATTTAAAATATCAATATCTGCTTTGTCATTATCTTCAATGATGATACGATAATCATCTTTTGAATCTTGAACCGCCTGTTCACGTTGAAACGCTTCAATAGTTGCTGCCTTTTGGCGCTTCAATTTATCAAGAGAGCTTTGAAGAAGCTGAATCTGCTCTGCATATTCAGCTTTATCTTCATTGACTTGAATCTGAAAATCACGAAGATTCTTCATGATATTTTCCTTTTCAAGTTTCTCGAAATCTTCAAAGCTCTTTTTCTGTTGTTCCACGTTATCTTGAAGAGACTTTAGGTGCGCTTTTTCATTTTGAATTTGATATTCAATATGCTCTCGCGCAATAAGAACTTCTTTATTATTCTCTTTTACTATATCACATGTTTCTTTTTTGCCAGCTATAACACCTACATAATAGCCACATATAATACATATGATTGCGGAAATGACACTTAAAATAATCTCAAGCATATTACTTGGTGTAGGTTACAGTGCTTTCAGGGTCAGCCTTGACACCTTCCTCGGTAAGACGAATAAACTTGGTGCCACCGTCAGGCTGAGTCTCACGAACTGCATAGCCTTTGCGGACAAGCGAGGAAGTGATGATGCAATTGGTAGCCTTGTCGGTAAGGTTGACAGCCTTTGCAATGTCCTTAAAGGTTTCGTCCTTGCCTTGATTTTCCTGTAGGTGCTTTAGAACCTTCTTAGCATTGTCTGAAAATACAGGTTTAGTAATCGTAATAGCCATAAATCTCCTTTGCTTTTAATTTCTATTTCACATATATAATAACATAAATAATTTTAAAAGTCAAGCATTAGCTAAAAATTTCTTCGAGCTTACAGTCTCGCGCTGGTTTGTCAAAGCGAAGCCTAGACAAATAACCATGTCTAATGGTTTTATTTTTCTTATCAAGACTCATGCAGTTCACTTCTACTGTCATACCGATATACTTGTCAGGATTGGCCGCAAGTTCAGCTTTAAGATTGTCTGTAAGACCAGAAGACACACGACCAATAGATACAAGATTTCCCGCACTATCATATGCACCAAGACGTAAAGCCCCAGCCCAGCCATAGTATGCGGCCTTTGTAATTAAATTACCTTCTTTATCTTTATACTGCCAAGTATCAGACTCTTTGCCAGTGTAAAGGTATTCTGGCGGCAGGACTTCTGTAATTACAAAATCAATATCATTTTGCGCCTGTTTAATTTTGAACATGACTTTTGGCTGACGCTTACCGGGTGCATAAAGACCATCCTCGACACGAAAAACCATACCTTCTTCGCCTGCGGCAAGTTTATCAATTGTAATTTTATCTAGGTCGAGATAAGCATTGTCATAGCATCGCGCCACTTCAAGTTCTGGAATCAAAGAAGTTTCAATATCAATATGTTCACAAAGACAACTATAGCGGAAACCATATGGCACGTTATTCATAACATAATCTTCGCCATTATATGCAAGAATATCGTGCATATAGAAATGAATCTTACCATAATCGCCCTTCTGACGCTCAATGGCTTTCTCTGGTAATGCGCCAAGAACTGATGTTACATTCTTAGATGTACCATTAGGATAATAAACTTCTCCGATAAGGCATGTTCCATTAGGTAGCTCACTCATAGCCCAGTCTTTGATATGCGGCACTTTTTCAATATTGTCACTATAGTATCCAGTCTTTTTAGATACAGTGCGACTGTATAAATGAACTTCGTTTTCGTCTTTAATTAGCTGACTCCAATAACCGTCCTTTTTAACTGTGCCGATGATGGGGGTATTCTTAAACATATCCTCATAATTTTTAGGTGCTTTGCCAACCAACATTGGCGAGTAAATAGTTAGAGACATATTCCTCCAATAGAAAAAGGGTGAACTAAAGAACTATTCCTCGTCCACCCTTGTTTGCAACTTTACCTGTGAAGTTTTGCGGCTCAGTGATTGTCATAGATATAATCTTATCATCATCGTCTAGCTTAATGCCGCACATGCCGCCAGAACGAATACCGCTTGCCCGCACATCATCAGCCTTGAAACTAATCTGTCTCTTGGTTGACGTTAGCGTTACGATACATCCATTTGTCTCTTGGATGCTGACAATTTTACTATCGGTCTTAAAGGCCACAGAACCCTTAACGTTGCGCGTGCCGCCAGCAAATTGTTTACCTTCACACTTTTTAATCTTACCATCTTCCGTAACAAAGAACATATAAGGCTTATCTACGAATACATCATCGTGAATCGTGATAATTTTTTCATCATTATCAAGATTGACAATTGCGCCAATAGCAGTGCCTTTATCCCTTGGGCCGCACTCTTTAATGTCTGAAAGAGCAATCCTAAAGAATCGTCCCTTGTTTGAGAACAGTGCAACCTTTCTGTTTTCTGATACATTAAATGCAAGGCTACCATCACTCTTATATTTAGAAGGTGTGACTTTTTGTAGATAACCAAGAGGATTAAAAGCAATTATAAAATTCCTATTTTCTTTTGGTGCAGAAGATTTGGTTTTCTTTGTCTTTGTAATTTCCTTTTGAACTACCTTAGTGCGGCGAGGTGTACTATATTTCTTTCTCATATCTTTTAGCTTTGATAAGAATACTTTATCAAGTTCTTTCTTATCATTTAAGATTAAATCACATTTTGCAATAATTTCATTCTTTTCAACTAATTCTTTTTCAATTGACTGTGAATCAAGTTTTGTTAGTTTCATTAGCGGCATCGAAAGAATTGATTTAATTTGCCTATCTGTAAAATCAAATTCTTTTTTAAGTTTATCTGCTGCACTAGTTTTGTCATTTGAACCACGAATGATTTCAATAATCTTATCAATATTTGTTAAAGCAAATTTTAATCCTTCTAAGATTTCTTTTCTTTGTGCGGCAAGATTTTTATCATATTCAGTTTCACGTTTGAGACATTCAAAGCAATGAAAAAGATATTCATCTACTGTTTGCTGTAAATTTAATAAGATTGGGGTTTTACTGATAATTCCATTTTGATTAACATTATATTGTGACCTTAAAGGAGTTGCTTGAAATAATTGCTGCAATACTTTTTCTGCCGCATATCCTCTTTGACATTCTACAACTAAAGCTATGCCGTTTTTATCGCTTTTATTATATACGTCTTTAATACCAATTAAATCTTCTGATTCAATTAGCTCTTTAATTTTTACAATTAAAGGTTCTATATATACTTGATATGGCATTTCAGTAAATGTAATCTCATTACCATCAATATTATATGTAGCTTCTACAACTACTTTGCCTTTTCCAGTTTCATTGATTGAAGATAATTCGTCTTTATTAACGATTGTACAGCCAGTAGGAAAATCAGGATAATATTCATCTGCTTCAAACTTACCAGTCTTAACATACTTGCCAATTAAATTGATTGTCTCTCTAAGATTATGCGGCAACCAATTATTGGCAATTGAAACGCCGATGCCTTGAGCGCCATTAACAAGAAGCCTAGGAAAATATGATGGTAACACTACTGGCATATATTCATCTTCACTGAAATTCAAGACCATTGGAACTGTATTTTTTTCAATTCCATTCAGCATGAACTCTTCTGTGATTTTAGAAAGACGTGCTTCTGTATAACGGTCTGCGGCAATTGCGTCTCCACCCAAGATTATATTACCATTTGCACCGTGGAAATCAACCTCTGGTATATTGTTTGTGAATGGTTGAGACATACGTGCGAATGTTTCATAAATCGCTTGCGTCAATTTTTGTTATCATAAAGGCTTTTTATCCTTTATTTCTTATAGTTTCCTATAAGTTCGGCATATCTTTTCTACTTAAATTATTAAGTAGCTGCTGACTCTTGGAAGAATTATATTCTGTAATTACAGTTTCATCTTCTATGCTCTGCCCCTGACTAATATTTTGTTACTAGCCTTCGGTTCGGATTAGCATATTTAATATTAATTTAATATCAAACTTAGCCTTCCCGCTTAATTCAGCAGTTTTAGCACGGCACGTGCTAAATCATATTTTCTATCTAAATAAATAGGACAATTTTCTGGATATAATAGTTCTAATACGCTTTTAGTTCCTTCTCGGCAAGTTGTTTGCCAATAATATAAATCTGAACCAATACTTTCGCTATGGGCTTTTGGTTTTGCATGTTCCATTTTATGAGGAAAATACTCTTTTAAAACGCTGTTAATATAATTACAAACTTCTTCTGAACCAACTACCCCCATTCTTAAATCTCTTGTAGTGGGTTTTCTAATCCATCCGTCTCCGTCAATAATCCCTCTAATATAATTTAATTCAAGTTCTCTATCGTTAAAAATAAAAGGCTTTTCTTTTAAACTTTTTCTTGGAGTAATATTATATTTTTGTAAATCTTTACATAAATCAGTGCTGCAAACATCAATAACCCAACAAAGATTATTTCTGTCATAAGCGCCGCCATAGCAAGGTTTAATAACTTCATTTAATTTTTCTTCTGGGTATTGTAAAAATTTAGCAAATTTATATACATGTTCTTTATCTTTGTCTCCAAGACGAACAGTAACATTATATGAAATATAATCTTTTGAGTTTCCTTTGGTTTTATTTTCAATGATGCAACCATCTGCCAGCAAGAAACCAAGCCAATATGCCATTTCTGGAGTTGGTTCTTCTCTAAAAATATCTCTTTTAAAATTATATTTATATCTAACGGTATCCTCATATCCAAGAACTTCTAGCCAATGACTAAAAACTCCATTTTGAGATATTCCGTACTTGTCCCTAATTTCTTTTTTTGTAACGTTGGGATTATTTATATAATCCTGAATTGCTTCCCATTCTTTTGGTTCAAAATAATAGCAATATCCATTGTCTTCTTTTGGAAATACTAACTCTTGATATTTGTCTTTCCAAGTTAATTTACAAAAACTATGCCTATCTATTTTAAACATATCTGCTACTTTTGATTTTGACAAACCTTTTTCATTCTCTTCCATATAAAACTTAGTTGCTTCATAGGTTGATACTTTTACTGCTTTCATATTTATATCCTTTCTTATATTATTTATCACTATATAATATAAGAAATAGATATACAAAATAATAGAGATATGCCCATAAAAAATATAATCTATTAGTTTATTCTACCGTGCGGCCACCATAATGCTGCTACACCGCCGTCAATTTTAGCGGACTTGACATGAGGTTTGTCGGCTGTATATTTTTTAGTATACATTTCCCAAAGAATACATCTTTGGCCCGGTTTCAATCCGTCTTTTACATTTGGAAATGCTTTGTTTACATTTGTATCAATAGCATATGTTAGAAAATTTTCACCTATCTCTTTGGTAACATCTACCTTATTCATAACTCACCTTGCCATTCTCAGAATGATTTAAAATATAATCTACTCGTGGCTGTACTGCTTTGCCATATAAATCTTCAAACATTTGCTCTGTTTTATCAATATCGCTTACGCATAGTTGAACGATATTTCTAGTCGAAGCATCGAGAAGAGTATCACCAAGCTCTTCTGAATCCATCTCACCTAAGCCTTTTTCGCGGCCAATAGACTTAATCTTATTCCCATGTTTCTTTTTATATTCTTCTAAGGCAGTAGCGTCCCTAAGATAAACATATTCATTATTTTTTGTTGTAACTCTAAATAGTGGAGGGACAGCAGAATAAACATGCCCATTTTGAATTAGCTCTGGACAAATATACCATAAAATATTGAATAGAAGATTTTCGATGGCCGCGCCTGGTGCGTCGGCATCCGCGCAAGCGATAATCTTTCCATAGCGCAACTTATTTACGTCATATTTAATCTTTCCTGTAGAGCTATCAACGTCCAATCCAAGAGCAATAAGAAGATTATTAACTTCTTGATTCTTTAAAAACTTTTGAACGGTTGTCTTCCTTGCTGAAATCATCATTCCGCGCACGCCATAAATTGCCTGAGTTTTTGAATCTCTTGCGGCAACCAGTCCACTTTGTGCTGACTTTCCTTCACAAATGATTAGCTCACATTCAGAACGATTTTTCGACCAACAGTCAGATAAGGTGGTTGGCATCTTAATATACCCACTATTTTTCTTTTTATTCTTAACTGCTGCGCGCGCACGCTTAGCTGCTTCTGCTGCTTTTCGAGCAAGAATAGCTTTATCGAGAATAGCTTTTGCGTCTTCTGGATTACTATCTAGCCATACTTCCAGCTTTTGTCCAAAAATAGAAGCAAAGTCAGTATCAATTTTAGTAACGGTACTTTTCACCTGCGCTTCGTATTTTACATTTTCCGCAGTAATATTTGAAACTAAAATCAATCCTTCTTGCAAAGAAGCACCATCTAGATTTTTATCTTTCTCACTTAAAAGATGATTTTCTTTAGCCCATTTATTTAAAATACGAGTGATTGTAGATTTCATAGAAGCAATATGCGGGCCAGCGTTTGTTAAACCGCAGTTAACGTATGAAATGATGCTCGAAGAAGAAGAGCTAGTATACGTTAGTCCAACGCTCATGCCTTGTTTACCATAGGTAAACTCTTCAATGAAACGATTTGAAACAATCTCAATATTATCTTTGATTTGACTATTTAGTAAATCTGCGATTCCATTTTCATGAAAAATCTTTTGACCATTATAGTCAATAATAAGACCAGGACATAAACAAGTAATTTCATTGCAAAACTGTTTTACTTTAGATTCATTGATAGTTGGAGAATCAAAAAACTCTTCGCTAGGATTAAAAATAACAGTCGTGCCATGTTCTTTAGTGCTTTTTCCTAATTTTCTCTCTTGAAAAACGCCCTCTCTAAATTGAACTAATTCATAACTATAATTGCGGCAGCTATATACTTCCATAGAATGTGAAAGAAAGTTGGTAAGTTTCCCGCCCTGACCATTCTTTCCGAGACTTACGCCAGCATAACTACCATCATTCCTGAACTTACCGCTAGTATTTAGAACATCAAAGCTAGCTTGAAGAGTAGTCTCACCATCTTCTCTAGGCTCATTGATAGGGAAACCTCGGCCACAATCTTCTACTGAGTAGATATGATTTTTATTATCAACTTTGACAATAATTTCTTTGCCATATCCAATATTGTATTCATCAATAGAATTACCTAAAATCTCAATAATCAATTGAGTAGCATCAGAACAATCTCCCGCATATACGTCGCTACGTAATCTTACGTGTTCTAATGGAGATAGAGATTCAATTTCTCTAACATTATCACCTTTAGTCATAAATCTCCTTTCTTTTTATAGATATTATATCATTTTCATTTTCAATTGTCAACAAAAAAATGGATGCCGATTGTTATAACCGACACCCATATAATCTACTTGTTCTTTTTCTCTAAGTCTTCTAAAAATTTCCTGCGGCTTTCAACTTGGTCTTTGCAGAACGCTTTAAAATTATGCTTTAGATTGTTATATTTGTCGCGTGCATCATACCAATCCTTTTTAGCATAATGTAAACCATCACTGTATGCAAACGAATACCAAAGCTGGTCTTCATAAGATAGTAGACCATAATACCGCTCACGCAGAGCATTCATTCGTGCCCGCTGTAGGTCAACGCGGCATTTGTACTCAGCAATATGCCAACCAATCCACTTATTAGCCACGTCAATATCTTCATCATGAGGTTTAGCGTATTCTGTAAATACACCCCACTTAGAAGATAATGTTACAGATGCTACTTTTGTATCTTCATCCCAAGAGCAATCAATTACTCGACAATGTGCCATTTCTTTCTCCTTATCGTTTATTATAGGCTGCGGACATATAGCTATTCATGATAGCAAACTGAGTAGATTCAAGGTCATACGCCGCGTCCTTAGACGGCTCTGGAATGAGTCTAGAATTATTCTCAATAAGCTCGTCCATCTTCATTACATAATTCTCTGCTTTTGCTTTTGCATCTTCTGACGAATAAATAATACCGTAACGCTTAATAGCCATCATTTCATCACGATACATATTTTCTTTACCTAAAGAATTACGTTCATCAATCCAGATAGCCTGAGAAAATGGCGCACCATCAACAAGATAACGCTTAACAAATAGGTAAAGCCGCATGATATGCTGCAACTCTTTAGCAACATAACCGTACTTCTCAATCAGCTCATGGTTAGCAGGAGAATCATGGCAAATTTTCTTTGCTTTTTCCATTGCCATTCCAAGAGAAGAAAATACTAACTTTTGTGGATTAAGGTTTGCAATATCGTCACAATGCTTGCGAAGATATTCCCAATACATCGCATACATAGGATTAACCACATAATAATTCGTACAAAGAATCTCTAGAAAATTGATGTTAGCCTTATGGAGAATCTTAAAGTAATCACGGAAATCTTTCACTGTACAATGTTCGTCATTGTCCATAATCTCTACCTTGTTGATATGCTTCTTGTCTAGAAACAAATCATACGCTGTTGGAATCATCAACAATTTAGTATCAACGTCAGATTTCTCGTCCCACAAATTATAATTCATTGAACCATTTGCGGCACACACCAACCAAGGATACTGCCAATACTTACCTGTAGCTTTGACAGCGCCAAGATGTTCTTTGACACGGTTCTGAATCTTGTCTACATTTTCTGCCATTTCTATATCCTTTCTCTATATATGTATTATAACAGAATTATTTACAAGTGTCAATACAAAAAAGGCACCCAAAATGGGTGCCTTTACCAAAAGAAAGAAAATTAGAAGTGGTAATTTTCATTGATGTAGTCGTATAGCTTGCCGCCATTCTCTACGTACTCAAGCATCTTGAAGACGTTATCGTTGAGAGCAGTCATAAGATGTACGTCATGATTGTTAGGATTCGCAATCTGGTTAGAATAGTTGCCAAGGTCAAAGCTATAGAGAATCGTGCGGCCATTGGCAGCGCAATAACTCCTATAGTTGCTCATACCATCAACGCTATTACCCCAACCCCAAAAACGGTTCTGCTTTCCCATCACCTGCATGTCAGAGACAACGAAAATGCGGTCATACTTCTTGTCGTTGATAAGACCAAAAGCAGGAGCAATATCGGTTCCATAACCGCAATTATCATTATCACACATTTCACGAATGACTTGGAACGGGCCGCAAGCCTTCTTGAAAGTTGCTGACTTCGCACGGTTGCCAAACTTGATGAAATCACAGTTGCCGTTAATATAGAGAGCTGCCGCGTAGCAAGCTCCAACTTCCTTGATAGTCAGAGACGACTTATCGCCGTAACGGTCATCCATCGAACCGGAAACATCAAGCATGATAACGGAATTACCTTCCAGCTTAGGCATGTTGCCACAAGCAATGCGGAAAGCTGTATCAAGTGCCGTGATTACCGCAAAGCTCTGAACTTTGAGGTTGCGATAGGCAGTATAAATCTGATAAGGAAATACAAGAGACTTCTTGATAGAAACTTCGTTGATAAGCTGGTCTACAAGATTGCGCTTAACCCATTCATCATCAACATCCTCGTCCAGAATGTTATTCAGATTGCGGATAAGTGCGAGATAACCAAGACGATTACCCTCAACCATATTCTTCCAGTTGTCCTGACCAGTGGAGATATTGACCTCCCAAGTATCAGCGGCTTCGAGCTTACCATTCATGTAATCATCAATCGCACCATTACCATTCTTAGGGTGAATGATGTTAATAAGGTCATACATGTTATAGCGCTTACCCTTCATCTGATACTTCATAACGCTATACTCAGAAAGACCAGACATATAATCTGCAAAGCCACGAATCATAGCATGAGAACGCTTGCCACCAAGCATGTCAACGGCTGCGAAAATCTCAGACATATCATCGGGACGATGGCAGAAAGCCTTGTAGAAGTCACGCTTGCGCTCAAAGCTCTGACCATTCAGCATAGCAGCAACGAGCTGAGCCGTGCTACGCATACCGAGGTCATTTCGCGTGAACATAGCACACTTTCCAGCGAACTCAGCACCATACTTATCAATCACGAGATTGGTAAGCTCAATAAAACGAGCCTGCTGCGTATCAGCACTCTCGTAGAACGCATTATCCATCTTGCTAGAGAACAGGAAGTTCATCCAATCCTCAAGCACATCCTTCTTGTAATTCTCACCGCCCTCATAAGAAGACTCACGTGCGGGCTTAACCTTTTCATTGAACTTAGACATATTTTATCACTTTCTCTTGGAAGGAAAACTTTCCTATATTATAACATTAAAATATATTATTTGTCAAGTAAAATTTTTAGAAAACATCAAGGTCATGAAAACCAGAATAGTCAATGATTTTCAAATTGCCAAGAGCATCATAACCATAGTTGCCATTGTGCATGTCTGAAATCTTCTCCTTGTAGAGAAAATCAATGAAACGCTTAGTAGCTTTGCGGCCATATGTCTCAATAAAGACACTGCATTCAGTAGTATAGAACTCATTACAAATATCATTATGCTCTTTGCGGCTCTTGTCAATCATGTCTTTTGCAATCTTGCTAGTCTCATTGCTCTGCTTTTTAGGACTATACATTTTTCCAGCATTTGCTGAAACATACACAGGAATGCCGCACACGAAACCAAGAAACGTAGTCTTGGCAAGCATCTGATGCACCTTATACTTGTGAGCCATGCGATAAATGTACTCTTCTGCGGCACAATAATCATTTGCATCTACTGGATATAAGCCATCATTGTTTGCATTTTTGTATAGCGTTACATCATCGAAACAGAAATAAGTTGGCACACGCTCTTGCTCCGCACATTCCTTGTAATACTGTGTGTCTTCATCCTCAATATAGGCATAACCAATATAAGGAATCTTGAAAACATAGTCTTTAAACTCATTAAAATAAAATACAGATTTAGAGCAGCCACCATGAACGCAATCTGCACCCATAGTGCGAGCAAGTTGCTTTAGAAAATCGCAAAATGCGTCACCATCATCATCTTCAAAATACACCTGAGACAATTTCAAGAACTCAGGATTACAATCACGAAACTTTTTATCAAGAAAAGTAAGCATCTCTGATTTATTCATATAGTTTCCTTTCTTCGTTCCACTATATTATATCATTTTAGAGTTGCATTTGTCAATTATTTTCTTTTTGGTGCCGATAGCTTTACCTTTTTCATCGAGGACTGTACCAATAGGACATCTTCTATAAATGTATTTTAAAAAATCATCTACCTTTTCAATCTCATTTTTATACATACCAAGAGAAAGAAAAGGTAGAATCTCATTATTTATATGTTCATATTCTGCATACGTATCATCATCTAGTTTTCTTGTGCAGCCTTGCCTAGACTCTTCTGGGATATATGAACCTATGCGGCATAATGGGCATGAATCATTATCGCACTCATGGCAATATAGACTAACGATTGTATAATCATCCACTTGGTTGCCAATCTTTTACAAATCTAGCTGGATTGTATGGAATCCAAGCCTGATAATCAGGCGGCAGAATAACCCTTACTTCTGTTGGTTTTGTTTGTATTGGTACGCCATTTATATATACTACTTGCGCATCAGATTCAATATGAATATCATATTGCTGTCCATGTTTTAATTCAACATCCATTGGCGGCACAAGATTTTTATATACCCAGTCCTCACCAACATATGTACACATTAGCGAGCCTTGCGAATTTCAAAGACAGGGTCAAAGTAGGTCTTACCAGCCTTGACTTTCTCTAGAAATGCTTCGGCATCCTTCTTTTCAACAAACATCATAGCCTTGCTTGAATCAGTGGTGCGCATACCTTTAGACGTAAGCATACGGAACTGCTTGTCTTCATAAGGTGCTTTAGTACGCTTGCCGTAAATCATCCACATAAATTAGTACTCCCATTCTTCTATAATATGCTTTAGACGAATTTCCTTAGTGAAATTGTTAATAGCTTCTATCTCTTGGTCTTGATAACAATCATATACTTGGTCAACATTACCAAGCCATACAAAATGCGTATACCCGCACTGATTCACTAAACCAAATAGGTCAAAGGTTTTATACTCAGGTCGGCCTTGAATGATTGCATCTTCGAGTGTCATTAAATCTCCTTAGAGAAGTTTGTTCTTTTGGTATATTTTAACATACAGAAAGCGAGCTGTCAAGAGAAAATTGACAACTCGCTCAAAAATTTTATTAGGCTGCAAGGATGTACTCGCGCACTCGTGCCTGAGCAAGACCCTTGATTGCGGCTAACTTGACAGATGCAGCCTTCTTCTTCTTGAAGAAGTCCCAGAAGTTCTCTTCCATAAGCTCGTCAACAACCTTGTTAAGAGCCATGCCGAAGAACTTACCATTCTTGCAATCAATCTCGTCCATGTCAAGAGCAATGAGAACCTTGTTGACCTCCTTCTCGACAAAGGCATCAGTGCAATACTTCTCTACGAACTCCTTCTCCAAAGAATCAGTACCAGTGTAGACGGTCTTCTTCTTGGTCTTATCGTGATGCCACTCGTCACGGACAATCTTTGCAACCTGAACGTTACCCCACGGGTCGCGTACACAAGGATAAGCCTTGATTACGATGCCCTCGCCGATGGTACCCTTCGGAAGATTGTAAGTACATTCGTCAACATGCTTATTCACATCGTCCCAGGTCATGTTGCTAATGCGGCAAATTACAGGAACGCAACGGTGATAGAACTTGCTGACTACTGGATACCACTCGTCATAATCGACATACACACCAGCATCAACATCAAGAATATCAAAGACGAAGAAACCACCCTCAAGATAAGTCTTGATAGTACCAGTGAACTTACGGCCATCTACGCCGCCGAGCCATTCGCCGTAAATAATGCAATTAGGATGGTCAAGCAACCAATCCTTCAATGCCTTGACCTCAGTATCATCAGTGTTGGTGATGTAATCTGCGAAACCAGCGTTGTCATTATCTACAGAAATCTCACGAGTGCGGCTACCGCAAGCGATATTTCCAGCATCATCTACCCAGATTGAAGCATTCGAACCATCGCACTTAGGTTGCAAAATCACATCACGACCGATGAAATTTTGAACTTCTGCACGAGTAGAGCGCTCAAGATGCACGTACTTATTGAAATGAGACATTATAAATTCCTTTCTCTTGTTTTCGTAATTACATTATACATGAATTTTTGGCCGCACGCAAGAACTTTTTTCTTCTCTTTTTCTTGTTTCTTTTTACTACTTTGCGTAAGCAAAGTAGTTTATTTTTCTTTAATCCTTTTCTCTTCTTTAATAGAAATTACTGTGCGTAGCACAGGAATTTCTTTAT
>ERZ857629.717-NODE-717-length-42825-cov-6.623077_pt1 | contig 42825 bp, 35 predicted proteins | sample MGYA00519700_ERZ857629 | MGnify/ENA primary metagenome ERZ857629 (study PRJEB31778, sample SAMEA3449351) | human gut metagenome | biome: human gut; feature: human-associated habitat; material: faeces | place: United Kingdom | collected 2010/2012 ... | reverse complement strand
CGCACACGTGCCCCGCGCTGCGGGCCGCGCCCGCCACGGCGGCGTACAGCGCCCGGCTGTCCGCGCAGGCCTGGGGGACATAGATGTAGCCGATCCGCTCCCCGGGCAGGGACAGGGACTTGGAATAGGAATAGCACACGATGGTATTCGGGTAGATCAGCGGCACAAAGGGTACCTCCACCCCATAGGCCAGCTCCCGGTACGGCTCATCGGAGATCAGATAGATGGGGTGGCCGAATTCCGCTCCCTTCCGGGTCAGCAGCTCGGCCAGGGTCTGCAAGGTCTGCCGGGTGTATACAACGCCGGAGGGATTATTGGGGGAATTGATCAGCACCGCCTGGGTGCGGGGGGTGAGCATGGCCTCCACCGCGTCCAGCCGGATCTGGAACTCCGGCACGTCCGGGGGCACCACCCGGAATTCCAGCCCCGCCGCCTGGGCAAAGGGCTTGTATTCCGGGAAGTAGGGCGCAACGGCCAGCAGCTCCCCGCCGGGCACCGCCAGCGCGGTGAACACCGCCACCAGCTCCGGGGCCGCGCCGCAGCCCAGGAAGAAATCCTCCCCCCGGCATCCGGCATCGTAGCGGCGGTTCAGGTCGTCGGCAATGGCCCGCCGGGCGGCGGCGTCACCCACGGCGCTGGTATAGCCGTGCACCAGCAGGGTGGGCGTGTCCTGTAAAATCTGCCGCACCGCCTCGTCCACCTCCGGCGGCGAGGGGATGGAGGGATTTCCCAGGGAGTAGTCAAACACATTCTCTTCGCCCACCACCGCCGCCCGGGCCCGGCCGTATTCAAACAGGTCCCGGATGCAGGAGCGGTTGGCGCCCAATTCATAGGCAGTCTGATTGATCATAAGCTCTCCTTTTTATCCTCAGCGCGGCGCCGCCCCGGCAGGGGACGGCCGCGTCTGGTACAGCGGAATGGGGGAATCGTAGGGCTGGGGCAGATAGGTGACGGAGCGGATGGGCCGCCGGGGCGGGCCGTATTTGGGGATGTAGCCGAAGAGATTGATGTAGTCCGGCAGATCGTCCCGCTCGGCGGACATGGCGTCCATTACCGATACGGTGGCCAGGGCGTCCTGATCGGCCTGGTGGGAGTTTTGTACCGTTCCCTCCAGCCCGTAGGCGGCGATGGCGTCCCGGAGCTTGTGGGGATAGGCGCGGCGGTCCCGGTAGACGGTGAGCAGGTCCAGCTTGTCCTTGCCCCGCAGGCAGCCGGGGTCGCCGTGGACGCGGAGCATGTGGAACAGGAAGCTCAGGTCGAAGTGGGCGTTGTAGGCGGTAAGCAGGGTGTTGCCCACCAGCAGGCCGGCGATCTCCCGGGCGGCCTGGTCCCGGGGAATGCCCTGTTGCTCCACGTCCTGGGTGGTGATGCCGGTGAGCCGCTGGATCTCCGGCGGCACCTGCTGCCCCGGCGCAAGCCGGATCAGCCGGTCATACTGCTGCGTCACGCCGCTGCGCTCCAGCACCACAGCGGAAAACTGGATGATCTCGTCCCGGTCAAAGCGAAGCCCGGTGGTCTCGGTGTCAAAAATCAGGATACGGTCATAGCGCTGAAACAGTCTGTCCAGATGCTCCATAGATCCGCCTCGATTCATTTCAGAGTGCGACCATTATAGTCGAATCCTCTGGGGATTTCAATTCGTTTTAATGAGAAAAAGTTGCCGTTTTTATTGAACTTTTTTGTTGCGAAATGCTCACATGGCCGGTATAATGGACGAAAATCGATCCAAGGAGGTCATCTATATGCAATACCGCGCCGACCGATACGGAGACCCCATCTCCATCCTGGGCTACGGGTGCATGCGTTTCACCCTCAGCGGCGGAAAGGTGGACGTGAACAAGGCGGAAAAGGAAATCATGGAGGCCTACCGGACCGGCGTGAACTACTATGACACCGCCTATGTCTACCCCGGCAGCGAGGCGGCGCTGGGAGAGATCCTCGCCCGCAACGGCATCCGGGAAAAGGTGAACATCGCCACCAAGCTTCCCCACTACCTGATCAAGAAGCCGGAGAGCATGGAGCAGTATTTTTCCGAGGAGCTGCGCCGCCTGGAAACGGACCACGTGGACTATTACCTGATGCACATGCTCACGGACGTAAAGACCTGGGACCGGCTGGTGGGCCTGGGCATCCTGTCCTGGCTGGAAGAGAAGAAAAAAGCCGGGCAGATTCGCCAGGTCGGCTTCTCCTACCACGGCAATTCCGATATGTTCTGCAAGCTCCTGGAGGTCTACGACTGGGACTTCTGCCAGATTCAGTATAACTACCTGGACGAAAACTCCCAGGCGGGGGTCACCGGCCTGCATCGGGCGGCGGAAAAGGGACTGCCCGTGATCATCATGGAGCCACTGCGGGGCGGACGGCTCACCGGCGGCCTGCCCGCCGCCGCCCGGCATGTGCTGGAGCATGCCGAGGGTGGGCGCACCCCGGCCCAGTGGGCGTTCCAATGGCTGTGGAACCAGCCGGAGGTGACCTGCGTGCTCTCCGGCATGAATTCCCTGGAAATGGTGCAGGAAAACGTAGCCACGGCGGACGCCGCCCGGGCAAACAGCCTGACGGCGGCGGATTTTGAAATCTATCGCCGGGTGGTGGCGGCCATCAACGAGAAGATGAAGGTCGGCTGCACCGGCTGCCGCTACTGCATGCCCTGCCCCCGGGGCGTGGATATCCCCGGCACCTTCGCCGCCTATAACCGCCGCGCCTCCGACGGCTACTGGAAAGCGCTGACAGAATACTTCATGATCACCGGCGTCCGCCAGGACTACACCGGCCCAGGCAACTGCATCGGCTGCGGCAAATGCGAGCAGCACTGCCCCCAGCACCTCCCCATCCGCCAGGAGCTGCAAAACGCCAAGAAGGCCATGGAGGGCCTGCCCTACCGGGTGGGCCGCAAGCTCCTGCCCCACATCATGCATTATTGAGCGTTGGAACCTCTGATTCAATTGTTGTTAAAATCACGGGAAACTGGACTTTAAACAAAATGAATTTGTTGACTTCGCTCTTTCACTCTGGTAAAATGGGCAATGTAAGATTGAAAAGATGGAGGGAAATATCATGACCATGGGAAACTGGAAGATCGGAAAGGCGCTGACCGTGCTGCTTGCATTGGTGCTGTGCCTGACGGCGGCGCTGCCCGGGGTGCGCGCCAGCGCGCAGACGGAATACCTCTCCGGCGACTGGGAGGAGGCCACCCTGGAGGATGAGAACTGGATCTGGACGGTCTACGCGTTCCGCTTTGATTCCACCCTGTATGACTGCACCGCCTTTGACCTGGAAATGGAAGTGACCATGAACTACGGCGCGCGCTGCAAAAACTGGGATATCTGGGTGGGATACCGGGGCACCTATACCCAGGCCGGCACCATGTACCTGGCCGACGGCGACGGCTATACCAGCAAGACCGTCCGCCTGAGCAGCCCCACCACCTTCGACGCGGTCGCCGTGACCCCCAGCGCCGACGGCAGCTATTCCTGGAGCCAGTACCTGGACGTGTCCAACCCCGTCTTTGACGGCGGCCGGGACTCGGACAGCCATTCCGACAGCGACCTGGACCAGACCCAGGATACGCAGTACCTCACCGGCCAGTGGAAGGCGATCAAGCTGGGCACCGCGTCCACCCACGCCTTTGTGTTCGACGAGCCGCTGAGAAGATGCACTTCGCTGACCATCGACATGGATGTCACCATGGACGCGAATACCCATTGCTATCGGTGGAAGGTGTGGTACGGCAACGGCGATTCTTACAGTGAGCTGGGCTACATCAGCCTCCCCGCCGGAGACGGCGCGGCCACCAAGACCTTCCGCTTCGGCAACAACGCCCGCAGCTTCGAGTCCATCGCCATCACCCCCATCGCGGGCGGCAGCTTCTCCTATTCCATGGGTTTTGCGGTCTATGACGTAAAATATCAATAAGTGTATCGTGAACCGGCATGGCCCTTGCGGCCACGCCGGTTCACTGTTTTATTCAGAGCTTCCCTAAAGTAAAATCCCGGAAATCCATTGCGCCGTCGCCGGTATAGGTGAAATAGAGGGCATGGGTGCCCGACAGCGGCGGGAAGGAGACGGCGGCGGAGGCGTGCCATTCGCCGCCGGGGACAATGGGGATGCGGGCAAAGGGCGGTTCCCCCCGGCCGGCAGCCACGGCCAGCGTGCCGCAGCCATCCCCACGGGTGGTGACGGTGAGGGTGGACGTACCCCGGAAGGCGAAATACTTGAAGCCGCACCAGGCGCCGCTTGCCATGTTGGCGATGTACTGGTCGGGGTTATCCTCCCGGTCGCCGCCGCTCTGGGTGAAGCAGGGGTGGGCGGTGTCCTTTTCGTGGGCTTCGACGTAGCCGAAGCTTGGCTCCCGGAAGCCCAGGTGGCAGGCGATGCGGGCCTCATAGGTGCCCTTCCCCGCCAGCGGGCCGCCGTTCAGGCCGCAGCTGGTGAGCTCCGCCTGGGGGATGGAGCCGTCCGGGCGGACGGTGATGGGCTCCGCGCAGCCCTGGCGGGCGCAGCACTGCTTGTTGGTCTGCCGGTGGTAGAAGATGTACCACTGATCGCCCAGCTTTACCATGCCGCCGTGGGTGTTGCCGGTGTAGTTCAGCGCCTCGGTGCTGCCGTTCAGGCCGATGTCGCCGATGCTCACCAGGGTGCCGCCGAAGCGGAAGCCCCGGTCTGGGTACCGGCTGGCGGCGTAGCACAGCTCATGGCTGAGAATGGAGGAATAGACAAAATAATAGGTGCCCCCGATTTTGCGGATGCTGCTGGCCTCATAAAAGGCGTGGCCCTCGAAGCCGGTGCCACTTTCGCGCCATACGCTGGGGGCCACCAGCACCGGCTCCCGCTTCACGGTGCGCATGTCCGGCTCCAGGGCGGTGCAGTAAGCGCCCTCCATCCGGCGGCTGTTTTTGACCAGCAGGTCATACAGCCATCCGGGGCCGGGAGCGAAGCCGGTGTAGAGGTAGATATCGTTCCCGTCCACCAGCACCCCCGGGTCGAAGCAGCTGATGTCCCCGGCGACGCCGCCCAGGGGCGTGCCGTCCGGGCGGCGGACGAAATCATAGAATTGGAAGTCCCCCATGGGCGTGTCGCACACGGCCACGCTCACCAGGCTGGAGGCGTTCAGGGAGTAGTAGAGATAATACCGCCCGTCCGGCCCCCGCACCGCGTCCGGGGCGAAGAGCTTCATCCGCCCATCCTTGTTCTGGGGATCCCGGGCGGCGGAGTAGATCACGCCCTCGCACCGCCAGTCCGCCAGGTCGTCCACCGGCGCGGACCAGCCCACATAGTCGTTGTCGCAGTACCCGCTGCCCTCAAAGGCATCGTGGCTGCCATACACATACACCCGCTCCCCAAACACCCGCGGCTCCCCGTCGGGCACATATTCGTAGCTGGGAAGATAGGGATTAAACGCCTGCTTTTTCATGGTCGGTTTCTCCTATTCGGTATCCGTAATGTAATTCCTTGGCTCCCCAATGGAGCAAAGCCTCAAGGCAGCACCAACTTGCTGCCCCCTTTGGGGGAAGTGCCGCGAAGCGGCAAAGGGGGTGTCGTTGGTATTTTTGAGCGGTTACCATTCATCGAACCACACCCCCTCTGCGACTCGCTAAGAGCCGCCTGGCGGCGGTTGCTCGCTTGCATGGCGCCTGCGGGCGCACAAGTCAGCCCTAACGGGCTGCCAGCTCCCCCATCGGGGAGCCAAGATAAGGGCTCTCAGGGGGGCCTAGGTAGGAGGGGAGGGGGGCGGCCTGATAGATCAGGAGCTTTTCCAGCACCGTGCCGGGCTCCTGGGCATAGACGGTCAGCTCCTGTACCCCTGCCTCGAAGAAGATATCCGCCGCGGCGGTGTGCACCTGGTTCAGGACCCCGGCGCACCAGGCGCTGTCGCTGTTCTCCCCGGCCCGGAAGGAGGCGGGCAGCAGCTCCGCCAAGCGGAATTCTCCTCCGGCCCCGATTCCCAGGTGGACGGCGGAGGCCAGCTGGATGGGATTGTTGGGCGCGGTGAGCAGCTCCGCATGATAAACGCCTGCCCGGTCAATGCGGAAGCGGTAGGTCAGGCCGGGGGCCTGGCTGCCGGTGAAGGCGGCGGTGGAGGGGCTGACCTTCATGCCGCTGCCGAACTTGCCGTAGTGGTCGATTTTATAGAATTCGCCGCCGGGAACGTCCCGCTTGGCGCAGCAGTGCTCCGCCAGCATGGCAACCACACCGCCTCTGGATACAAAGGTCCGGGGCGGCAGGGCGGAAAGCGCGTCATGCCGGGCGGTGACCAGAAGGGCGACGGCGGCGTCCCCGTCCGACAGCAGCAGGCGGCATCGGGCCTCCTGCCCCTCCGGCAGGGCGTCGGTGCAGCGCAGGGTGACGGTCTCCTGCTCCCGCACCGTTCCGCCCCAGGCGCTTGCTTCCAGCCAGGCGGGGATTTCCTCACCGGGGGCAGGGGCCAGGGTGAAGCGGAATTCTCCCATGCCGCCGTTGGCAATCTCAATGCCGCACTCTGCCGCGCCGGGCAGCTCCAATTCCACCCGAATTTCCGTGGGCGTCCCGTAATTTTTGGTGGCCACCGGCTCCCGGTCGGCCCGGGAGACCTTCATGCAGGGCTTGCACATGGGGGTCACCTGGCACAGCACGGGGTAGCGGCTGTCGTCCTCGTTCCATTTGGTAAAGCCCATGTGGGGCGCAAGCTCCATGCCCGCCCATTTTCCGTTTTCAAAGGCGGCAAATTCCTCCGCCAGGGCGATGTCCCGGCCCATGCATTCCCGGGCCAAATCCCCATAGCGGTTGGCAATGGGCTTTCCTTGGGCGGCGTAGTGGTGATTCTTCCCAGCGTAAAGGTGAAGTTTGCACAGGTTCGCCGAGGCAGCGGCAGGAAAGTGAATCATACTGTAATAGGCCGCGCGCTCCCGGGGGCACAGCGCGGCGAGAATGCGGGCAGAACGGTCCTCAATGCCGCCCGCCAGGGCCAGCATACGGTCGGCCTCGCCGTAGTGGCAGGGGTGATAGATGCCCGCGTTCATGGCCTCCGGGCGGCGCAGACTGTTCAGGGCGGTGTAGTCCCGCAGCACCTCCCCAATCTCCCGGCGCAGCGCCGGGCCGGCCTGGGGGAAATTCTGGGCCGCGAAGCATTCCAGGAACCGTGCCGGGCTGTCCGGGCAATCGGTGCCCCAGGTGCCAAAGTCATAGGCCAGCTTCATGAAATAGGTCAGCGGCACCTCATGGAGCTTCAGATCCCCCACGTTCACCACCCATAGCTCCCGGATGCCAAAGTCCCAGGCCTGGGTCATGGCCTCCCAGACGGCGCTCAGGGGGGTGGAGTCCACCCATTCATAGGAGATGGGGCCGCCGTGATAGTCCAGATGGTAGTACATGCCCCAGCCGCCGGGATGGTCTGCCAGCTCCCTGGGGGGCACGGTGCGCAGGTGGCCGAAATTGTCCTCGCAGAGCAAAAACAGCACATCCTTCAGCTCGTCCCAGTCCTTCAAGCCGGGGGTGCGGCTGTCGCCGTAGAAGTATTCCTCCACCTCTTTGTAGAGCGCCAGCAGCTGGGTCGCCCGGCGGGGGACATGCTCCATGATGAGCTGCCGCTGGACGGTGATGATCTGCTTGAGCAGAGAGATGTTCTTTTCCAGCGCAGAGCCCTCGGCCAGCATGGTGCTGTCCCGTTCGCCCCGCATGCCGATGGTGATGATGTTTTCATAGCCGCCGCTGCGTTTCAGGGCGTCGGCCCAGTAGTTCAGCAGCCCCTGGGGATTTTTTTCAAAGCTCCAGTCGTTGCCGTAGCGGGAGCCGGGGCCGCGGACCTTGTCCCATTCCTCGCTGGCGCGCAGGCACGGCTCATGGTGGGAGTAGCCCATCACCACGCCGTACAGGTCTGCCAGCTTTTCATTTTCGCTGCCGGGGCCGTCCAGGGGGAAGGAGGAGGCCCACATGGCGGGCCACAGGTAATTGCCCTTCATGCGCAGCAGAAATTCAAAAATGCGGTCGTAGCACCGGGCGTTGACGCCGCCGTAGTGCCGGGTGGCCCAGGTGCCGAAGCAGGGCCATTCGTCGTTGATGAAAAAGCCCCGGTATCTGACGCTGGGCTCTTTGGATACGGTCTCAATATCCGCTCCCACCGCCGCGTTTTCCCGCCGCAGGGGAGCGGCGTCGCCGAAGAAACACAGGGGGCTGACGCCCAGATATTCCGACAGGGCAAACATGCCGTAGATCGCTCCCCGCTTGTCGCTGCCGCAGATGACCAGAGTGCTTTGCCCGTCCAGGCAGGTCAGCGCGATCTCATAGACCTCCCGCTTCCCGGCAATGCCGCCCCGGAGCACGCCCCGGGCGGCCAGCTCCCCCATCAGCGCGCAGCGCTCCAGGGTGCCGCAGAGGATGGCCGGGGCGCCGCGCAGCTCTTCTTCCACGGCGGGGGCGTGGCCGGTGACGGCCTCAATGTCCTTTGCCAGCGTATCGGCAACGCGCCGCACGCCGGGGAAATCCGCCGGATCAACATAGATGTACTCGCTGCCGTTCAGAAGTAGCTCCATCTTCATTCCTTTCCGCCCCACTGCTCTTTGACCTGACGGTCATAGCTTTCGGTCAGGTTCAGGTGCTTGTCCAGCGCGGGATAGAGAATGCTGTAAGACAGCAGCATGGGCAGCCACACGCTGGTCATGGCCAGGATCACCAGGGTCAGGGGGAACCAGACGATCATAATGCCGTAGTAGATCACCTGTACCAGCGCCGCCGCCAGGCTGCGCAGGGGGTGGCTCAGGAAAAGCACGAAGCAGTTGCGCACCAGCGCCCCGAAGGGCAGTTCCATGCTCACCATCATGGGGAAATAGAACTGGGTCAGTCCCGCGGTCATCACCACCGCGATGAAGAGCATCCAGAATTCCCCGGCGGCGTCGGTGAGGGTGCTCAGGTAATACAGGCAGTAGACCTGCGCGCCCAGCAGCAGAGCGCCCAGCGCGCCGGGCAGCAGGGAGGGGGAGAAGCTCCGCTTCCATACGGCCTTATAGGTATCCCACCACCACCAGCCTACCTCGTCGCGCTTGCTGCGCATCACGGTGTCCGCCGCGCCCGCCAGCTGGGGGGCGCTGAGCATCCCGATGGGTACGCACAGCAGCAGAAGCACGGGCGAGGCGTTGGCCAGAGCCAGCTGCACCGCCATGAAGAACAGGGCCAGCCCCGGCAGCGCCAGCAGTCCGGCCTTGAAGAATTTACCGCTGTCCCGGTCGATCAGCTCGATCACCCGCAGCAGCCCCCGCTTCTTGGGCGGCTCCTGGTCGGTGAGCAGCTGGGGGGCTTTGTCTCTTTTTCTCATATGGATTTCTCCTGTTCATGACGATCCGAGTGTACCTGGAACATGCCCCGGTACTGGGTGGGCGTGCAGCCCTTCATCTTTTTAAAGGTACGGTTGAAGGTGGAAACGCTGGAAAAGCCGGATTGCAGCGCGATCTGGGAGACGGACAGCCCCGGCTGCATCAGCAGGCTCTCGGAGGATTTGATCCGCCGGTGGCACAGGTACTCATAGAAATTGCAGCCGGACAGCTGCTTGAAGGTGCGGGAGAAATGGAACTTGGAGAAGCCCGCCACCGCCGCCACATCCTCCAGCGTCAGATCCTCGGCAAAGTGCCGGTCCAGATAGTCGAATACCGCGTTGAACCGCTCGGCATAGTTCCGGGCGCTGGAATGGGGCAGCTGGGTCACGGCGCTGCCGCTGTCCGCGCTGAGCCGCACCCGGCAATAGTTGATGAACAGGCTGAGCAGCCGGGAATAAATGGTGATGTCCCGCAGGCTGTCGTCGTGCAGGTACTCCGCGCAGATCTGGCAGAACAGCGCCGTTTCCTCCGTGTAGATGGACGGGCAGGTGCTGCGGTTGATAAGCAGGGGCTTGGACATGACCGAGGCCAGGAAGGACGTGCCCTTGATGGCCAGGATCTGATCGAATTCAAACAGGAAGATGAACCGCGCGCCCCGGGACGGCGCGGTGAGGGAGTGGGGCTCGCCGCTGGGGATCAGAAAAATATCTCCCGGCGTCAGCTCATAGGTCTGGCCGGACACCGTCACCAGATAGTTGCCCTCCATGGGTACGATCATTTCATAGGCGCTGTGCCAGTGGGGCGCGTAGGAGATCAGGCCGTCGTTGTACCACAGGCGCAGGCTGGTGTTGGGTTGGAACATGCCGGATTCCCGGTCGTCGGACAGGGAGCGGACGAAATTGATCTTGCTCTGGCGGCTCAAGAATTGCTCGATGATCTCCTGGCTGACCATGTAGGGAATGGGGGCCGGTTTGCTTTGTGCCACGAATAAGTACCTCCAAGGAACGTTTTCTACAAATTTCTCATTTATTGCCATGCAGAAATCATATTATTTTTGGCAATATTGACAGTTTAAAATGAATTTTCACTTAAAATACAAGAAAAATAACCATAGATACTATATCACACCCGGTCAAAGCATGCAATATATCCAGAATCTTTTCTGAATAAAATTATTTTTTTGTAAAATCAAGCAATTAATGAATGCAAGGAAAGCAATTATTGATAGGAAGAGATCGAGAAATGCTGATATAATAATACACAAGAAAAAACGCATTTAGGAGGTTGGCAATGGCAAAATTGACAAACGTGAAGCCTGGCCCCGCGTCTGAGCTGGCCCGGTGCAAGAAGCGCGGCGATTTTGGCCCCTACATCAAGCGGTATTGGCAGCTGTACGCGCTGCTGGCGCTGCCGCTGCTGTATCTGCTGATTTTCAAGTACGTCCCCATGGTGTACATTCAGATCGCCTTCAAGAAGTACAAGCTGAACATGAGCGTCTGGGAAATGCCCTGGGCCAAGAAAAACGGCATGGAGTACTTCATCAAGGCCTTCTCCAGCAAGGACTTCCGACTGGCCCTGCGCAACACCATCCGCCTGAACCTGCTGGACCTGATCATTGGCTTCCCCGCGCCCATCATCTTCGCGCTGATCCTCAATGAGCTGCCCTTCCCCCGGTTCAAGAAGACGGTGCAGACCATTGCCTACATGCCCCACTTCCTGTCCTGGGTCATCATCTCCAGCCTGGCCCTCCAGCTGTTCGCCCCCAGCGACGGCCTGGTGAACATGGTCATCGAGAAGCTGGGCGGCCAGTCCGTTCCCTTCCTGAACGACGAGAGCCACTGGGTCGGCACCTATGTGGGCATCGGCGTGTGGCAGAGCTTCGGCTGGAACTCCATCGTCTACCTGGCCGCCATTGCCGGCATCAATCAGGAGCTGTACGAGGCCGCCGATGTGGACGGCGCGGGCCGCTTCCGCAAGATGTGGAACATCACCCTGCCCTCCATCCGCCCCACCATCGTGGTGCTGCTCATCATGAGCCTGGGCAATATCCTGGGCAGCGGCTTCGACCGTCCCTTCGCCCTGTCCAACAACCTGGTGCTGCGGGTATCCGAGGTCATCGCCACCTACGTGTACAAGACCGGCATCAAGGGCCTGCAATTCTCCCTGACCACCGCCGTCGGCCTGTTCCAGTCCGTGGTTGGCGTGTTCTTCCTGCTGATGGCCAACTGGCTGTCCAGAAAACTTGGTGAAAGGGGTATCTGGTAATGCGAAACGTTCGTTCAACTTCCTCCAAGGTTGGCGACTGGTGCTTCGTGCTGCTGTGCGTGCTGGTCAGCGCCGTGTGCCTGCTGCCCATGATCCACCTGCTGGCCAAATCCCTCAGCGGCACCGATTACCTGGTGCGCCATGAGGTCAGCATCTTCCCCAAGGGCTTCAACTTTGATGCCTACCTCACCGTGCTGAAGGACCCCAAGTATGTCCGGGCTTTCTTCTGGACGGCGTTCCTCACCGTGGTGTGCACCCTGCTCAGCCTGACCATGACAACCCTGTGCGCCTACCCGCTGATCTTCCGTCAGCTGCGTGGCCGGGGCGTCATCAACGTGTTCATCACCATCACCATGTTCTTCAACGCCGGCACCATCCCCAACTACCTGCTGATGCAGAGCCTGAATCTGCTGGACAGCCCCCTGGTGCTGATCATCCCCAGCTGCCTGTCGGTGTACAACATGATCATCATGCGCAGCTTCTTCTACGGCATCCCGGACAGCCTGCGCGAGTCGGCGGAGATCGACGGCGCGTCCATCGTCCAGATCCTGGTGAAGATCTACGTGCCCCTGTCCACCCCCGTGCTGGCCACCCTGGCCCTGTTCTACGCCGTGGGTCGGTGGAACGGCTACTCCGACGCGCTGATGTACATGAAGATCCCGGAGTTTTATCCCCTGCAGCTGCTGCTGTACAACGTCATCAACAACATCAACTCTGTGGAGATCGCCACCCAGGAGGGCTTCTCCACTCCCGGCCTGTCCGCTTCCCTGAAGGCGGCCATCGTCATGTTCTCCACCATCCCCATCCTGTGCATCTACCCCTGGCTGCAAAAGTACTTCATCCATGGCGTGACCATGGGCGCTGTCAAGGAATAACCGGGTGGATAGGTCCATTCACCCGATCATTCATAAGTAATGTCAACATTTTGAAGGAGGAAACACAATGGCAAAGAAACTGGTAGCTCTGCTGCTGGCCGTGGCGATGGTCATGTCCTTCGCACTGGTCGCCCACGCAGAAGAGGCAGAAATCGTGGACGGTAAGTTCACCACCACCCGTCACATCACCGTCGAGGTCTATGACCGCGGCAATGACGGCGGCTCCGACCCCACCAACAACATGTACACCGAGTACATCAAGAAGGGCATGCTGGAAAAGCACAACGTGGAAGTGGAATTCGTCAAGGTCCCCCGCTGGACCGAGGTTGACGAGATCAACAACCTGCTGGCTGCTCAGAAGGCCCCCGACATCTGCGTGACCTACAGCTTCCCCACCATTCAGACCTATGCCGACATGGGCGGTGTGATGAACCTGACCGACCTGCTGGAGGAGAACGTGGATCTGACCCCCAACCTGTGGAACTGGCTGGGCGAGACCAACATCTGGTGGGACCGCGATCCCGTTGACGGCCATCTGTGGGCCATCGAGGGCAAGCTGGCCACCTCCAACCGCGTGCTGACCTTCGTCCGTCAGGACTGGCTGGACGTGCTGGGCCTGGAAGCTCCCACCACCACCGAAGAGTTCGAAGCCATGCTGTACGCCTTCAAGGACAGAGCCTCCGAGCTGCCCGTTGACGATGCCAGCAAGGTGGTTCCCTACTCCGTGAGCTACGACGTGGGCTGGCGTGCCGCCACCCTGATCGAGTCCTTCATCGACCCCGAGATCTCCGACCGTGAGTTCTTCGTCAACGGCTTCGACGACAGAAAGCTGACCCAGAACGGCACCAAGGAAGCCGTCCGCCTGCTGAACAAGTGGTACAACGACGGCCTGCTGTGGAACAACTTCGCCCTGTACGGCAGCGGCGACACCACCGAGGACGACAACATGAAGGCCGGCTATGTGGGCGCTTTCACCCACAACTGGGACTATCCTTTCCGTAGCGGCACCGACAGCATCAACGCCAACCTGGCCCGCAACGTGGGCGAGGACGCCAAGTTCGTGGCCATCGATCCCTTCACCGACAGCAACGGCACCCACACCAAGTTCGTCTCCAGCACCGCTGGCGACCGCAAGATCTTCTTCCCCCTGACCAACGACGAGCCTCTGGCCTCCCTGCTGTATCTGGACTTCATCTCCCAGCCCGATGTGATCGCTTACATGCAGATGGGCGATGAGGGCGTGACTCATGAGGTTCTGGAGTCCGGCGCCATCAAGATCATCCCCGCCACCGGCGACGCCATCATGAACTCCGGCATGAACATCGACTACACCATCACCTGCAACGGCCTGAACCTGGGCGACGAAGAGCTGACCCGTATTTCCAAGGCCTACGGCTACGCCGAGATCGATCCCGAGCTGGTCGAGCAGGCTGACGTCTACGCCCAGACCGACGCCCGTCCCGCGAAGAACGTCAACGTGGGCGGCATCGATGCCGAGGCCGGCATCGGCGATACCCTGTCCTCCAAGCGCGACCAGGTTTACGACCAGGCCGTCGTCGCCCCTGTTGCCGATTTCGACAAGGTTTGGGACGAGTTCTATGAGGACTACATGGCTGCCGGCGGCCGCGACATCATGGAAGAGCGCGCCGAGAAGTGGGAAGAGTACTTCGGCGACGCCGACATGCTCCCGTAATCTGACCCCGTGATCTAAAAACTGCCCCCGGCTTCATTCGAAGCCGGGGGCAAATGCTGATATCGCTGATTCAATCGTCTGCGGCTGGACAGCGGGCCTTTTGCCGATCGCTTATTTCTCATCCTGCACCGGCAGGGCGGAGACCACGGGCTTGCCGTCGCGGTCCAGCAGGGGCGTCAGGCCGCCGGAGTAGCCGGCGGCGTGGTAGAAATAGTTGACGCCGGTCCTGGTGTCTACCCAGATCTCATTGACGGTCATCATGCCGTCGGAGTAAATCTTTACAAAACGCTTTTCCATAATCAAAAACCTCTTTTTGAAATTCGCCGCCCGGAGTCCGGGCGGCGAAAGACGAATGGTTACTGCTTGGCGCTCTCGACGATGCCGTTGGCAAGACCCACCAGACCCTGCATTTCGCTGGGGATGATGATCTTGGTGGCCTGGCCGTCGGCCACGTGCTCCATGGCCTCGATGGCCTTCAGCTTCAGCACGTTGTCGTTGGGGGCCTTTTCATTCAGCATGGCCAGGGAGTCGGCCAGGGCCTGCTGCACCGCGCGGATGGCGGCGGCCTCGCCGTCGGCCTTCAGGATGGCGGCCTGCTTTTCGGCCTCAGCCTTCAGGATGGCGGCCTCCTTCTCAGCGGAGGCTCTCAGAATGGCGGATTCCTTCTCGCCCTCGGCGATGAGGATGGCGGACTTCTTCTGGCCCTCGGCCTGGAGGATGCTCTGACGGCGGTCACGTTCTGCCTTCATCTGCTTCTCCATGGAGTTCTGGATGTCGGCAGGGGGCAGGATGTTCTTCAGCTCCACCCGGTTGACCTTGATGCCCCAGGGGTCGGTGGCCTCGTCCAGGATGGCGCGCATCTTGGTGTTCACCACGTCCCGGGAGGTCAGGGTCTGGTCAAGCTCCAGGTCGCCGATGATGTTTCGCAGGGTGGTGGCCGTCAGGGTCTCCATGGCCATCATGGGCTGCTCCACGCCGTAGCAGTAGAGCTTGGGGTCGGTGATCTGAAAATACACCACGGTGTCGATCTGCATGGTCACGTTATCCTTGGTGATCACGGGCTGGGGGGGATAGTCCAGCACCTGCTCCTTCAGGCTGACCTTGCGGGCGATGCGGTCCACAAAGGGGACCTTGAAGTGCATACCCACGCCCCACACGCTCTGGAACACGCCCAGACGCTCAATGACGTAGGCCCGGGACTGCTGCACCACCTTGATGTTGGGGATGACCAGCAAAAATACCACTGCCAGTACGGCAATCAATACGTAAATCATTCTTTTTTACCTCCAAATTAAGTTTTAAGATTGGATTGTGACCTGCGCCGGGGAGACAAAGACCTTCACGCCCTCTACCCGGTCCACCTTGACCAGAGCGCCCGCGTCGATGGGCGCGCCGGATGTGCTGCGGGCTGCCCAGGTAATGCCGCCCAGCTTCACCCGCCCGGTGTAGGACACATTGTCAATGGGCTCGGTGACGTAGCCCTCGGTGCCGATGACGCTGTCCACATTGGTTTTGGTGCCGATGGCCTTGGCGTGGACCTTCTTCCACAGCAGCGCCAGCAGCAGCACGGACACCGCCAGAAAGATCGCCACCTGGAGCCACATGGCTGCTCCCAGCAGCGCCGCGACCAGCGCCGCCAGCGCACCCAGGGCAAACCAGATGCTCACCAGCGCCACCGTCCCGGCTTCCAGCACCAGGAACACCACCACCAGCACCGCCCAGATCACGATGCTTGAAACGAACATTGCTTCCACCTCCTGTTTTCGGGATCGCTCCCTCTTGATGAAATGATAATATCACATGGTCACGTGATTGTCAATAGTAATTTTAGAATTATTTCGCTGCAATCAACACTATTGTCTGACTGTGAATTCGCAAAGGTCTCCGAGAATGATTTGCACAAAACAAGACGATGTGCCGCTGGGCTGTTACCCAGCAAAGACAGCAACGCAGTTTTGCACGAATTGGGTCGGAAAGATTGTGAGATTTTAGCCGAATAATAGTATAAAAATCCTCCCGACCCTTTGCGGAGCCGGGAGGAAACAGCGACCATAAACCTATAAATTATGCTGCACTGCGCATTAGTACAGATACTTGCTCATGCCGCCGCAGCTGATGATAATCCAGGACCCCCACAGCAGGGCAGTAAACAGACCCGTCCAGATGCTGTTGGTTTTCTTGCTGACAAAAATGTTCAGCGCGTTGGCTGCTGCCATGCCGATAATCAGCGGCAGGATGGCAATGGTATAGATGTACATTCTGTCCGTTGCAAAGTAGCTTGCGCTGGTCAGGGTATGCCCTTTGGTAACAATCAGGATGAACACCAGCCACAGGAGGAACAGAGCACCCATGGACACCAGCATGCCCAGGAGAATGGTCTTGAGGTTGCCCTTGGCGTTGTCCTCTGTATTGTCCAGGCCGATGCTCTTCATGGCCAGACTGCTGGTCAGGAAGTAAGGAATCTGGAACAGGAAGTACATTACAACGCACAGTGTACGGTTGACATTGATGGGCGAGATCATAAAGGTTGCAATGTGCATCCCCTGTTTCGTATAGGCACACACCAGGCTGAAGCCCAGATAGCCACAACCCACAACGGCCAGGCCGAACAGGAAGGACTTCACAATATAGCCAAAATGGAAGCAGCCATCGCTTCCGGTTACGAAGCCATAGCTGGACAAACGGCCGCCCCTCCTTTTGGCGTAAGCAAAATGGTAGACCAGGAAGAATACCAGCAGGGCAATGGAAACCATCCACTGCCAGGAGATATAGGAATTGTTGGTGCCGCCAATCAGCCAGAGGTTGGTCACGTTAATTCCCAGGAAGTTCCGGGAGGCAAGTACACCGGGGCGGTACAGCGCAACGGGAATCAGTGCCAGAATAATCACCGCTGCGATCCAAGCTTTCGAGCGCTTGGGGAAACTGGGATACTCTCTTCTTTCCAGCTTCAGTCCGGAGAACAGTTCTGTGTTCAGCAGTGCGCTGGCGGTGATAAACATCAGGCCAACCGTGCCCAGGAACAGCAGCACGAAGCCGATGTCCTTCATCTGCCACACGGTATGAATCTTGTTGTGGTCAGCATAGGAGGCAACACCTGCATCCAGACCCTTGCCCACTGTGCTGGTGATGGCATACAGCACGGTCTGCACTGCATCATTGGTCACAAGGTAATATGCATGGCAGGATTCCGGCATATAGGCAACGCGAGTGTACTCCGTTCCGTCGCTGCCGGTCACGGTATAGACCTTTGCTATCTCCACCTCCGGAAGCTGCTCGGCATCGCTGGCGTAATCGCCGAAGAAAATGCGCCGGTTCTGCTCTCCCTGGAAGGCCTTCATCACGTCATTGTTGGTTCTGGCCAGGGTGCTTTCATCAGCAACGCCCAAAATGTTGACAAAATTAAAATTATGATCGTGGTTATCCACAGACCCATAGACATTCATGCCCAGGTTCACCTGAAGGAACACCTCGTCCTGATGCGCAAGGGAGAAGGCCATGGTATACTGGCCGCCCATGGAATGACCCATGGCAACAATCTTGCTGAAATCCACAAAATTCAGGGATTTTACAGTATTCCAAACGGTTTCTGCGCCCATGGTGGGAAGTCCGGAAACAGAGCCATTTGCGGTTTCGGAGGTGCCTGTGGGGATATCGGAGTTATGGCATCCGGTATAATCCCAGGTAATCACGGCATAGCCCCGGCGGGAAAGCTCCAGGGCATAACTGCCCATCTGCTCAAGCATATCGTTGCCGCCATGAGTAATCATAGCCAGGGGAACAGGATTTTCGGGAGATGCATCCTTCGGTTTGTACAGCATCGCACTTACCTGGTCGCCATCGGCACTGGTCAGGTTCAGCTTTGTAACCTCAACCTTCCCCCAGGCCGTATCGGTGCCTACAATCAGGACAAGGGACAGCAGCATCATCAATGCCACTACCCACGCGGAAATCCGTAACGCTTTGAATTTTTTCATTTCGTGCCTCTCTTTCTCTTTTTTCACTGCTGCATCCGAGAAATGAATGTCCGTTTTTGCATCGAGCTCATATGTAGCGCCGGGGCTATTTTTAACTGCATCAGCACTTTACCGTCGTTATGCACAAACAGAACCCGTTTCTGCCACACTCAGCTGTGGTAATAATACAACGGCTGAGTGTGATTTGAAAGACTTTTGTTCTCAACTTCTGGACATTTATTATTCTCCTCTCAATCCGAGGATGGAAGCAGCACGGTGCTCTCGAGGGTTGGGTCAAAATACTCCTGCCCAACGCAAGCCGATCGGATGTCCAGGCTGTAGCCCGCCGGAAGCTGACTGGGGGCATATCCGGTTATCTCTTTTATGATGCGGTTGAAGTTCCGGATGGTGTTAAAGCCGCTTTGCTTGGCCACCTCCGACATGGTCAGGCTTTCATCCGTTTTTATCAGATCCAGTGCCCTTTCCGTGCGCACAATGTTCAAATATCTGGAAAAGCTCAGCCCGGCCTGCTGCTTGAAATATCGGGAAAAATAGGGCTCTGAAAAATTCATGAACTTCGCCGCCTCAGAAAAGGTCAAAAAATCATAATCCCGCTCAATCATCTCCAGCAGCTGGCGGTACTGGCTGGCCGTTCCGGGAAGCTTTTGACAGCAGGTCAGCCGCTCCCCTTTGAAAATACAAATGGCGAGCAGTGCGACCCGGGCACTGCACTCCTCCTGATAAAAAAGTCCCTTCTGCCGCAGCAGCTCCTCCATGCAGTGCAGGCATTCTGCCGCACCGTAATCATCCTGGAATACCGGAACTTCCAGACGGTATTTGCCCGTAATGTCCGAAAGAATGCGTTCATCAAAAATACAGACCCGTACCAGGCAATCCGCCTCTGCCTCAATATGGTGCACACTTCCGCCGCAGCAGAAAACGCAGGTTCCCGCCCGCAGAGAATACTGGTGGTTGTCAACCTGGATTCTGCCCTGGCCGCTCAGGCAGACAATTATCTCATGCTCCCGATGCCAGTGGGAGATATTATGTAAATTGCGATAGCACCCAACCCAAACCCGTTCACCGTTTTTGCTGATGCGCTGCTCACACTGCGCCGCCATAATCACTTCACCTCATTCGTTTTTTCTTACCTTTTCATTCCCAGCAGAAGCGGCTGGTGCTCCTGCACCTATGCAACCCCTATTTTATGGGATGGATGTCCCCCTGTCAATGCCTCCACAGGCAAATTCACCGAGGATGCTTTTTTCAAGGCCTCGTTTTCGTCATTTTGTCAAAGCCCTGTTTTTTTAGACTGCATAAAAATTTTTTGACTTGTTTTTGGCGAAGGAATCGAGTATACTATTACTTTATAAATCGTGAGCGCGGAGAAAAGACACCCTGAAGGGTAAAACCGCGCCCATTTGCGCGGCAGCGGGAATAAGAGGAGAAGAGATATTATGTTATACGCAAGCATGCTGGTGTTTGCCGCAATTGCGGCGGTGGGGATCTGCCTTCTGGCCGGGGGCTTTGGGAGCCTGGCGTGGCTGTGGCTGCTGCCGGTGGGCTTTATCGGGGGCTTCCTGCTGGCGTTCCTGCTGGCATTCCTGTTTATTTTCATCCTGTGCAGCCGGGTAGACACCTCCGTGCCCCAGGAGCATGACGATCCCTTCTTCCGCAAGGTGACCTATCTGTATGCCGAGGCCATCATCCCCTTCCTGCGGATGAAGGTGCACACCCGCGGCCTGGAAAAGACCCCCAAGGAGGGCCGGTTCCTGCTGGTGTGCAACCATCTTTTCGAGCTGGATCCGGTGGTGCTCTATGCCTATTTCCAGCAGAGCCAGCTGGCCTTCATCTCCAAGCGGGAGAATAACGATATGTTCATCATCGGCAAGCTGATGCACAAGCTGATGGCGCAGCTGATCAATCGGGAAAACGACCGGGAGGCGCTGAAGACCATCCTCAAATGCGTCCAGCTCATCCAGGAGGACGAGGTATCCATCGCTGTGTTCCCGGAGGGATACATCAGCAAGAACCATCACCTGATGCACTTCCGCAGCGGCGCGCTGAAGATCGCCACCAAGGCAAAGGTGCCCATCGTGGTGTGCACCATCCAGGGCACGGACAAGGTGGTGGGCAATATCCTGCATCTGCGCAGCACCCCCATCGAGCTGCACCTGCTGGACGTGATCTCCGTGGAGGAAATGCAGGGCCGCACCGCCACCGATATCGGCGAGCAGATCTACCAGATGATGGCCGCCGACCTTGGCCCCGATTATGCCCCCCTGGATGCAGAAAACCCTTGATTTATAGGAGCTTCTAACGTATAATGGCGGGGTAAAATCAACCAGCCTCCCCTGAAAGGGCAACGATAACTACAAAAGCAGGAGGAAATAAAATGAAGAACAGTGAAAAGACCTTGGACATGATCGTGAATCTGTGCAAGAGCCGGGGCTTTGTGTATGCCGGGTCCGAGATCTACGGCGGTCTGGCAAACGCCTGGGACTACGGCCCCCTGGGCGTGGAGTTCAAGAACAATGTGAAAAAGGCGTGGATGAAGAAGTTCGTCCAGGAGTCCGACTACAATGTGGGCCTGGACGCCGCCATCCTGATGAACCCCACCACCTGGGTCACCACCGGCCACGTGGGCAATTTCTCCGATCCCCTGGTGGACTGCAAGGGCTGCGGCTCCCGGCAGCGGGCGGACAAGCTGATCGAGGCCTGCGAGGCAGGCGGCGCGGTGAACGTGGACGCCATGAGCTTTGAGGAGATGGACGCCTTTATCGCCGCCCACAACGAGGTAGTCTGCCCCAACTGCGGCAAGCACAATTTCACCCCCATCCGCAAGTTCAACCTGATGTTCAAGACCCAGATCGGCGTCACCGAGGATTCCTCCTCCACCGTGTATCTGCGGCCGGAGACCGCTCAGGGCATCTTCGTCAACTTTGCCAACATCCAGCGCACCACCCGGCGCAAGCTGCCCTTCGGCGTCTGCCAGGTGGGCAAGGCCTTCCGCAATGAGATCACCCCGGGCAACTTCACCTTCCGTACCCGGGAATTTGAGCAGATGGAGTGCGAATTCTTCTGCCAGCCGGGCACCGATCTGGAGTGGTTCGCCTACTGGAAGGACTACTGCAAGAATTGGCTCATCAGCCTGGGCATCAAGGAGGAGAGCCTGCGCCTGCGCGACCATGAGCCTGCGGAGCTGGCCTTCTATTCCCGGGCCACCACCGATATCGAGTATCAGTTCCCCTTCGGCTCCGGCTGGGGCGAGCTGTGGGGCATTGCCGACCGCACCAATTACGACCTGGGCCGCCATCAGGAGGCCAGCGGCAAGAGCCTGGAATACTACGACCAGGAGAAGAACGAGCACTATATCCCCTACGTCATCGAGCCCAGCCTGGGCTGCGACCGGGTGGCGCTGGCCTTCCTGTGCGAGGCCTACGACGAAGAGGTAGTCGGTCAGGATAAGAAGGGCAATCCCGACATCCGTACCGTGCTGCACCTGCATCCGGCCCTGGCACCCTTCAAGGCGGCGGTGCTGCCCCTGTCCAAGAAGCTGTCCCCCAAGGCCGAGGAAATCTATAAGATGCTGAAGCACGACTTCATGGTGGACTTTGACGACGCCGGTTCCATCGGCAAGCGCTACCGCCGGGAAGATGAGATCGGCACCCCCCTGTGCATCACTGTGGACTTCCAGACCGTGGGCGACGAGAACACCCCGGCCGACAACTGCGTCACCGTCCGCGACCGCGACACCATGGAGCAGGTGCGCATCCCCATCAGCGAGCTGAAGGACTTCATCGCCAAGAAGTGCGATTTCTAAGGAAGCTCTGATACAGTAAAAAAATCCGCGGCCTCCGTTGGGGGCCGCGGATTTTTTATGGCTCCATCTTTTTCTTCATCCGCCGGATTCTTGCCTTGAGATGACGGCGGCGGCGGTGACGCTTGAGCTGGCGGTGAAGCCAGAGCAGGATGAGGACGATCAGCGCCAGCGCGGCCGCCGCAATGACGATGCGCGCGGCGCGGGGCACGCCCTCCAGGGTGACGGAGGGGTTTTGCAGCAGCTCCGCCAGGGTGAAGGCCTCCCGGGGTTTGGGCGGGCGCTCCAGCTCCAGCTCCGCGTCCGGCAGCCGCAGCTCATGGAGCGTGGCGGTGACGGCGGCGGTGAGCCGCAGTGCCCAGGCGTCCGCGTTCTCCGGCAGCGTCACGGTGTAGCGGATGTCCTCCATGGACATATCCGCCGGGATCAGATAGGAGAATTGCTGCCCCGCCCTGGGGGTAAAGTCCTCCAGGTCCTGTCCGGCGGCGATCAGCTCCCCGGATACCGTCACCCGGCAATAGTGGGAAAAGCCGTAGTCCAGCAGCTTGTGGGTATCCTTGTACTTATCCTCCAGCAGGGGGGATTTCATGGTCACCGCCACCAGTGTGACTCCGTCCCGCTGCACCACGGCGGCGAAGGTGCCCTGGGCGCTGGAGGTCCAGCCGGTTTTGGCCATCTGCACGCCCTCGTAATAGTATTGTCCTCCGGCCAGGAGCCGGTCCTTGTTCTGGAAGCTCCGGGCGGCGGAGAGATTGGTGGCGGGCAGGGTATAGCTGACGGTGTTGAAGTAGCGGGCCAGCCCCTCCTGCTTCCAGGCGGCGGCAGTGATCAGAGCCATATCGTAGGCGGTGGTGGTGTGGGTGCTGTCCGGCAGACCGTTGGCGTTGGAAAAATGGGTGTCCGTGGCCCCCAGGGCCTGGGCTGCCGCCGTCATCTGCTCCGCGAAGGCCTCCAGGCTCCCCGCCACCGCCTCGGCCAGCACATTGGCGGCGTCGTTGGCGGACTCCATGCCGATGGCATACAGCGCCTGCTCCGCGGTCAGCTGCTCCCCCGGCAGCAGGGAGATGTGGGAGGAGCTGCGGGGCACCGCGTTCACCGCGGTCTGGGAAACGGTAAGTACCTGCTCCGGCTCCAGGCTCTGCACCGCCAGAAGCGCGGTCATCAGCTTGGTGATGCTGGCCGGGTAGAGCGCCTGGTGCATATTCTTTTCGTACAGCACCGTGCCGGTGTCCGCGTCCAGCAGCACCGCCGCCTGGCTGGCCAGCGCCAGCGGCTCCTCCGCCCTCGCGGGCGCCGCCCCCGCCAGCACCAGCCAGCACAGCGCCAGGCACAAAAGCCGGGTGATCCTGTTTCGTTTCCTCATGTCTGCATGGCTCCAATCAAGAGAAATGATTAAAAATCTATTCTACTCTATTTTCACCCAAATTGGAATATCCCTCCGGGCATTTTTCAACAAATTTCTATGTAGGGATCGTAAATTGGCGGTGTACGTTGAATGGAATGCACTCCGTCACCTACGATCATGTCGGACTGCGTTCCATTCAACGGACCTTATGGGTTATGCTGACTTGACAACATTTGCGTGCCGCCTGCACCGGAAACTCGGCGCGGGAAAAGACGCTTTTTAATCGCTAATTATTAAAATCTCCTTAATTTTCCAGAAAAACCATATTCTTAATCCGTTCTTAATTTGACTTGCCGCAAAAATGCCGATAAAATGTAGCAAACCGAAAGAAGGTGAATGTGAGGAAAAACGGATCCGAAGGAAGCCGATGAAATTTAAAGGAGGTAATGTTATGAGAATGAATTTATTGCGCCGTGCGTTGGTGCTGGCGCTGTGTGCTGCTCTGGTGATGGGCGTTGCTGCCCAGGGGGCTGGGGCTGAGGGGGTCGACCTCTGGCTGGTGACGGAGGAGACCACCGAAAATGGAATGAACGGGGCGGTGCGCGCCCAGATCGATGCGTTCTGTCAGGCGCACCCGGAGGTTTCCATCCGCATGGATATCCTGCCTAACAAGGAAGCGGAGCGGGCGGAATATTTGCAGGAGCTGCGCCAGAAGATCGAAAGCGGCGCGGGGCCTGATTTGTATCTGCTGCCCACCGGCACCGTCCTGACCCTGGATCAGCCCCTGCAATACACCTACCGTGAGATCGACCCGCTCTTCCCGGATGTGTCTGCGGCCATGGCGGCGGGCAGCTTTGCCGATGTGAGCGAATATTACCGGCGGGACGCCGACCTGGGCGTGGAGGCGCTGAACACGGCGGTGATGGATGCCGGTGTGCCGGACGGGGCCAGGTATGTCCTGCCCCTGCGCTATACCATGACGGCGCTCTATGCCTTTGACGAAAAGCTGCCCGATGCCGGAATCACGCCGGAACTTCTGGATCAGCCTGTTGACGCCATTATGCGTCAGGCAGTGGAGGATGGGAATGTGGAGCTGGCCCGCCAGGTACGCTCCATGGGCAGCAGTGCCTTTTCCAATCTGCCGGGCAGCGGGAAGGATGCGCTGACCGCAGAGCAGCTGGCCGATTTCCTGAAGGACTATCAGGCGCTGATCGCGCTGCTGGGCGGGGACAATGCTTATGCCAGCCGATTCAGCTATTTTGATTTCGATGCCGCATCCGCCGCCCCCGTTTATCGCGGCGTGATCGCGGATGCGCTGAATTTCCTGGCGGCTGCCGGGGCCTCCGGCCAGAGCCTGTCCATGCACCCCCTGCGCACCACCGCCGGGGATACCCTCGGGCTGGTTACATATTACGGCGCGGTGGGCAGCGGCTGTGAAGCCCCGGAGCTGGCCTACGAATTCCTGCGGCAGTTCCTGACGGAGGATGCCCAGTGGGAGCAGGGCCGGGACATGCTGAACGAGGAATGGCCCTTCACCCCCATGGAGGGCTGGCCGGTGCGCACCGTCGGCTCCGTCCGGGCGCTGTGGGCCGATGCCCAGCAGTCCGGCAAGCTGCCTGATCTCCTGCCCACCGACAGCGACGTACCCCTGGTGGAAATGGAGCCGGATGTGGTCCGCTTCCCGGTGAAAACAGGCATTGCCGCGCTGCTAGCCCAGCTCAATGACGCCCAAAACGGCAACGCCCCCACCGACGCCGATCTCACTGCGCTGGCGGAGGCATTTCTGAAATCCTATACAGAGTAAAGGAAACTTTGAATCAATCGTCTACGGCTGGGCAGCGGGTCTTTTGCCGATTGAATCAGAGCTTCCTAAAAAATTGGCGCGCCGCGGAGCGGCGCGCCAAATGTTCGATTTTATAGGTTTACAGGATCTCCACGCTGGTGGTCTCGGGGAGCTCCTTCTTCACCGCCTTGGGGACGGACAGCTTCAGAATGCCGTCCTCGTACTTGGCGGAGATGTCCTCCGGGCGGACCACATTGCCCACGTAGAAGCTGCGGCTGCAAACGCCGGCGTAACGCTCCCGGCGGATATACTTGCCGTTCTTATCCTTCTCGTCCTTGTCCAGGCCCTTGGTGGCGCCGATGGTCAGGTAGCCGTTCTTCAGGTCCACGCTGATCTCGTCCTTCTTGAAGCCGGGCAGGTCAATGTCCAGCTCATAGGAGCCGTCCAGCTCCCGCACATCCGTCTTCATCATATTGCGTGCATGCTTCCCGTACAGCGCCTCATCGGTGCGGTTGGCGCTCATCAGGCCAAAGGGATCAGCAAAGAAATCATCAAACAGGTTTTCTCCAAAAATGCTAGGCAACATAAGTCATTCCTCCATTCGAATCCGTCTTGCTCTTCGGGGCGGCCTTGCCGCCGCCTCCCGGCGAATTCCTTTTGTTACCGTTCCTCTCTCAAGGAACACCTGTATTATAGCACGGATTTTAGCACTGTCAAGGCGCGAGTGCTAAAGTTCACAAAACATGGGAGGAATGTTCACAGTTTGATAAAAAACAAACGCCGCGGGGGCCAAAACACCCCCGCGGACGCGTTTGTTCTTAAAGGCAGTCCTGAATTTCGTCCAGCATATCCTCCAGATCCTCATGGAGGTCGGCCCACTCGTCGTAGACCTCGCTGTTTTCATCCCGCGGCTCCAGGTCGTTCAGGGTGTCGATGGCGTCCTCCACCTTCTCCTGGTATGTTTCCAGCTGCTCCGGGGTCATGGTACTGGGCTCCGGGATGCTCTCCAGAAATTCCTGGATCCGTTCCATCTGCTTCGGGTCAAATTGAATCCTGCTCATGCTGTGTCTCCTTTCCAAATAATGGATGCCCCCATCATAGCAAGGATGCCGGGAAAATGCAACGCCTTTTTGCGCGCCCCTCAGGGCCGCCTGGGAATAATTCCTGTTGAACTTTCGGGAAAATGGCGCTATACTTTTCCCAAAGACAAAGACAAAGACAAAAAGAAAGGGCGTTCTTTGAGTATATGATGAACATGGATTTCAAGCGGAAGCTGACTATCCCCGCTGATCTGAAGAAGGAATATCCCGTGACGGAGCAGATGCGCCGCTCTTTCCTGGAGCGGGACGGGGAGCTGAAGCGGATCCTCGCCGGGGAGGATGACCGCATCGCGCTGATCATCGGGCCGTGCTCGGCTGACCGGGAGGACAGTGTGCTGGACTATGTGAACCGGCTGCGGGAATTACAGGAGCAGGTGAAGGATCGGATCTTCATCATCCCCCGGGTATATACCAACAAGCCCCGCACCACCGGCGCGGGGTACAAGGGCATGCTCCACCAGCCGAACCCGGACGCCGCCCCGGACATGCTGAAGGGGCTGATCGCCATCCGGGAGCTGCACATGCAGGTGCTGCGGCAGACCGGCTTCTCGGCGGCAGATGAGATGCTCTATCCCGAAAACTACAAATATCTGGACGACCTGCTGGCCTATGTGGCGGTGGGTGCGCGGAGCGTGGAGGATCAGCAGCACCGACTGACCAGCTCCGGCATCAGCGTGCCGGTGGGCATGAAGAATCCCACCGGGGGCGACATCTCCGTGATGATGAATTCCATCAACGCCGCCCAGCACAGCCATACCTTCATCTACCGCGGCTGGGAGGCCACCTCCAAGGGCAATCCCTATGCCCATGCCATCCTGCGGGGCTACACCAACAAGCACGGCAACCCCCGTCCCAACTATCACTATGAGGATCTGGTGTTCCTCCACGAATGCTATGAAAAAAGCGGCCTGCTGCACCCCGCCGCCATCATCGATACCAACCACGCCAACTCCGGCAAGGATCCGTTCCAGCAGGGGCGGATCATCAAGGAGGTGCTGCAAAGCAGGATGTTCAGCCGGGAGGTGCACCGCCTGGTGAAGGGCTTCATGGTGGAAAGCTACCTGGTGGACGGCAGTCAGCACATCGGCGAGGGCGTCTACGGCAAGTCCATCACCGACCCCTGCCTGGGCTGGGAGAAAACAGAGCGCCTGGTGCTGGACATGGCGGAGATGGTGTAGGCAGGTAAAAAGAATCCCTTTGACAAATTAAGGCCGTGCAGTTATAATATAGTATGACGTCATTCCCCATTTTCCAACGAATACTTGACAAAAAGGACGGATATCAATATGTATAAGATCGTTCGCAAAAAGGAACTGAACTCCGCCGTCACCCTGATGGAGATCGAGGCGCCCTACGTCGCCAAGAAAGCCAAGGCCGGCCAGTTCATTATCTTCCGTGTTGACGAGAAGGGCGAGCGCGTGCCCCTGACCATTGCCGGCTTCGACCGGGAGAAGGGCACCGTCACCATCATCTTCCAGAAGGTGGGCTTCTCCACCAATGCCCTGGGCGCGCTGAACGAGGGCGACTACATCCACGACTTTGTCGGTCCCCTGGGCCGTCCCACCGAGGTGGAGAACAAGAAGCGGGTGTGCGTGGTCGGCGGCGGCGTGGGCTGTGCCATTGCGCTGCCTGCTGCCAAGGCGTTCCTGGAGGCGGGGGCCATTGTGGATGTGATCATCGGCTTCCGCAATAAGGACATCGTGATCCTGGAGGACGAATTCAAGCAGGCCTCCACCAATCTGTACCTGATGACCGACGACGGCTCCTACGGCGAGAAGGGCTTCGGCACCGTCAAGCTGCAGCAGCTGCTGGAGAGCGGCATCCAGTACGACGAGGTGCTGGCCATCGGGCCGGTGCCCATGATGAAGTTCGTCTGCAAGACCACCGAGCCCTTCGGCGTCCGTACGATGGTGTCCCTGAACCCCATCATGGTGGACGGCACCGGCATGTGCGGCGGCTGCCGCGTCACCGTGGGCGGCGAGACCAAGTTTGCCTGTGTGGACGGCCCTGAGTTCGACGGCCACAAGGTGGACTTCGCCGAGCTGATGAGCCGCAACGTCACCTACCGCGACCGGGAGGCCGAGGTCGCCAAGGATCATGTCTGCCGCATGGAAACCATGGGCAAGGCACTGATTAAATAAGGAGGATCTGGATTATGCCGAATATGACTCTGACCAAAACCCCCATGCCCGAGCAGGATCCCCAGGTTCGTGCACGGAATTTTAAGGAAGTTGCCCTGGGCTACACCGCCGAGATGGCCCAGGAGGAGGCAGGCCGCTGCCTGAACTGCAAGCACCCCAAGTGTGTGGAGGGCTGCCCCGTCAATGTGCGCATCCCCGAGTTCATTGCCAAGGTCGCCGAGGGCGACTTCAAGGCCGCCTATGAGATCATCACCTCCACCAACGCCCTGCCTGCCCTGTCCGGCCGCGTCTGCCCCCAGGAGACCCAGTGCGAATCCCACTGCGTCCGGGGCATCAAGGGTGAGCCGGTGGCCATCGGCCGCCTGGAGCGGTTCGTGGCCGACTGGTACCGGGAGAATGTCAACGCCATGCCCGAGAAGGCTGCCTCCAATGGCAAGAGAGTCGCCGTGGTCGGCTCCGGCCCTGCCGGCCTGACCTGCGCCAGCGACCTGGCCAAGAAGGGCTATGAGGTTTCCCTGTTCGAGGCCCTGCATACCGCCGGCGGCGTGCTGGTGTACGGCATCCCCGAGTTCCGTCTGCCCAAGGACATCGTGGCCAACGAGGTCAAGAAGCTGGAGGCCCAGGGCGTCAAGGTGATGACGAATATGGTCATCGGCCGGGTGCTGACCATCGACGAGCTGTTTGAGCAGGGCTTCCAGGCCGTGTTCGTCGGCTCCGGCGCGGGCCTGCCCATGTTCATGAACATCCCCGGCGAGAGCCTGAAGGGCGTGATGTCCGCCAACGAATACCTGACCCGTACCAACCTGATGCGGGCCTACGACGAGAGCTACGATACCCCCGTGATCAAATCCAAGGCTGTGGCCGTGGTGGGCGGCGGCAACGTGGCCATGGACGGCGCACGCTGCGCCATGCGTCTGGGCGCGGACAAGGTGTACATCGTCTACCGCCGCGGCGAGGCCGAGATGCCCGCCCGGAAGGAAGAGCAGCACCACGCCAAGGAAGAGGGCATCGAGTTCAAGACCCTGTGCAACCCCGTGGAGATCATCGGCGATGAGAACGGCCGGGTCTGCGGCATGAAGTGCATCCGCATGGAGCTGGGCGAGCCTGACGCCTCCGGCCGCCGCCGCCCCGTGGAGATCCCCGGCAGCGAATTCGTGATGGATGTGGACACCGTGATCATGGCCCTGGGCACCAGCCCCAACCCCCTGATCCGCTCCACCACCCCCGGCCTGGACACCAACCGCAAGGGCTGCCTGATCGTCAATGAGAACGAGATGACCACCCGCGAGGGCGTGTTCGCCGGCGGCGACGCCGTCACCGGCGCGGCCACCGTCATCCTGGCCATGGGCGCAGGCAAAAAGGGCGCAGCCGCCATCGACGCTTATTTGAATAAGTAACATCAACTTAAGGCTGTATTGCCTTGCTGCCCCCTCTGGGGGAAGTGCCGCGCAAGCGGCAAAGGGGGTGCCAGTGGTAGCTTTGAGCTGTCATGGTTTAGCAAACGACACCCCCTCAGTCAGCCCTTGCGGGCTGCCAGCTCCCCCATTGGGGAGCCAAGGGTGCTTAAGTTGGTAATACTGCTCTCATGGGGCCTGCCGCGTGTGCGGCAGGCCCCGTTTGTTTTGACCGGGAATTGTTAAATTTTTCAAAATCCCGGCTTGGCCTTGTTGCTTTTCATCGGCGGTGTGGTAAAATTATCCTGTAACAAAGATAGGAGGGAGTCTCTATGAACGAGGTCAAAAACCCGAAAAAGCCGCTGTTATACTACTACATCATCGTCCTGGTGGCGCTGATGCTGTTTAACATGCTGGCAATGCCCTGGCTGGCAGAGCACAGGATCCAGGATAAGGATTACAACACCTTCGTCTCCATGGTGCAGGAGGGGAAGGTCGGCCAGGCAGAGATCCAGGAGCAGTACAACCGCATCCTCTTTACCGACAAGGAGGGGCGCACCATCTACAAGACCGCCATGGTGCCGGACAGCGACCTGACCCAGCGCCTGCTGGATGCGGGGGTGTCCGTCACCGGCGTGGAGATCGAGCAGAGCTCCCTGCTGATGGATATCCTCAGCTGGGTGCTCCCCCTGGTGGTATTCATCGCCATCGGCCAGTTTATGTCCCGGAAAATGGTGGAAAAAATGGGCGGCGGCAACTCCATGATGTTCAACATGGGCAAGTCCAACGCCAAGGTGTACGTCAAGTCCTCCGAGGGCATCAAGTTCGCCGACGTGGCGGGCGAGGACGAGGCCAAGGAGAACCTGACGGAGATCGTGGAATATCTCCATAACCCCGACAGATACCGGCAGATCGGCGCCGCCATGCCCAAGGGCATCCTGCTGGTTGGCCCTCCGGGCACCGGCAAGACCATGCTGGCCAAGGCCGTGGCCGGTGAGGCCAACGTGCCCTTCTTCTCCATGTCCGGCTCGGAATTCGTGGAGATGTTTGTGGGCATGGGCGCGTCCAAGGTGCGCGACCTGTTCCGCCAGGCCAAGGAAAAAGCGCCCTGCATCGTGTTTATCGATGAGATCGACGCCATCGGCCAGAAGCGCAACGCCGGGCAGTACGGCGGCAACGACGAGCGGGAGCAGACCCTGAACCAGCTGCTTACCGAAATGGACGGCTTCGAGGGCAACAGCGGCGTCATCATCCTGGCCGCCACCAACCGCCCGGAATCCCTGGACCCCGCCCTGACCCGCCCCGGCCGCTTTGACCGCCGGGTGCCCGTGGAGCTGCCCGACCTGAAGGGCCGGGAGGCCATCCTGAAGGTGCACGGCAAGAAGGTGAAGCTGGCCGACAATGTGGATTTCAGCCAGATCGCCCGCATGGCCGCCGGTGCCTCCGGCGCGGAGCTGGCCAACATCGTCAACGAGGCTGCCCTGCGCGCCGTGCGGGACGGACGTCCCTGCGTCTCCCAGTCCGACCTGGAGGAGAGCATTGAGGTGGTCATTGCAGGCTATCAGAAGAAGAACGCCATCCTGACCGACCATGAAAAGCTGGTGGTCTCCTACCATGAGATCGGCCATGCTCTGGTGGCGGCGTTGCAGACCCACTCCGCCCCGGTGCAGAAGATCACCATCGTCCCCCGCACCTCCGGCGCGCTGGGCTACACCATGCAGGTAGAGGAGGGCAACCACTACCTGATGACCAAGGAGGAGATGGAAAACAAGATCGCCACCCTGACCGGCGGCCGTGCCGCCGAGGAAGTGGTGTTCCAGTCCATCACCACCGGGGCCTCCAACGACATCGAGCAGGCCACCAAGCTGGCCCGGGCCATGATCACCCAGTACGGCATGAGCGACGAATTCGGCATGGTGGCCCTGGAGACTGTGACCAACCAGTACCTGGGCGGCGACGCCTCCCTGGCCTGCTCCGCCGAGATGCAGGCCAAGATCGACGACCGGGTGATCGCCCTGGTGAAGCAGCAGCATGAAAAGGCCGTGAAGATCCTGGAGGAACACCGCCAGAAGCTGGACGACCTGGCCAAATACCTGTACGAAAAGGAAACCATCACCGGCGAGGAGTTCATGGATATCCTGAATCGGTAACCTTCTCGCCGCCCCTTTTCGGGGGAAGGAGCACAGCCATGTCTCAGATCACAAAGCGGGCGCTGGAGCAGTCGCTGAAAAATCTGCTGCTTCAGAAGCCGCTGACCAAGATCACCATCAATGATATCGCCGAGGACTGCGGCATCAACCGCATGACCTTTTACTACCACTTCAAGGATATCTACGACCTGGTGGAGTGGTCGTGCATGGAGGATGCCCGGCGGGCGCTGGAGGAGAACAAGACCTACGACACCTGGCAGCAGGGACTGCTTCAAATCTTCGAGGCGGTGCGGGACAATAAGCCCTTTATTATGAACGTCTACCGCTGCGTCCACCAGGAGCGGGTGGAGACCTACCTCAAGCCACTGGTGGACGACCTGCTGCTGGGCGTCATCAACGAGGAGGCGGCGGGTCTGACCGTGCGGCAGGAGGACAAGGCCTTTATCGCCCAGGTGTACTGCTACATCTTCATCGGCATTATGATGGACTGGATCAAGGACGACATGCGCGCCGCGCCGGAGCAGATCGTGGAGCATCTGGCAAGGCTCATCAAGGGCTCCGTGCGGGCGGCGCTGCTGCGTTTCGCCATGTGATCGCGCCTCATTTTATCATTTCCCCCGGTTTGATTAAAATTTATACAGTTGATGCCCCGGTGACGAAAGATTGGTCACCGGGGCGCTGCTGTCTATTGTAGGAATTGGGAAACTGGATATAATGAAGTCATCACAAGAGCAAACCGCTCAAATATCAAACGGAGGTTTTGATTATGTATTACTCTGCTGGAACCTATGAATCCTTTGCCCATCCCGAAAAGCCCAAGGATGTGGATAAGAAATCCGCCTATATCATCGGCACCGGCCTGGCCGGCCTGACCGCCGCCTTCTACCTGGTCCGCGACGGGCAGATGAAGGGCGAGCACATTCACCTGCTGGAAAAGCTGGAGCTGGCCGGCGGCAGCTGCGACGGCCGCAAGGACGTGACCAAGGGCTTCTTCATGCGCGGCGGCCGGGAGATGGACAACCACTTCGAGGTCATGTGGGATACCTTCCGGGATGTTCCCTCCATTGAGACGCCGGGGGTGTCCGTGCTGGATGAATACTACTGGCTGAACAAGCACGACCCCAACTATTCCCTGTGCCGCGCCACCGTCCGCTGCGGCGAGGATGCCCACACCGATAAGAAGTTCGAGCTGGATAAAGCCTCCGCCATGGCGCTGAGCAAGCTCTTCATCACCCCGGAGGAGCAGCTGGAGGGCAAGAAGATCTCCGATGTGCTGCCCGACTCCTTCTGGAGCACCAACTTCTGGCTGTACTGGCAGACCATGTTTGCCTTCCAGAAGTGGAGCAGCGCCCTGGAAATGAAGCGCTACCTGTGCCGCTATGTCCATCACATCGACGGTCTGCCCGATTTCTCCGCCCTGCGCTTCACCAAGTACAATCAGTATGAGAGCATGATCCTGCCCCTGGTGAAGTACCTGGAGAGCCATGGCGTGCGGATCGAATACGGCATGGACGTGAAGAACGTCATCATCGACACCGAGGGCGACAAGCGCACCGCAAAGCAGATCGTCTACGTCAAGGACGGCCAGGAGCAGACCATCGACCTGATCGAGGACGACCTGGTGTTCATCACCAACGGCTGCTGCACCGATTCCTCCTGCTACGGCGACCAGACCCACGCCCCCGACCTGTCCGGCCTGGAAAACGGCAAGGGCGAATCCTGGGATATGTGGAAGGCCATCGCCGCTCAGGCCACCCACGGCGAGTACGGCAACCCGGATGCCTTCTGCTCCGACATTGAGGCCACCAACTGGATGAGCGCCACCGTGGCTACCTCCAACGAGGAGGTCATCCGCTATATCATGAACATCTGCAAGCGGGATCCCAGAGAAGGCAAGGTCACCACCGGCGGCATCGTCACCGTCAAGGACAGCGTGGACGACTGGTACCTCAGCTGGACGATCAACCGCCAGCCCCAGTTCAAGTCCCAGGACAAGGGCATGATCCTGGTGTGGCTGTACGGCCTGCACACCAACGTGCCCGGCAGCTATGTCAAGAAGGCCATGCGTGATTGCACCGGCGAGGAAGTTTGCCAGGAGTGGCTGTATCACATCGGCGTACCCCAGGATCGCATTGAGACCCTGGCCAAGGAGGCCTGCAACACCACCACCTGCTTCATGCCCTATATCAACGCCTTCTTCCAGCCCCGCCAGTGGTCTGACCGGCCCCTGGTGGTGCCCGAGGGCGCCGTCAACTTCGCCTTCCTGGGCCAGTTCGCCGAGACGCCCCGGGATACCATCTTCACCACCGAGTATTCCATGCGCACCGGCATGGAGGCCGTGTACACCCTGCTGAACATCGACCGCGGCGTCCCCGAGGTCTGGGGCAGCAAGTACGACGTCCGCGAGCTGCTGCGCGCCTGCTACTACGCGCTGGACAAGAAGCCCCTGAAGGATGCCGACCTGTCCTTCATGGAGCGGGAGGTCCTGAAGATTGCCCTGCGCAAGCTCCAGGGCACCGACATCGAGCTCCTCCTGAAAGAAAGCGGCCTGATCGAGTGAATGAACCGCACCCCTTGCGACGAATTCGCGACCCACGCCGACCTGGTTGACAATATTTCCCTCGCCATGTTATAATATCACCGCAAAAACAACGGAAAGCGGTGGGAAATATGAAGCAGCTGCTGGACCTGTATTTCACCTTCTTCCGCATCGGCGCGGTCACCTTTGGCGGAGGCTACGCCATGCTGCCGATCTTGCAGCGGGAAGTGGTGGAGAAGAAAAAGTGGGCGACGGAGGAGGAGCTGGTGGACTATTACGCCATCGGCCAGTGCACCCCCGGCGTGATCGCCGTCAATGTGGGCACCTTCATCGGCAGAAAGTACGGGGGCATCCCCGGCGGCGTTATCGCGACATTGGGCGTGGTTTCCCCCTCGGTGGTGATCATCACCGTCATTGCGGCGCTGATCAGTAATTTTGCGGACATCGGCTGGGTGCAGGATGCCCTGGGCGGCATTCGCATCTGCGTATGCGTATTCATCTTCAACGCCGTCCGCAGGCTGATCAAGTCCGCGGTGAAGGACAAGGTGACCCTGCTGTTGTACCTGGTGCTGTTCGCGGCGGCGGTGTTCCTTGATTTCTCACCCATCTACGCCGTGCTGATCGCGGGCGTGCTGGGTGTGGTATTTACGAAGCTGGGGGTGCGGGGTAAATGATTTTATGGAAGCTCTTCTGGGAGTTCTTTAAAACCGGCCTGTTCGCCATCGGCGGCGGCATGGCCACCGTTCCCTTCCTCCAGGATATCTCCGCCAAGACCGGCTGGTTCACCTCCGCGGACCTGGCGAACATGATCGCCGTGTCCGAGAGCACGCCCGGCCCCATGGGTGTGAATATGGCCACCTACGTGGGCTATACCGTGGGCTCCCAGCAGCTGGGCGGCACGGGCATGGGCGTGGTCGGAGCCGTTGTGGCTACCTTGGGGCTGATCTCCCCCAGCATTGTGGTGATCCTGATCGTGGCCTATTTCCTCAAGCGCTTCCGGGACAGCAAGCTGGTGGATTCTGTGCTCTATGGCCTGCGTCCGGCTTCCGTGGCGCTGATCAGCGCGGCGGGCGTGGAGATCGTGCTGTTCGCCGTGCTGCGGGTGGAATCCATCTGGAGGATCGCCGACGCCTCCCTGAGCTGGAAGGCCGTGGTGCTGGCTCTGGCCGTTTTCGCGGGCACCAACCTGATCCCCGGGCTGAAAAAGATCCACCCCATCTGGTTCGTCGTCGCCTCCGCCGTCGCGGGTGTGCTGCTCCACATGGCATAAATTGAATCCCCCAGCGCCCCGGGAACCGGAGCGCTGGGGGAATCGCTTTTTATTCCTCAAAATAACGCATACAGAGAATTCAGGGTTGTACCCGCTCCACAAATTTCAGGAACGCCGCCCGGCCCTGGGCTGTGCACTTGTATACTCCCGCATCCTCCAGCACGGCGGTGAACACCCGGCCGGTTTCGGAGCGCAGGATCTCCGCGGCGTTGTCTGCCGTGAAGGTATATTTCTTCCGCAGCTCGGCGCACCAGTCAGCGTGCTTGCCCAGCACCGGGTCGGCGGAAATGTCCCGCCCGTCCGTCAGCGCCTGGGCCAGATCATGCAGCTCCTGCTTCAGACGACTGGGGAGAATGGCCAGGCCCAGCACCTCGATCAGGCCGATGTTCTCCTTTTTGATATGGTGCTTGTCCGCGTGGGGGTGGAACACGCCCAGGGGATGCTCCGCCGTGGTGATGTTGCACCGCAGCACCAGGTCCAGCTCATACCGGCCCTCCCGGCGGCGGGCAATGGGAGTGATGGTGTTGTGCTTTTCCCCGTCGCTTTCCGCCAGGATGCCCGCGGCCTCGTCGGAGTAGCCCTGCCAGCACTGCAAGATGCGGTCCGCCAGGTCGGCGACCCGCTCCGGGTCGTCCCCGTTCAGGCGGATGACGCTCATGGGCCATTTCACAATGCCTGCCCGCACATCCTCAAAGCCCCGGAAGGAGATCTCCCGCTCCACCGGGGCCTTCTCCATGGCAAAGCAATAGTGGCCGCCCTGGAAATGCTCATGGCTCAGGATGGAGCCGCCCACAATGGGCAGGTCGGCGTTGGAGCCGACGAAGTAGTGGGGGAATACGGTGACGAATTCCAGCAGCTTTCCAAAGGCTGCCCGGTTGATGGCCATGGGAGTGTGCCGGGCGTTGAACACGATGCAGTGCTCGTTGTAGTAGACATAGGGGGAATATTGCAGGAACCATTTTTCGCCGCCGATGGTCAGGGGAATGATGCGGTGATTTTCCCGGGCGGGGTGGTTCAGCCGGCCGGCGTAGCCCTCGTTCTCCGGGCACAGCTGGCACTTGGGATAGCCGGACTGGGGGGCGTTCTTGGCCGCCGCGATGGCCCGGGGATCCTTCTCCGGCTTGGAGAGGTTGATGGTGATGTCCATGTCGCCGTATTCGCTGGGGTAGATCCAGCGGATGTCCCTGGCCACCCGGTAGCGGCGGATGTAATCCGTGTCGCCGCTGAAGCGGTAGTACCAGTCCGTGGCCTCCCGGGGGGAGACGGCGTAGCGGCGGTCAAATTCGGCGATCACCTCATGGGGCAGGGGCGTCAGCGCGCCCATCAGCCGGGTATCGTACAGATCCCGGGCGGTCACATTGTCCTCGCACAGTCCCCGCTCGCAGGCAAAGTCCAGAATCCCGGCCAGGATCGGCTCCAGCTCCTCCATCAGCGGCTCCCGGCTGGGGGTGTAGTCGTCCAGGTGGAGAATGTCCAGCAGCCGGTTGGTCAGCACCCGCCGGTCGGCCTCCTGGGCAAGCCCGGTGCGGACGGCATATTCCACCAGAGAATCCAAATAACGCTCAATCATTGCTTACTCCTTACAAAACGCTTCCACGCCGCCCTGGGGACGGATGGACAATACATGGCACGATCCCTGGCCCAGCGCGGCGTCGATGCCCGCCCGGAAGGGATCCAGCAGCTCAAAGGGCACAAAGGCCTGCACCGTCCCGGCAAAGCCGCCGCCGTGGACCCGGTAGGCGCCCTTGCCCTGCAAATAGTGCTGGCACAGGGCCAGACTCAGGGCCATATCCTGATGCTCCTTGTAGCCCGCGGGGATCACATTCTGCAAATACATCCAGGAGGACCGGCCGCTCTCCTTCACCAGCTCCAGGAACCGGCCGAAGTCGCCCCGCTCCAGGGCCGCTACCTGCCGGGGCACCCGGGCATCGTCCTGGTAGAAGTGGATGCACCGCAGCACCGCCCGGTCGCCGCACTCCGCCCGCAGCGCGGGGATGGCCGCGTAGAATTCCGATTCGGGAATTTCACTGAGCACTTCCTTGCCAAAGTGACGGCAGACCCTGCCGATCTCCATGGGGATGGCCGCGTATTCGTCGGTCAGGTCGGCGTGGCTGGCGTGGCTGTCGATGATGCACAGGGCGTGGCCGCAGGCGGAGAAATCAAAGTCCACCGGGCGGATCACCGGGGCATCTTTTTTAAGGAAATCGATGGTCACCAGATTGCCCACGGCGGAGGCCATCTGATCCATCAGGCCGCAGGGCTTGCCGAAGAATACATTCTCCGCGTACTGGCCGATCTGGGCGATCTCCGGCTGGCTGACCCGGGTGTCAAAGAACAGATGGTTGATGATGGTGCCGATCAGCACCTCGAAGGCCGCCGAGGAGCTGAGCCCGGAGCCGGGCAGCACCGTGGAGGTGCAATAGGCGTCGAAGCCCTCCACCCGGCAGCCCAACTGGGCGAACCGGGCCGCCACGCCCCGGATCAGCGCCGGGGTGCTGTTGACCTCCTCCGCCACCGGCTCCAGCCGGTCGAGGTCCACCACGCACAGGGGATACCCCTGGGAGAGCACGCGGATCTGCCCCGTCCCGTTGCGGCGCACCGCCGCCAGGGTATCCAGGTTCACCGCCGCCGCCAGCACGTGCCCGCGCTGATGGTCGGTGTGATTGCCGCCGATCTCCGTCCGCCCCGGCGCGGAGAAATACCGCTCCGGCCTTCCCTCAAACGCGTCGCAGAACCCGCTGTCCAGCTGCTCCTTCTGCGCCGCCGTCAAATACAAAACCGCTGCCGCCATGATAACGACCTCCAAAAAAGTTTTATCTGATAAGAATATACATGAAATTCCCAAAAATGCAAGGGCTTTTTGCGGCATCCCCATAGAAAAGCGGGAAAAAAGTTTTGGAAAAAAGTTTTTGATAATTTTTTCTTGACATTTCGGAAATCTATGCTATAATACAAAAGCTGGTTCGAGACCACACAGTTTCACATGGGGGTATAGCTCAGCTGGGAGAGCGCTTGAATGGCATTCAAGAGGTCAGCGGTTCGATCCCGCTTATCTCCACCAAGTCCTGAAATCGTAAGGTTTCAGGGCTTTTTCTTTTGCACATAACAAGCACTGAAATATTTCATTGTGCATACTTGCCTGAAAATCCAAGCTATTAGAAAAAGTGTCAATCAAGTCATTTAATTCCCTTGAAAAAGTGGCAAAGCGATGGTATGATATCCTTGGAAAACGCACAGAATCAATGTGGAGGTGCTGATGATGCTGAAACGAAAAATTGAAAAGGATATTATGCACTGGATCGACAGCAGCGACAAAGCTCTGCTGATCTATGGTGTCCGTCAGGCGGGGAAGACGTTTATCATCCGTGAGTGCCTGAGGGCGGCAGGTTGCGACTACATCGAGTTCAATCTGATCCGGCAGCCGGAAATTGTGGGCATTTTGAGCGGTGCGGCAAGCATAGATGACCTGATTCTGAAGTTGTCGCTGTACAGTGATCAAAAAATCATCCCCGGAAAGACTTTCTTTTTCTTTGATGAAATTCAGAAATATAAGGAAATCGTTACAAAGATAAAGTTTCTCGTGGAGGATCAGCGATTCCGATACATTCTGTCCGGTTCCCTGCTGGGCGTGGAAATCGTGAATTTGAAGTCTGCACCGGTCGGCTATTTGCAGACGCTCAATATGTACCCGCTGGATTTTGAGGAGTTCCTGCAAGTGTTCAATGTGGGCCAGCCTGTTTTGAAAATACTGCGGCAAGCATTTTCCACAAAAACACCTGTTGACGAGATGATCCACCGTAAAATCATGGAAATGTTCAACCTCTATCTGATTATTGGCGGTATGCCTGCCGCAGTGGAAAAATACCGAACAACCGGTAACATTGACGATGTAATGGATGAACACAGAGCCATCATCGAACAGTATAAGCTGGATTTTACGCAGTATGAGGAGGAAAACCGCAAGCTGATCATTACAAACATTTATGAGCTGATTCCGGCAGAATTGAACGAGAAGAACAAGCGGTTTATGATTGCGGACATCAAGAAAGGGCTGCGCTATGACAGGGTAGAAGACAGCTTCACATGGCTTTGGAAAGCCGGTGTCGCTTTGGGCGTGTTTAACACGACAGAACCCACAGTGCCGCTTATGCTGAACGAAAAAAGTACGCTGTTCAAGCTGTTTTTGTCAGATGTGGGATTGCTCACCACCATATACGGAAAAGCCTGCAAATTGAAAATTGTCAGCAAGGAAAAGGATGTCAACAAAGGTGCCGTCTACGAGAATGTGGTGGCCCAGGAACTTCATGCCCATGGCTATCCCTTGTACTATTATAACAGCAAAAAAAGGGGTGAGCTGGATTTTGTCGTTGAACACGCCGGACAGGTGCTTCCCATTGAAGTGAAAAGCGGAAAGGACTATGAAAAACACTCGGCACTGGACAATGTGATGGCTGCCCGTGAATACGGAATCGAGGAAGCCTATGTTTTTACCAACGATAACATAAAGGTGAAAGGAAAGCTGACATACTTTCCTATCTATATGGTGATGTTCCTTCAAAATGAGCCGATCGGATTTATCGACATTTCTGTAGATAAATTCAAGCTGTGACCCATTGAAAACCGGAAGCGTCACAACGGCAGCTGTGAATCTTCTTGCGGTATGTGAGAATCGTGAGCATGTTCCACTTCCAAGCACCCGGCTGCACCCTAACTTTCAAAATATTGGGGTGCGTTTCCGTATCGCTTGGGAGAGCGCTTGAATGGCATTCAAGAGGTCAGTGGTATTTTCTTTTCCCGTTACCGCTGCCGTCAATACAGCGTTTGTTCCCGGACTGTATGATTGAGGGAAATGATATTGGCAATCCGATTCAGCACCCAATCGACCTATTAAATGCGATTTTTGAGCAAAACGAACTGTTTTGACTCATATTTCTCTGATTTTACTGTAAAACACGGGAAATTCACGAAATTATCCACATTTTTGCTGCGTTTACATGATTTTCGGAAAACAGAAGAAATTTGCCGATACTATGCAGCCAGTTAATTGTTTTTGGGATTCTTGCGCTATATTCTATTTCTATGTCGCCGTAGCGAAGGAAATAGGCCGCAGCCCGTCCTCTGTGTCAAAGTATGTTCAGATGAAAGGGGTTCCCACAAATATACGTATTGCGGTGGAGAATCTGACGCAAAATTTGTAAAGGCGTTTTTTACTCTGCGTATGCGCACAAAGTCATTGTTTCTTCAAACTAGATAGAAAAGAGAGATAACGTGAAAAATTCACGAACAAGTCAAATTGCTGCTCTTGTGCTGTTGGCCATTTCGGATATAGTACTCTTTTTTGCGGCATTTGGCTCAATGCGGTTTCGCAATCAAGTATTAAACTCTCCTGTGGTATGCTATCTCCTACTTGCGATTATGATTGGGGCGTTTATATACTATATTTCCATGGCTAAAGAAAAGAAATTTTCTATTATAATTAGCGTTATAGCGGTAGGAGCTGAACTTTTAGTAACATTTTTGAGAGCATATATTCTCCAAATTGGTAGAGCTCGACACATAAGTATGCACAGGCGGTGGAATAGCATGTGGAGCGTGATACACAGTGCCGGAATTGCAGATACTCTTATATTTTCCGGCGGCGCATTCGTGGCTACGACCATTATTTTTGTTGCATTATTGGTTACCTTTATAAAAACCAAACCAGTTGTGCAGCGTAAAAAAGAGGTCAGCAATACAACACCATCTGCAACGAAAGAATATGCAACCTCCTATGTAGATGACGAGTTATATTGCGGTCTAACAAAGCACATTCTATTGCTTTTATTTACCTTTGGCATTTGGTTCATGATTTGGATTTACCGTATTACCGGCTATACAAACTATGTCAAGGACGAAGAAGAAAGAAATCCGACAAAAAAGCTTTTGCTATGCCTGTTTGTGCCGTTCTATCAAATCTACTGGACGTATAAGACCGCCCAGAGAATTGACAAAATGGCAGCGGCAAAAGGACTGCAATCCGACCTGTCTACGCTGTGCTTGATTTTGGCGATTTTTGTTCCCATTATCCCGCCTATTCTAATGCAGGACAAACTGAATGCCATTGCAACCACCAAGAACGCGAACGTAACTCCTGTGCAGAACTCCCAGGTGGCGAATGATGTCACCACTGGGACAGCCGAGGAACTGAAAAAATATAAAGAACTGCTTGACAGCGGCGTTATCTCACAGGAAGAATTTGACGCAAAGAAAAAGCAGCTGCTTGGTCTGTAATTCCTACATATCCGTGGAGCGGGGCGCGTGTCCCGCTCCTTTTTCTTCCCAAAGTGGATAATTCGGAAGATTTGTAAAAAGCACCTGTGCGCTTGATTTTTTGATGGAAACTTTGAAAATCAAGAGGTCAGGTATGATAAAGAAAATCAGGATGAACTTCCTCGCGTGGGACGCGGGGCTTCCTCCGAACAGCATCAACCGCTGCACAAGGGGCCCCGAATTCTTTCCCCTGCCATCAATACAGCGTCTCCTCATTTTCCGCAAACAGCTTGTCGTTTACTGCAAATAAATCCATTCCATTCATAATACCGTAAAGGATAATGGCATCCCGCCTGTCCTTGGGATAAAGCTGGGCAAGCCCGCATTGCTTCAAAAGTTCCTGTGTTTCCTCCGATGATGCATTCAGGCCAAAGCACAGGCACAAAAGACGGTTGCGGGAGGGATTGCGCCGCCCGGAAAAAACCTGATGCAAATATACTTCACTCATGCCGGACTGCTTGGCAAGCGCCGCTTTGGAAATCCTCCGCTTCTGATAAAGCTGGTTCAGTAATTCGCAAACGCTGTCCCGGTTGAAGCTGTCCTGATTTTCAGACAAGAAGTGGTCGAGGGAGGGGGTTTCCATCAGTTCCTGCCGCAGATTATTCGTGTCTTTCATATTCTACCGCCTTTACAACCGTGTGATTTCTTAGTATAATCATACTGGTTCAGGCGAGCAAAATCAATATGCACTTTGCATAGTGTAAGAGGGTGAGCGCGATTTATCCGTATTTGTTATCAAGCATCGAAACGGAATATGAAACCGTAAAGACAATCAAAAACAGCGAACGCGGCTGTGTTTCGCTTCTGCAAAACAAACAGAACGGAACACGCTTTATTTTTCGCCATTATCGGGGAAATGGGGAGGTCTACCGGAAGCTGGTGGGCATCTCCTGCCCAAACCTGCCGC